>JAEEGL011993759.1_pt1 | contig 15330 bp, 13 predicted proteins | sample 9134231 | NCBI WGS metagenome assembly JAEEGL01 (sample SAMN16246548, study PRJNA631951) | gut metagenome | biome: gut microbiome; feature: rumen; material: fiber-attached | host: Bos | place: Iran: Karaj | collected 2018-10 | reverse complement strand
CCTGCTCCTGGCCCCAAATCGACAAGAAAGTCCGCAGCCCGCATTGTGTCCAAATCGTGCTCGACGACGATGACGGTGTTGCCGACGTCGCGCAGCTTCCGCAGCGTGTAGAGCAGCCTGTCGTTGTCGCGCTGGTGGAGCCCTATGCTCGGCTCGTCCAAAATGTACAGGACGCCGACGAGGCCGCTTCCGACTTGGCTCGCGAGCCGTATCCGCTGCGATTCGCCGCCAGAGAGCGAGGCGGATTCACGGTTGAGAGTCAAGTAGTTGAGTCCCACTGACTTAAGAAAACCAAGACGCGCCTTGATTTCCTTGCAGATTTCGCCTGCAATGGCCTTTTCGGTCTCCGTAAGCTTCAGTTTCTCCATGAAATCGAACGCCTTGTCGATGCTCAGCGAGCAGAACTCGAAAATGTTCAGTCCGCGCACGGTGACAGCGAGCGACTCTGGCTTGAGGCGCCGTCCGTGGCAGACTGGGCACTCCTCGAAGGTCATCGCCTCCTGAAGGCGCGCGCGGACCTCCTCCGATTCCGTCTCGCGATGTCGCTTTATAAGATTCGGGATGATGCCTTCGAACGGCTTGCGCCACGGATGCATCTTGCCGCGCATCCAATAGTCGAAGACGACCTCCTCGTCGCCAGTGCCGTACAGCAGAAGATGACGTATGTTCTCGGGAAGGTCCTTCCACGGCGTCGTCAGGCTGAACTTGTACTGCTCCGCAAGGCATTTGAGATAATGGTTATACAATATTATAATATTGCGCATGCCGCGCCGCCACAGCGGAATGGCGCCCTTCTTTATGGAAAGGTTCGGATCTGGGACAACCGCCTCAGGGGTGAAGATGAGCCTCTTGCCGAGGCCGTCGCAATGCGGGCAGGCGCCGTACGGCGTGTTGAACGAGAAGTTTCGCGGAAGCATCTCGCTGAAGCTCAGATTGCAGTGGGTGCAGACAAGATGCTCGCTGTACTGCTCCTCATGCCATCCGCCGTCGGCATCGGCGTCCTCAGTGAGAAGCGTCATGATGCCCTGTCCTTTCTTGAGCGCGAGTTCCACGGAATCGTTGAGGCGGCTCGCCTCCGTCCGTCCCGTCACAAGCCTATCGACGACGGCTTCGATGGTGTGGCGTTTCGTCTTCGCGAGGGAAATGTCGTCGTCGAGCGATTTGACGGTGCCGTCGATTCGAGCGCGTGCGAATCCATCGCGCCGCATCTGCTCGATGACATCGCGGTGCTCGCCCTTCTTGCCGTTGATGTACGGCGCAAGGATCATTATTTTGCGCCCTTCTGGAAGTGCGGCCACCTGTTCGCAGATGGTCTGCGGGCTCTGGCTGTGGATTTCTCGGCCGCATTCAGGGCAGTGCGGAACACCGACGTGCGCGTAAAGCAGGCGGAGATAGTCGTAAATCTCAGTGGTGGTCGCGACGATGGAGCGCGGCGAACTGCCTGCCGTGCGCTGCTCGATCGCGATCGCGGGCGACAAGCCGTCGATGTGCTCCACATGCGGCTTCTGCAGCCTGTCAAGGAACTGCCTCGCATACGCGGAAAGGCTCTCGACATAGCGGCGCTGCCCCTCCGCGTAAAGCGTGTCGAACGCCAGGGATGACTTTCCAGAGCCGCTCAATCCCGTTATCACGATAAGGGAATCACGCGGCATCTCCAAATCAATGTTCTGAAGATTGTGCTGACTAGCACCGACTATCTTAATTGTACCAGATGACATTATGCCTCAATCATTATCGTCATTTGACAGCAATGAATTTACTGTCAATGTACTGCGGATTTTCTTAAGCGCCTTGTTCTCAATCTGCCTTACACGCTCGCTGGAGACGCCGATGAGCGCACTGACATCCGCAAGTTTCATAGGCTGCTCATCGTCAAGGCCAAAACGCAGTCTCAATATCCTCTGCTCACGCTCGTCCAGTCCCTTCATCGCCTCGTAAAGCGCGTTGCGCATGGACTGCCCGTCAAGGACCTCGTCAGGGGCTGTGCTGTGCGTGTCCGCAATGTTCTCCTCCAGCGTGGTTTCCTCATCCACAGAACTTTGCAGCGAAATAGGCTGCTGTGTCATGCGCTGCAGGGCACGAATCTTAGTGGCGGAGAATCCCAACTCCGCCGCGATTTCGTCCGCCGACGGAATCTCACCCGTCTCCGTAAGAATCCGCTGTTCAACCTGCCTGATGGACGATATCATCGCGAGGGTGTGGGCAGGCATCCTGATGATTCTGCCATGCTTTGTCTGATACTTTGAAATGGACTGACGAATCCAATAGCTGGCATACGTGGTGAAACGATGGCCCAACTTGTAGTTGAAGCGCTCGACCGCCCTCATGAGCCCTATGTTGCCTTCCTGCACCAGATCAGCGAACGGAATGCTTGAAATTCCATAGCGTCCAGCGATGCTCAGGACAAGGCGCAGGTTGTGCTCAATCAATTTGTCCGCCGCCTCCTTCATTGAATCGGCATATTTGCTGATCTTCTGCTGAAGGTTCTTCCATGACTGGCGGCCTATGAACACCGAACGCTTCTCGTCGCTGGCGAGCCTTTCCACGCATGCGTTGTAGAACTCGTCACGCGGAATCACAGCGCTGAAAGCCTCATTGAACTTTGCATTACCCGCCTCCTTTCCGTCCCGCGTGTAGCACTCCCTGATCTCATCCAGATGCATGCATGCGTCGTTGAAAGCATCGCGCACGTTCTTGTCGTCATCGTTGAAGGAGGATTCGCTCAACGTGAAGTAATTGCTTATCCTTACAGTGGCGATGTTCTGCCAAAGCGTCTCCGTCACCGCTATCAGAAGCATGGGAAAACCGCGCATCAAATCCTGAAGCGCCTTCTTGTTCTCACCATGCTGCTTCGCCCATCTGAGCTCTTCTTCAACAGTCAAGATCGGATATTGGGCAATCTGGCGCAAATAGCCTTCCTGCAGTTCCTGGCTGATGTTCATGCCCCAGTTGGGGCGTGGCCTAAGACTGCCTGCGACGCTGTTTTCATCCAGCATATTTTGGTCGCCAACACCCATTACCCAATCAATCCATTAGACAATTCACGTTTATGATATGAGAATAGTATAGAACACGCCGAAAATAAGCATCGTTATCAGCACAACCAGTAGAATGACAATGAGAAGCGCCACGCTCCAGTCCCAGGAGTGCCTCTTGCGCTTCTTGATCGCTGTGACATCGGAGGATATCGTGCGCTTGACGACAGCCTGCTGCTTTACACGGACACCCCTTATCACTTTCGTGACCGTGTCGCAAAGCGTCAGTTCATCATCGACCTTCAACTCGACCTTGTCGCCCTGCACGGCCACGCCGTTGACCTCAGCCTCAAGCGTCGGATGCATGCTCTGATAGTACAGTGAACTGCCTTCGCAGATGATCTTTCCATGCACTCTGGAGACGTCCTCTGTGCGGACAGTTATGTAGTTGTCCCTTGATGCTCCGACAGAATTGACGCCTGGCCATATCACGGACCTGTGCTGATTGTTCTCCGTCTGCGCCTCCCATGTCAAATCATAATCTGAAGGCCCGCATTTTTCACCGATGCACAGGAACAGCTGCGAGAACCTGAACACGTCCCCTTCCTTTAATTCCGCATTCTCTATGCGCACGGCATTGTAGTACACGCCAGAATGGCCCACGCCCTCCAGATGCCATTTGCCGCCGTTGTTCCGAAGGATTATATGCTCGCGACTGACGTTGTTCTCCGCCAATCCTTTCAGTGACACATTGCAGGCCGACGAACGCCCGATGGTTATGACGCTTCCGTAGTCTTTCGTGTCAAATGTCCTTAGGCATTCGCCAGAGTATGTGAATATTCTGCAGATTGGCATGTCGATGTCCCTAAACGTTCAATGTCGCAGTTACAAGAAGAGGGTTGTGGTCGGACACAACTGGCGCCACCACGACGGACGCATGGATGTCGCGCCATGCGTCGCCGCCATTGAAGAAGCAGTGGTCGATGGCGATACGCGGATTGTCCGAACTGAACGTCAGAAGCCGTTCACCGCCCGTGGCCGCCGTCATCATCGACGCCATCAGCTTCCACGAGAACTCATCAGGCTCGCAGTTGAAGTCGCCCATGACCGCCGCGGGCACTTTGCAGCGGTTGATCTCCTCTGACAATAATCCTGCCGAAATCAGCCGCAGGTCTTTGAAAAGCGGGAAATGCGTGCAATAGAACCGTATGGGATTGCCAGCCGCCGTCACGCTCTCGATTCCAAGAAGCGTGCGCATCTCGTAGCCAGGCAGGCTCCTGTGGCAGACGACCTCTCCAGGATGCCTGCTCAGAATGCCCACGCCGTACGCTCCGCCGTCCAAATCGATGGCTTTTCCGAAGAACGGATGCATTCCCGTGAGCCGTCCGAGTTCCACCATCTCGTCAACGGAATTGCTGCGCGGCACGTTGACGTCAATCTCCTGCAATGCGACGAAATCAGGATGCAGGCCGTTTATGACGCCCGCCGCGCCATTGATGTCCACCACGGCATCAAGCCCGCAGCCATGGCAGATGTTGTAACTCAGTAACTTAAGGCTTTCTGGCATCTGCAATCCCTCACGGTTTGTACTTTTCGAGTTCGCTTGCGATTTCACGCTCCAGCAGAGCCGCTATCTCGGAGACGGGAACCATCTCGGAGCGCTTGCCCCAGTCGCGGTGCTTGAACTCCACGACGCCCTGCTCAAGCGTCTTCGGCGAGATGACGACGCGCAGGGGCACGCCGATCAAATCCGCGTCCGCAAACGCGAATCCAGCCTTCTCTCCACGGTCGTCGTAAAGGACCTCCATGCCCTTCGACTGCAGTTCATCATAGAGTTTCGCGCAGGCGCTGGCGACCTCTTCCTTGCCGTGGTTCAGGCCGATTATCTCCACCTGGAACGGCGCAATCGTCATCGGCCAAATCGGGCCGTAGTCGTCGTGGCACTGCTCTATGACAGCCGCCATGGCGCGGCCGATTCCGATGCCGTAGCATCCCATGATCATCGGATGCGTCTTGCCGTTTTGGTCAAGATAGTTGCAACCCATTGGTTCCGAATATTTTACGCCTAACTGGAAGATATTTCCGACCTCTATGCCCTTCAGCATCTTCAAAGGTGTGCCGTCCGTCGGGCTCGGATCGCCCTCGCGGACCGTCGCGATGTCGGTGACAACGATGCCGTCCTTCACAGGAACGTCGCGCTCGAAGTTGAAGTTCAGGAGGTGGTAGTCCTTCTCGTTGGCGCCGACGACAAGGTTGCTCGACTCAACGGCGGACGGATCAACCACCGCGCGGACCTTCGACGGGTCGATCGAATACAGCGACGCGAAGCCAGGCACCGCGCCGACCGACTCTATTAGCGCATCGTCCGCAAACGCTATCTCTGGGCATTGTATCGCCTTTTTCAGCTTCGCCTCGTTCACCTCAAGGTCGCCCCTGATGCAGGCAAACACCAGTTTGCCATCCATGTCCTTGTAGAACACGGCCTTGCATGTCTGGGATGGTTGGATGCCCAAGAACTTTGCCAACTCCTCTATGCTCTTGCAGTTCGGCGTGTGGACCTTTTCGAGCGGCTTCGGCTCCTCCTTGACGTACTCCAATTTGGAGCATGCGATCTCGCGGTTGGCGCGGTACTTGCCGTCCTCCGAGCAGAATATAGTGTCCTCTCCGCAGTCCGCTATCGCCATGAACTCGTGCGATATTTTGCCGCCGATCATGCCCGAATCCGAAAGGATCGCCATGCAGTTCTTCAGTCCGATGCGCTTGAAGAAGCGCTCGTATGCGACGTATGCCCTCTGGTAGTACTCCTCAAGGCTCTCCTGCGACGTGTGGAAACTGTATCCGTCCTTCATCGTGAACTCGCGGACGCGGATGAGGCCCGCGCGCGGCCTCGCCTCGTCGCGGTACTTTGTCTGGATCTGATAGACCATCGTAGGCAACTGCTTGTAGGAGACAAGTTCCGTGCGCGCAATCTGCACCACGGCCTCCTCGTGCGTCATGCCGAGCAGCATGTCCTTGCCGTTGCGGTCCTTGAAGCGCAACAACTCCGCGCCGACGCTCTGGAAGCGCCCGCTCTCTATCCACAGGTCCGCTGGAAGCACGACGGGCATCTTTATCTCCTGGCCGTCTATCCTGTCCATCTCCTCGCGGACTATCTTCTCAATCTTGGAGATTATACGCTGCCCGAGCGGAAGCATCGAATACAACCCTGCCGACACAGGACGGCAGTAGCCGCCGCGTATCAGGAATATGTGGCTGACCGTCTGTGCATCCCGTGGCGCCTCCTTAAGGCGCTGTCCTACCATTTGTGAAAGTCGCATCGCTATTTTTACACCTCTATATATTTAATTGCTAATTTCCAATTGATAATTGAAACTATAAAATATAATTGGTAAAACGCCTATGGCAAATTAAGTGAGCATAAAAAAACAATAATAAAGGCATTCGCCATTGCCATATTGTCCGAGATAATTGCAAAACGACCGCCCTAGCGGCATTTCGCCGCTCGGGATGCGAGATTCGCAATTGCCTCGGCAGAATTACAGTAAATCATTCTCGGTGGGGAATTATCGCGGCGCGCAGTCATTCAACTTTTCCGTCCCACAATTCGGCAATCCCTTCGGCGGCCTTTCTGACGCGCGACAGGAACTCCATCTGCGAACAGTCCAAATGCGAATAGACGTCGATGTCAAGCGAGAATGCGGCGTCTGGAGAGACGGCCTTCACATTCGCGAGCAGCGACGGCCAGTCGATGCATCCTGTGAACGGCAGCAGCCTCGCAAGGCCGTATCCAGTGGCGTCGCTTGCGCGGACAAGCGCAAGCCTGCCGCCGAACCGCTCCAGAAGCATTCCCGCCGAACCGCCGAGGGCGCACAATGCGGTCTGCATGCACCATGCCAGCCTATGCGTGCTGAAAGCATCCAGAACGAATGAGAGTTCCTCCGCAATGCAGCTTTCGACGGCCAAGACGACATTGTGCTTATCAGCCGCAAGTATCAGATTCTCAAGGCTTTGCATAACATGGCTGCGCTTCTTCGGCAAAGGCGACGGGGCAGGAATCCAGACAAGACGCGCGCCAAGGCGCTCCGCGAGTTCCATGCGGTTTTCAATCAGGCATAGCCCTGACTGGCGCTGCAGTTCGTCCTCGCTCCAGCAGCAGCGGTTGGGGCCGAACACATGCGGTGCCGCCAGGCCCGTGACGTCCATGCCATGAGCCTTCACGCAGTGCGCGATTTCGTCCATCTCTGGCTTTAGATATATGAAATCGCCCTCCCCCTGCATGTTCCAGAAGATGTCCCGAATTCCTGCGGCCGCAAGAGGGGCGAGGATGGATTCGACGGTGCAGTGATAGTGGAAATCCGCGAGATAGTCTGTTTCAAAGGAACATTTCATGCCAGTTGTCCTTCCGCCGCGCTGTCCAGCAGCCTTTCGAGCCTGACGCCTGGGCTGTATGCCTGGCGCAGGAACTCGTCGTGGCTCGTGACATCGTGGCATTTTTCGGAGAGTTCCAGAAGCGCACCGCCTTTCCAGCCCGCGCCTGCAAGTTTCACGGCCTCCGCATTCCAGTCAATTCTTCCCGTGAAGGGCATCTTGTGCTGGTCGTGGGCGCCGTCGTTGTCGTGGAGATGCACGGTGACGAGGCGGCTGAAGCACTCTCGGTGAAGAGATTCGGCGTTCCCCTGGCAGAAGCCGTGGCCACTGTCGTACGCAAATCCGAGCAGCCGCGCAGGATAGCGCTGAAGCAGAGGGGTGACCTCCTCCGTCTCGCCGTTCTCAATCGCGAGAAGGACGCCGAGACTCTCGCCACGGCGGAACGTCTCGTCAAGGCCCGCGAAAATGGCCGTCGTGTCCACAGGAAATGGCGACGGAGCATGGAAGACTACGACTGGACACTCAAGTTCCGCCGCAAGTTCCATGCGGTTCAGCAGAAGCTCCACGCCCGCCTCGCGGTGCCATGCATTCTCCGAGTAGTACAGGCGGCGGAACGGCTCGGCGGCGTGGACGCTTGCGGCGCACAGGCCGTACTTCCTGAAGCATTTGACTACAGCCTTCCGCTCCGCAGGCAGGTAGTGGAAATCGCCTTTGCCCATCTGCGACCACAGGACGCCCTCGAAGCCTGCGCGCGCAATGGCGGACAGCACTTCCTCTGGAGAGGCGAGCACGGAGTGGAAACTGGAATTGATGGCAATCATAAGAAAGAACCGTCGGCGTTGATGTCCATGTTGTGGGGGCCGAGGACGCGTCCTCCATCGACTGGAATGTCCACGCCAGTGATGTAGCCTGAATCGTCGTCGGCAAGGAAGACGATTGAGCGGACGATTTCAGCGGCGGCGCCTGAACGCCCAAGCCATGTGCCCCTGTTCTCGATTGGCGCTCCGACGGCGACCATGCCTGGCGAGACGCTGTTCACTGTGATGCCGCGCTTCGCGTTCTCCATCGCAGCCACCTTCGTCAGCATTATGACTCCCGCCTTCGCCGCAGAATAGTCCGCGCAGCCTGGAAGGCCGCAGACGCCAGAGATGGATCCAAGATTGACGATTCGTCCGTAATGCCGTTCAATCATTCCAGGCAGGACCTGCTGCATGCATCTGAAGGTGCCGTCGAGATTGATGTGCAGGATGCGCAGCCACTCCTCCTCTGGCATGCTCTCCATGAAATGCCTGCAGCTGCGGTCGCTGTGCGTCCAGACGCCCGCGTTGTTGACGAGAATATCCACCTTTCCGAAATCCGCGATGATCTCCGCGAAGGAGGCCTTCACGCTTTCGCTGGATGTGACGTCCTGAGAGTATGCCTTCACGCAATAGCCAAGCGAGCACATCTCGTCGGCGGTCTTTCTCGCGGCATCGTATGATATGTCCGCCGCGGCTATCTCAACGCCTTCGCGCCCTAACTGGCGGCACAGTTCGCGGCCGATGTTTCCGCCCGCGCCAGTCACCACTGCTACCCTGTTCCTGAATGGCATGTTTATTACCTTAAATATAATATGGATATTCACCTCGCATGCTCTTTGAGCCATGCGATCTCCTGCGGCCACTTCTCGACCTCAGGCGTCTCCAGAATCAGCGGAATGCCGTCGAAGCGGCTGTCCGCCGCGATTCGCGCGAACGGCTCCCATCCGATGTTGCCGTCGCCGAGCGGCGCATGCCTGTCAAGTTTCTGGCCGAGGACGCCCTTCGCGTCATTCAGATGCATTGCGCGGAGATATTTGAGGCCGATTGCGCGGTCGAACTCGTCGAATGTCTTCTTGAACTCCTCCTCCGTGACGAGGCCGTATCCTGCCGCGAATCCGTGGCATGTGTCGAAACAGACGCCGACACGTTCTGGCATGCCGACGACGGCCATCATGTCCGCAAGCTGGCTGAAGGCGAATCCGAGATTGCTGCCCTGCCCCGCCGTGTTCTCGAAGACTGCGACGACGTCTGGGACCTCCTGAAGCGCGGCGCGCACGCTCTCGCCGATGATTTTGATGTCCTCCGCCTCTGGAACGACCTTCAAATGGCTGCCGGGATGGAAATTCAGCATCGTGAGGCCGAGTTTGCGGCAGCGCGACAGTTCGTCGATGAAGGCGTTTAGGGACTGCGCGCGCTTCTCGGCGTCAGGCTGCCCCAGATTGATGAGATATCCGTCGTGCGGCAGAATCATTTCAGGCGAATAGCCAAACTCGCGGCAGGTGGCCTTGAAGAGTTCCGCCTCTTCGTCAGTAATTGGCTTGGCGGACCACTGCCGTTGGCTCTTCGTGAACATCGCGAAGCCTGTCGCACCGATGTCATGCGCCTGGATGGCAGCGTTCTGCAGGCCGCCCGCTATGCTGCAATGCGCTCCAAAGTATTTCATGCGTCCTCTCTGGTATATGTTTCCAAAGTGGCTATCGAAAACGATAGCCACTTTGAATCGTGACTATTTCATGCGTCCAGTGTACTCGTCTGTGCCGTCTTTTTCAAGCTGCGCCTTGAAGAACTTGGCGGCCGCCTCGTTGTAGGCCTTTGAGATTTTCGACTGGTTGCCGACGAACTGCACAGCGTAGAGCTTCAACTGCTTCGTGTGCCAATTGACGGAGCAGTTCGTGCCCCATGCGCCGCCGTGCCCGAACCACTGGTCCTCGCTGTCAATCTCTGGCGCGGAAAGCCCGAGCGAATAGCCGCCAAGGCCCTTCGGACGCGTCGATTTCGCGAGTATCGCCTTCACCGTCTCCTCTTGCAGAACACGCACGCCGTTATCGCCGACGCCGAGATTCATCAGCATCTTGTAGAATTTCAGCTGGTCGCGGACTGTCGTCCAAAGTCCGGCGCCCGCCGACGGGAACACGCGGTCGTCGTTGTACGGACGCTGCATCGGACCATTCTGCTCCACCCATTCCGCAGGCTTGCCATCCGCTATCCTGTAAATCTCTATCTTGTGCGCGAGCTGCTCGTCGGTCGGCCAGAACGTAGATGCAGTCATGCCAAGGGGGTCAAAGAGGCGCTCCTGCAGGAATTCCTCCCAACGCTTGCCGCTGACGACCTCCACGACGGCGGCGCCGATGTCGATGCCGACGTTGGAATACTGCGCTTTCGTGCCAGGCTCGAACGCGATCGGCTGCGATGCCGCCGTGGCCGCGACGGAGCGCAACGGCATCCTGCGCGACCATCCGCCCATCGCAACATAGTTCGGCATGTCAAACGGGAAGCCGCCTGTATGGTTGAGGCACATCCTGACGGTGAGGACGTTCTTAGCCTTCACAAGCTTCCGCTCGCCGTTTGCATTGGACACCTGCACCCAAAGATCCTTGAACTCAGGAAGATACTTCGACACAGGGTCGTCCAGCGAGAGTTTCCCCTCCTCCACGAGCATCGCGACTGACACGCCGCAGAACCCCTTCGTCTGCGAGCACTGCATGAACACGTCGTCTATGGAGATTGGACGCTTCGTCCTCGCATCCGCATATCCCACGCAAGACGTCTCCTGAACACCATCTTCGTAATATACGCATATCGCGCCTGGAATCTCACCAGAATCCACAAACTGCTGCAATGCATCCTTCGCAAATTTCGTGCCGGAATCACGCGGCCCCTTCGCGGTGTTCTTCACGCTGCAGCATCCTGCAACTAAAACAGCAACTCCCAACGACAGTAAAAACTTCTTCATGCATTTCTCCTTTGTTAAACCTCTAGAACCTCTAGAAACTCTAGAAACTTTAGAGCATCTATATTATAGTAAGGTATAGTGCCTTTGTGATTTTGCAATCCGCCACAATGCAAAAACCCCTTTTGCCATTGTCACGCAAGAGAGAGTTCGACGGAATGCATGACGGATGTCCTGTGCGGGTCCATGTAGTCGTCATACGAGTTCTGGCTGCCGAACCACGTGAACTTGACGTCGTTGTCGAGAAGGTACTCTGGATGCTCCACGATTCCATGAACAGAGAGTATCGACTTTGGCCTGCCGCCAGGCAGTTCAATCCAGCAGACGCCCTCTCCGCCCATGCCAAACTAATCCAGCCTGACGGCGTCAGCGCCAATCAGCTCCTTCGGGAACGGGATGAAACATTCCGCAAGCGCCGTTTCAACAAAGTTCGGCTTGAAGACCTTGTTCACAATCTGATGCCACTCGCCGCCTTTTCTGAGACTGATTATCGTGTTCTGGACACCATATCCGTCTGGAACGCAGATGCGCATCTTGATGAAGGGCGATTCGCGGAGCTTCTCAAGGTTTTTCGCAAGATTTTCACGGATGCTCTTGCACGCCCCCTCAAGCACATTGGGTGTAATTCCCTTGCGGTTCGTCTCCCATTTCGCGGCCATTCTTTCGCACAACGCAATGAACTCCTCGTGCAGCGCGGCGATTTCATCGAACGGCCTGGCGATGCCGTCAAGCACATCGTGGTAGAGGCGTTTCAGTTTGTTGGCGATTGTCTTCGCATGCAGGGCGTCCAGTAAATCGTCGATGATGATTCTACCGCCCTCGGTGGTGACCATTTCCATTCGCGCCTTGATGACGTCGTATGCTGTGGAATCCGCCGCATGCGCATTGAAGGGCATGCCCATGAAATCGCGGATGAAAAGGTTTGCATCAGAAACCAGCCACGAGAAGTGGCAGATGCTGTTGCTGTAGGCAAGTTTGAGGGCGGCGCGCAAAGCGGCGTCATCCGTCCCGAAGAGCCGCCTGCATGTTTCAGAGAACGCCTCGTCCTCCGACATACCGTTCAAATACAGGCCGATGGAGACGTACATCGGAATGTATCGGAGGAGATATTGGGACGCCTTCTCCCAATTCGTCTGCAGGAAACCGATGCATGACTTCTGCCCTTGGGCATATCTCGCGCATGAAACCATGTTGCCAAACGTGAAGTCGGCTGGCGCTATCATGCATTCGAGGCCGAGCCTCTCGTTCAGGGCAAAGCGGTCATCCACCCTGCAATCCAACAGGTGGTCAAGGTAGAATCGCACGTCGCGCTGGTACTGCCAATCGACCATGACGATGTCGTTTGGAATCTCCGCGATGGCCTCCCTGTAGATCTCGAACATGTCCGACCACATCATCATCCGCTTTCCAAGCCGTTTCAGGCAGTCGTGGATCCTGATGATGTGTTCCACGAAAAGCCTCTTCTCGCCCGCATAGTCCGGCGCAGCGGCCTTGCAGCGCGGGCAAAGGCAGTAATTGAAGAACTCGTCAAGCCCCGCATGGAAGTATTCCGACGGGAATATCGCCGAAACCTCCTCGATGTACTTCTCGATGAAAGAATAGAACTCAGGATGCGTCGGACAGAAGACATTCTTCATGCTTCCATCAAAACGGCCCTTCATATCTCCTTGCAGCTCAGACAAATGCAAAAGTTCCTTATGGCGCAGGAAGCGCTCCGCGTGCCCCAATGTCGCCACGCATGGCACCATCTCAATACCGCGTGCCGCCGCGAACTCCACAAGATGGCGCATCTGCGCCTCGGTATAGCATTCGTTGTCCTTCGGATACGGGTACGAGGCTGTCCGTATCCTGTCCTCCAAATAAAGGAGAATGCCGTTGAAGCCTGAGTCCGCCATCGTCTCAACGAACGCCTCAAGGCTCTCCATCGACTCCATCTGGCGCGCCAGATCCAACTGTATCCATTTTTTCATCACAGTCCCCTTTTACAATTATAAAAAAACGACAGCCGCACATGCGGCTGCCGTTGATGAATGGCTATTCCATGACCATTGGCCACGAAATCTCAAAAATCATCAATTACTGCTGGTTGACAATGATGCCATCACCATAGACAGCGCTCTCGATGGAGATGCCGAACACTGTGTTGTACCAGACTTTGCCATTGTTGGCGCCGCTCGGGGTGCGGAGTGAGGTGCAGCTTGTGAGTGTGAGGGCGATTGCAGCAGCAGCTAACAGAACGAGTTTCTTCATGTTTGTCTCCTTGTTGTGTTATTCATGCACGCACTATTGCGATGCACAACCACACATTAACACACTTTTCCGACTAGTCAAGTCAGTTTTATGCAAATTTAACGAAAAAACTAAACTTATCTCAAATCTTTGCGTCATTTCATGGCCATTGGCATTTCTCCAGATCCAATTTAGACGAATGGAGCAATGCCAGTGCCATGGCGACAGTAGTCACCGTTGAAACCAGCCTACTAGTTCTCGTCGCCGAAGATGTCCTTCAGGCTGATGCCGCCGTCCTTTTTGGGCTTTGGCTTGTCTTCGTCCTCATCTTCTTCGTCGTCGAACTCCTCGTCAAAGTCGTCGTCGAACTCCTCGTCGTCATCCTCGAAGTCCTCGTCGTCGAACTCCTCGTCGTCATCCTCGAAGTCCTCGTCGTCGAAATCGTCGTCTTCGTCGTCGAAGCCGTTTTCTCCGTCGTCGCCCCACTCGTCATCGCCGCCCCATTCGTCGTCGGCAGAATCCATCGTGCCTTCTGGAAGCGGCTCTCCGCCCTGGAATACGATAAGGCGTTTGTCCCAAAGGTCTTCGAGGCAATAGCGGCGGCGCATGTCAGGGGTCATGACATGTATGAGGATGCTGCCGAAGTCAAGGACCACCCACTGGCTTGTCGGCGCGCCGTCGAGGCCGCGTGGCTTGAATCCCTCCGAGAGGAGCGTACGGCGCAGGCTTTCGGCGATGGCGCGGACATGCGGCATCGAGTTGCCGCAGCACACAAGGTAGTAGTCCGCAAGAATGCTGTTTTCACGGACGTCAAACAGGACAATATCCGCTGCCTTCTTCTCCTCGCATATAGCTATGCAGCGGCGCGCTATCTGCTCAAGGTTTTCGTTTTGAGTATTGTTCATAGCTTTTCTCCTTTTTCAACAGTTTTACGATTTGATACCATATAGTTTCTTTTCAATAATATAATCGAGAACTGGTTTTGGCAAGGCGGCAGACAAATCTTCGCCGTTTTTGATTGCTTCCCTTATATCGCTTGAGGAAAGGACACTCTTCGGCAGGACCACTTCGCGCACGGTCTCGACAGGCTTGAAGTCCTCGGGGCCTAGTGGCTTGTCCTCCGTCTCCTCTGCCTTCTTATCCGCCTCTGGCTTCTCTATCCTCTCGAATATGCGTTCGGGAAGGATGGACTGCTCAAGACGGACGGCAACCCTCGTCCCGAATGACTTCTCGAGTTCAAGGAATGACGGCGGCTTGGAGCCAGGCCTCGGATAAATGATGAAATCGACATGCTGCACCAGTTCCTGTGCCTTGTACCAATTGTTCAAATTCGCAAGATTGTCCATGCCGATGATGAACTTCATGGCGACATCTGGATAGATTTGCTTGAGGGTCGTCATAGTGTCAAACGTGTAGGACTTGCCCTCACGGTTCAGTTCCATGTCAGAATAACTGAGTCCGTGAACGCCTTCGATGGCGCGCTTGACCATCTCGATGCGGTCCTCGGCAGACGCGACGGCGCCGTCGTCCTTGAACGGCGACACTCCCGCTGGCACGAAAAGCACCTCATCTGCCAACTTGTGCTCGATTATGTATTTGGCAATCATGAGATGTCCGTTGTGGATTGGATCGAACGAGCCGCCCAGCACAGCCATAGTGTGCTCGTGCGGAAGGGGCAGCGGCGGCAGTTCTGGCTTGGCGTCACGCTCCCTCCAGTCCTTCTTCTCCCTACGCCTGAATTCAGAAGGCTCCTCCGTCACCTCAACGGCATGTGGCTTCTCCTCAGTCTTGGTGTCCTCCGAGTCGTCATTCACGCTGACGTCAATCGCATCAGAATAATCAACGTCGCTACCGACGGACGCCTCAATCGCGGCCTCGAAATCATCCACATCGGAGCCTCCCTTCTTTGACCACGAACGCTCCTTTCCTTCGCCCAAACCGAAGCGCGGCTTTCCCGCTCCAAACTGTTTGCGGTCTCCGAAATCACGGCGTGGGCGGTCGGCCCTGT
>JAEEGL011921492.1_pt1 | contig 15330 bp, 9 predicted proteins | sample 9134231 | NCBI WGS metagenome assembly JAEEGL01 (sample SAMN16246548, study PRJNA631951) | gut metagenome | biome: gut microbiome; feature: rumen; material: fiber-attached | host: Bos | place: Iran: Karaj | collected 2018-10 | reverse complement strand
CGAGTCCCAGGCCAAGGTATTTGGATTTTGCAGCATCATATGTCATCTGCGCATACTGTACCATAAGGCTGTCAACTCTCGGGATAGTCAGTCCGCCATACTGCTGGCTGGCCGATATCAGGATTATATCTCCAAGCACGCCAAATGCTTTCTTGAGGTTCGTAGGCTTGTTGTAAGGCACTCCATTTACCACGGCGCCCTGTTCCATGACCACGTCAGCTCTCAGCAGACAGCAATTGAAGGGATAAATGCTTCTGCCGCCTCTGTCGTGCACGTAGATATATCCGTCACGGCTTGCTTCTTTTTCCGCCTTAGTCAGGAAATTCCTGTCATAATAGGCTTCGGAAGTATAATCCCCGAAAAACGCTTTTGTTGTCGATGCTAAAGAAGCATCTGCATTAGCGTTCTGGTTCTTCTGGGTAAGGACTTCCTCATCCTCGCTGTCGTCTCCGGAATACGTAAGCACTGAACACTTACCATTGATCTCTTCCCAGATCTCTGACTGTTCCATCTTATAGCTGTGGTAATTGCTATAAGCCTTTGCAACATCGCCCGCAACTACCTGCAGGTTTGCCTCAACGAGCGTATGCACTACAGATGTAGGTATTGCCGATCCGCTTCTCTTAGCTATATCCGCAGCCATCAAAGAGAGGAAAATATCCCTTTCTTCTTCATCAAGCTCGCTGTTGCGTGCCCTGAATGCTGACTTGGATACTGCTGCCAGAAGCTTTTTCTCGTTATACGCTTCTATTGAGCCATCCTTCTTTCGGATCGTCGCTCCGCTTATGTCTGCCTTATTGGCAGGAAGCAGATGCCTCTGGATGCTCCTGTCATGCCTATAGAGTATGTAACTCTTTGCGGTGGCAGGGTCTTCCCTCATAAGCTCAGTTTCAACAACATTCTGTATGTTTTCAACCGTGAGCTCTTCTTCAGGAAGATGTGCAGCTTCCCATGCGACGTGTCCTACGCATCTGGTAAGTGAGCTTTCGGTCAGTGTTGCATCTTTTGTGGCTGCCACAGCCTTTGCGATGGCATTCCTGATCTTGCTTTCGTCGAAAGGGACTTTGGTCCCGTTTCTTTTAATCACATACAATTCTGTATTTCCCATATCCTTCTCCTTTCTCAAAAAATTCTTATCAGGTTTGGGTTATTACAGTTATAATATGTATGAAAGCGCGGCAGAAAAAAGCTGCCCAAAGGGCAGCTTGTTCTTTGCTTTGTAAAAAGCATTATAAGTTTTATGAATCTGTTACGGAGCCATCATGCTACCCCGAAACTGCGCTTGAGTTTATCGTATTCGATGTTTATTTCCTTGCAGATATCAGCATTGCCATGATTATCGGTATGATACAGCTTCATGAGCCTGCGGTATTCTTTTTTGAGATCCTTCATGGTACGGCAGTTCGTAAAATATACTGATGTATTGCTTCGGCTGCCTGACCTGTTTCTCTGGCTTCGCTTTCTCTGATCTTCTTCCCTGCGTTTCTGGCGTTCCTGCTCTGCCTTCCAGGAAGCATATTCATTCTCTACACCGCGCATAAAAGAAAGGTGGTCCTTCATCATCTGCCTGCACAGTGCATGATCTCCTGCCCTGAGCATCTTCAAGCACGATTGTGCGCCTGTTTCCATCATAGTGAAGGCCAGCATGGATGTTATGTCGGGGTGCATTACCCGAGCCTGTTCAGCCAGGTCGATAAACTCATCAAGCATGTCGAAGCATTCTCTGACACTGCTGATTATCATATCTTTTGTGATATTTCTGTATTCATACCTGTAACTTTTATAGTCTTCAATACAAGAAGGTATGGGGCGTCCTAATGCTTTTGCTATAGCAAAAGCTGACCGACCGGGGATACCTATGAAAATAAAAAGATTAAGGAAAAATAAAGGGATATTCTCTTTGAGGAGTGTCCACATTGAAAAATGCTCCCATGTTATACGGATCATGCCGAGGGAAAATAACATGAAGCATATAATGGCTAATGTCCTGATAAAGACAGGCATACCTGTCCGTATCATGCTGATCTTCAGATCTCTTTGCTGTTTTCCCTGGTCATTAAGAGCTTCTTTTTCAATTGCTGTTCTTTCTTTCTGTGTTAACTTTGTCATAATAAATCATTCCTATCGTTATGCTTTTTCTACTGTATCTGCATTATATCATATTTTACGTTTTGTTTATTGCTTGGAACAAAAAAAATATAAGGCATCGATTTGACGATGCCTTAAGAAAGAATTGTCATTCTTTGTTTTCTCTTATGTGATCAGACCCTGCTGTATCCTCTGCTCTTTGCGTTTAAAATACTTATCCACCAAATCCCAATGATCCACGCTCTTCCGGAAATCTGTAGCGTCTCCGATATGTATGAGCAGGCCGTTATTATCTTTGTTGACTATTATCTGCATGACATCATATGTGAACCACCCATCACCTAAAGGTAATGGGCTTTTAAGAGCCTTGCGGCTCCGTTTAAGAAGTCTGACTGCTCACGCAATCCTTATTCTTATGGGCGTGTCCACTTCGCCCCTACTGTATAGAGCCTCAAGGCTCACAACGCTACTTTTACGCAGAATATTAAGTGCCCCGTTTATATCAGCATTCAAAGTATTTCCGGACGCTGTTTTATACTGGCCTCTGTGTGTCCGCCTGCCACTGAACTGGTACTCTTTAGGATTGTCACTGTTGTAAACAGGGATAACGTCCCTGTCCCAGAACGATGCTTTGGATGTATATGACTCTTCCTGTTTGATGAAGGTTATACCATTCAGCTCGCAAAGATATTCAAGCTTGTCGCGGAATCTGCCATATGGGATATTTACGAAAGTCTGGTTGTTCTGCTTACCGATATTACTGCCACGCTGGAACGTTTCGTTGTACCCAACGACAAGAGTTTCTATATCATTGGAGATGCAGTAATTTATGACTTTACGGGCAGCCTTGTTCATATAGTCGTTTACTTTGTTGTTACGGTCACGGGCTATGGCTTTCTGGCGGTTTGTGGTCTTCTTGCCGAAATGCTGTTTATCCTTAATGGATTGAAGCCTTGCATTTTCTTTGTTGAACCACTGGTTGATGGATTTAAGCCGCTTTCCGTCAATGATGAACGATCTGCCTGTGTTTGATACTGCGGTTACAAGATTGTTTATCCCCAAATCTAAAGCCAGTGCATTTGATTGATTGAGATTTCTCTGGACACAGTCAGCTTCATAAATGTACTGTATTTCAAAGAACCTGGCGTTTGCTTTTGGCAATATACGAATCTCTTTAACTTTTTTATCAAGTAAAACAGGTGGTATCGTTATCTCTACAGTTTTATGTGTTTTTCTAAAGCTGTTAGAAAACGGAAGTATCAATTTATTACCATTAAGCCTTACAAAGCCTATGACAAGAGTGGTATACCCGTCTTTTGGAAGATAATGTGGTAATTTGCAATCCTTAAAAGCATACTTACCCTGTTTTGCTAACTTCAAAAGACCAAAGAACGACTTGAAGCTGCCATCAGCTTCCTTGAGGATCTGTTGTGCCATATTGGAATTTAATGCTTTGTAGTTTGAGCTGCTCTTCAGAAGGGTATAGTTCTTTTCGTAGTTAAGATACTCGCCTTCTGCAAAATAATACTGCCTTACATTGTAGATAGCTTCGTTTGCGAGATTCTTGGCTATATGGCAAAGATTTTTTATGGTCCTGTAATCTTCCTTTGACAGATGTTTAACCTGTTGCTTTACCGATAGATACATACAGCTTTTCCTCCTTTCTCAAGACTCGGATTGCTCCTGTACAGTCGCTTATATTCCACTACCCAAGGGTAGAGGGTTTTACGCTCCTATTTTATAAACTGTCGGCTATCCGAAATAAGTAGTTAGTCCTATCTTCTCCGCCTGATGAAGATTACATATATGAGTGCCACAAGGATGAGTATAAGCCCCGGTATGAGCATAAGCGTATAAGGGAACATATCGCCGCCGGTAAGCTGGCTAAGGATCCCGGAAATAGTCACTCCGCCTGGCTGGGTGTAAGATTCTTCAGGTATATCTGTTACAGCAGCTTCATCAGCGTTGCCGGAGGATTGTGCCGGCTTATCATATGTTACTTCAATCCCATCGTCACTGCCTGCCCTTTTAACGTTTTTAGAGCGAAGTGAGCTTATATCCTTTAAATGGCTGTCAAACCAGTTATTGTCCTCTTCTTCCTTTTCAGATGAAGAGCTGCTTGATTTACTGGAGCTTGAAGAAGAGCTTGTAGATGAACTTGACTTGCTCTCTTCAGTCTTTTTATCTTTAGAGTCCGTCTGCGCAGTATTGGATTGTGATTTTATGTATGTAAACCCGGGAGAATTACCTACCTGCCCCTGGCTGGAATATGCATCCCTGCTCCATCTTGATGAAGAGGACCGTTTATTGCTGCTACTGTCCTTTTCTTTTACCTTTACTTTTATCTTGTATACCGCATTCTTTTTTGTAAGAGTGATGATGGTAGATCCCTCATCTTTTGCTTTTATGGTCCCATCTGTGGAAAGCGTTGCAATGCCGGTGCTTGAATAAGATACGTCATATACATCATCATCCTCTGTTTCATAGGCAAAGCGGCTTACTTTCTTTTTCTGGCCCTCTTTGAGGGTGTAGCTGTAATCATATTTCTTGACAGATGATGACGAGCTTTTTGATGAAGATGATGAATTCTTCGGCTCGGCTTCAGAGCCGTCGTATTTGTTCTTAAATGTTGCCTTTATGTATAAATCTGACCAGGGCATTGAAGTGATCTCGCTATCGGTTATAGTAACAGCCGGTGCGGGAACCCAGTCTGAGAATGTGAACCCATCCTCTGCCCTGTATACAAGCTGTGCCCTTGATCCTGCCGTGACCCTTGAAGATCCTATTACGCCGGCGCTTCCACCGCCGCTTGTATTCACAACGATATTAAACAGTTGGAACCGGCTGTCAGGGGTACCGTCACCGTTTATGTCTATATTGTAGTCCGGCCACTGGTCACCATCAAAATCGAAGTTTAATGTAACCGCGCTGTAACTGCCTAAGCCCTGTATATTGGTGGGATTACTGTGTGCGGCAGTATTGTTCCATACCGGATATGAATATATTTCACCTGTTGAACTGTGGGTCCATGATGCGGTACCGGAGGAGCCTTTTATGGCAGATGCTCTGTTTATTGTCGCCGTGCCGCTGCCGTCTATATCCAGGTTGGTGTCTGCAAGGCCGTTATTATCCGTATCAACGTTCAGATCCGGTATGCCATCATTATTCGTATCGATATTTATATCATACGGGCTGCTGATGATAGACCCGTCGTTATCTTCTGCAAACTCTGCACGTACTACTACGCCGGTATAAGGCATCTGGAACCGGCTGCTACGTATGTTTGCATCACCCTGTATCACGTTCCATTTGACAAAACGGTACCCGTCATTTGGCCGACAGGTTAGATAAACAGTGGAACCTGTCGTGAATGAGTCGGAAAACAGCGTTGAAGCCGTGCCATGCCCATCAGTTTCCACTATTACATCGTAGACGTTTGCCGCATTTGCAGGGAATGTTGTCAGTGAAGCCGCCAGTAAGGCAGATACAGCCGTTCCGGTCAACACTTTTTTTAATGTCTGCTTATTCATAAAAACTCCTTTCGGTTTGAAATAACACTTTCGAAGCAATTTTCTTAAGATCCATCGCCTTCTAATGGCACGTTTCCATCGTCCCTGTGGAATATCTTATCCTCTGGCTGGAGGATGACGATAAACCTCTTCTGCCCGGAGGGGCCGGTACAGGTAGATAATGTGATCACGTTGCTGTCATCTCCTCCTTTGCATGTATAAAGGGCATTATCAAATATCTGTTTCATAAATTTTTCGTAAGATTCAGGCCCGTCAAAAGATGTCTGATAGATAAATGATTCAGGATTCGTTGTAAATGCGGAGACTACTCTGCATTTCATGTCAAAAACCGGTGTAAATATGTATATATATGGATTCTCTTTATAAAAATCTTCTTTTTCATATGCCCGTATGGGACGGAACATGGTGCCATTCTTCATGTTATGCCCATATATCAGCGTATTTTTTGAAGAAAAGTCTGAGGCGCATTCTGAATGCATGAAAATTGTCCCGGATGAGCTTTTTTCGCCCCTGAAGCTTGTGTTAAGGTATTTTACGTTATCTTCTCCTTTTACGATAGGATAGCTCAGCTTACTCCCCGGGAGGTATATCCAGCCTACGATATCAGGGTTTATTTCTTTCAATTTACTGAAATCTACAGAAAATCCGTCTATGATGCCTTCTCCGGTGTAGGGCTTATAATCCATTCCATCCCCTTGTTCTCCGCCTTTATTTACGAATTCATCTTCAAGGGCTTTGTATTCACTGTCAGACTTTACATAATCTACGATGTCGTCTTTGGCAAGGAACAAAAGGACTGCTGCCGTAATGAACGTGAGCCCTGCAAGGATGATAGGGGCTATTGATTTCTTTTCCATGTTTTTTAAACTGCTGCCTCCGCTGTTTGTGCTGATATACCTGTCCTATTCTAATATGTTATTTTTTTCTTCTGCTGTCATTTACAGAATTATTTATGCGTTTTCTTCCAATATACACAAAAGCGCAGGTCCTTCCTGCGCTTGTATGTGCTGTATTAGAAGTATGTTTCAGGCTATCTTCTTATCGGAGTCTGATTCCTGTGTGTTAAATATGAGCTTTTCCCCGTCACTTGTTACTGTCATGGATCTTACGGATACCTTTGAAGGCAGTTCGAACATGATGTCGGTCATAAACTGTTCTATGACCGATTTAAGGCCTCTTGCCCCGGTACCGTTGCTATATGCCTTATTGGCGATATAGTCTATCGCCTCATCTGTAAAGATAAGGTCTACGTCATCCAGTGAAAACAGGCTCTTATACTGCCAGGTTATGCTATTCCTTGTTTCGGTAAGGATATTCTTAAGGTCATCTACGGTAAGCGGCGACAGCTCGACTATTATAGGGAGTCTTCCTATAAGTTCAGGAATAAGCCCCTGCTTTTCAAGCTCCTTGGCGCTGGGCACGCTATGGCTGCCGTAAACGGCATCGTCACGGCTGGCTTTGCTTTCTGATACAAGGCCGAACGGATTGCTCTTCTTATTTTTCATCGTCAATGCCTCAAAAGCCCCTCCGCAGATGAACAGTATATTAGATGTATCCATCGTTACCCTTTCACCTGCCATAGGGTGTTTCCTGCCGCCTGTCAGTGCAACTTCTACTACCGAGCCTTCGATGATCTTCAAGAGCGCCTGCTGTACACCTTCGCCTGAAACGTCCCTGGTAATGGAAACATTCTCGCTCTTGCGTGCGATCTTATCTATCTCATCTATATATATGATGCCTCTCTGAGCCTTCTCTACATCGCCGTCTGCTTCCCGGAGGAGCCTTAACAGTATGTTTTCCACGTCATCTCCTACATAACCTGCTTCAGTCACGGTCGTGGCGTCGCAGATGACGAATGGCACATTAAGGAGCTTGGCACAAGTTCTTGCTATCTCTGTCTTGCCACATCCGGTAGGCCCCAGCATGAGTATGTTTGATTTCTGTATATCCGTCCTGTTACTTGATAAACGCTTATAATGATTATATATGCCGACAGATATAACCTTCTTTGCCCTCTCCTGCCCGATCACATAATCATCAAGGAAATCCTTGATATCCATCGGGGTGAGTTCGAACGTAGGCATGGAGTTCCTGTCAGCCCTGCCGGATGCGTATACACCATCCGGATCCGGGATGCTATTATTGTCGGCAAACGGCATGGCGTTTAAAGGCAGCATCGTAGGGAACGGAACGTCCTCATATTCTTCATCTTCTTCAAATACGTCATCTCCGAAATCCTCTGTAGCAAGCCGTCCCTGTGAGTGAAGCTGTGTCACAATGCTCGCCATGTAATCTGTCACTGAAAGAGTACAGACCGGGCAGAGCTTTAGCGTGCTGCCTGCTACCGTGATTGCGAGGACATCTTCCGTATTCCCACATACTGCGCAGGCCATTTTTTTGCTGTGTGTCTTTTGCGTGCTGTTTGTCTTATTCATAACATTCTTTGTTTTCTCCATTATTTCGGTTCCTTCCGGGCAAGCCCGCCTTTCTGTTATTTTTTTTGTCGGTAAAGCACCTTGCTTTCCCGATCTCATGTCAGGGAGTATACCACAACCAACACTGCCGCGTTTTTTATGGAACAAAAAACATGAGAGACATCGGGTGCTTATAATATGATATATTTGCATTTATGAAGAGAGGCAAAAAAATATGCCCGGGATAACCCGGGCATATTTATCAGCTCCTTGCGAATTTTTCTACTATCCGGCAAAGGTTCTCATCTATGTCCTCAGGAAGGGCACATATGTTGTCTTTACCGTCAAACAGGGCATCAAAACCTCTTATATCTGATTCGGAGATCTTTTCATCGAAGTAAATGCCTACCAGCTTGATGCCAGAGTTCCTTACCTTCTTTATAGTCTCTGTCAGATATTCGCCTGCATAAGCTGCATTCTCATCTGTCATGAGGATCATAAGCTTGTGCTCTTCAGGCCTTTCCAGAAGTTCCTTTTCTCCGATAAGGAGGGTCTCTGTAGTGGGTGTGCCGCCACCGTTCCTTGATTTAACAAAGTAGTTATAGCAGCAGTTACCCCGGAGGCTTTCGTTCCAGTTCTTAATAATTTCATGGTTGACTGTCCCTGTAGAATCAAAAGCAACGATCTTTACAGGCAGCAACCCTTTGAATGCCTCTTCTATGATGCCGGTTGCAAGGCATGCTTCCTGCTTCTTGATGCCGCACATCGAACCGGAGTTGTCGATAAATATCTCGACGCATCCATCGAAGCCCTTTGTGACCGCGTCCTTCTTAAAGAGGTCTATCTGTCTCATTGCGGCTTTATAAAGCCCTGCTGCATCGAGTCTTCCTGACCGCCTTTCCCTGAGGATGGGCTTTTTAAGGGATTCAAAATACCTTTTATATTTGCGGTGCATAACCATGCCTCGCATATGGTATTCTACAGGAAGCTGTTCTGTTACGGTATATTCCCTGGTATAGCCCTGGAATGATGTGCATATTTCGCTGACATCAGGCATTACGGAATTATCATAGATTTCAGCAGCTTCCCTTTTGCCTGAACAGGCTGTTGCTTCTACTCCGACATCAAGAAGCTCCCTGACTTCATCCGCCGCTTTTTTCATAGCATCCAGAATGTATTCTTCATCTGGCTCGGCGTCTTTATCGATATGCTGTCCTTTTGAACCCTGCATGCCTCCTTCACATATGGTATCAGGATTTCCTTTAAGACAGGTTCCCTGGCCTTCTGCTTTTTCTGCTGATTCAGATCCGTCTGCACCTTGAGGCTGATTACCTGTCTGGCCATCTGCCTCTTCTCCATCACCCTGCTGAACGCTGCCGGCACCCTGTCCGTCCTGGCCATCGCCGCTGCCGGACTTGCCGCTTTCACCTTTTCCATCTTCTCCATCTTCTGCATCTTCCTCGTCGGCTTTTGCGAAGATATTGAAGCTGCCGCCGTTCTCGTTGCCTGTCTGCTCTTCCTTATCGTCTGTGCCGTACAGGCTGGGTGCAGGGACTTCCTGTCCCCCGAACATGCCGCTTTTAGGACGCTGATCTTCGTTTTCAAGGCCCTGTGAAGAATTATTCATTTTTTCTTCCATCTCCTTGAGGGCATCTTCGATCATCTGTGAAAGGTCAGGTTCGTCATTGCATTCCTCTATTATGAGGTCTATCAGCTTAACAGCGATATCTATCGCCTTGGACATTGCCTTCTTGCAGGTACCGGCAAGTACCGACTCCCTGATATCGGGCACGAATGAAGATGCGTAAGTATATGCTTCCGTATCTCCATACAGGTCATAAAAGCCCTTCTGATATACTCCGGTGGTAGCAAGGGATAAAACCTGATTAAGTACAACCATAAGTATCTCTTTGTTCCGGTTCATGCCTGCCCCGGGTTTTTCACAGGGCGAATGCTGCCAGTTTTTACCTCTTGATATAAGACAGACCTGTGAAAATCCAAGGGATCTTTTCGACTGAAGCCTTTCTGTGCGTCCGTCTTCTATGGAGTTGCATACGAAATGACAGAGCCTTTTTATGGCGTGTGCAGAAACCTGTACCTTATGGTTCTTCGGGAGGGTATCCTTCAGATAAAAGTCATAATCTTCAGGCTTCCTGAAGGGTACGGGCTTGCCTTCCATCTTTTTCGCTATCTCTTCCACTACCTTCTTGTACCCACCTTCAAGCCCGTAAAGCCAGCCTCTTTTTGTGGTACTCCGGCGATGGCCTTTTTCATGGCCTATCATATATGTAAGAAGAGCATTAAACTCTTCTTCCGTATCCCACATGGGCGCTCCATCAGGGAAAAACACAAGCCCGGGTATTCCGATGACTATTGTATTATGCTCATGGGTGAAATATGAATCTTCCCCTGCATAATCAAACACCAGCTTGGGCGGGCGTTTGCAATCCGCCATGGATACCTGCAGATCCACCCTCTGGTAGCGGTGGTATTTCCTGCCAAGTTCTTCGGTGGCATGGTATTTCTTCGCTATCTGTTCTTTAGTGAGCTTCTTTTCCATTCATTCATCCTTTCTTTAATATATGCGGGGCATAAAGCCCCGCAACATTCATCTTACAGTCCAAGTACGGAGGAAAGAGAACTTCTCAGTGCCATGCGCTCATCAGTGGGGCACATGGTTATGATCTGGGTTTCTATCTCCTCCTTAAGCGTCTCGTATCCGCCTGAATTGGATACTTCGTCAAGAGCCCTGACAAAGCCTCTTATGTTAAGGCACGAGTTAGATAAAGCGCCCTTGCGGACTGCCTCTCTCCAAGCCTTATAGACCTTGTCACAGTCTTTATACTCCTTGTCCTTGAGCATGCTGGGGTTTACAGCCTCGTTTACTGACTTAAGCTGTCCGTACACACTGGGAGGATAAGGGAACTCGACGCCGGCAAACCTTGATATGGTTGCTTCGTTCTGTGACTGTGAACCTTCGTAGTCTTCGTTCTCTGAGCCCACAAGCACGCAGTCGGGGTTGATATCCATCCGTCCTCTTCCGGGTACCGAAAGGAATCCCGTACCGTCTGACAGAGGGTTTGCTACCGACTGGAGGAAGTTTGACTCGGCCATGTTGATCTCGTTGAACATCATGTAGCCGCCAAACTCAAGCCACTCACAGAATTCAGACGATTCGAGTACGACATTCATTGCCGCCGCTTTCGCTCTGGCGATCTCGAACCTTGTTGCACCGTCAAGGCACTCATCTGCGTTCCTTGTGGTGTAGCTTAAGTAATCCTGTGCGTCCGCCTCTTCTATCCGGGTATCATTCTTTATAGTTCTTGCCCCATAAAGATCTTCTCCCATCATCTGACGGTTGAAAGCTACCAGATAGTACGGCATATGCAGCAGATATGCTATAGTCTCGCCACATACGTTTTTACCTACGGATTTGTCTCCCTTGTATATGGTGGCCTTACGTCCTGCCGCAAGCCTCAAAGCCTTATAAAGGGGACTCTTCTGCGTAGGGTCAGGGTTTACGTAGATGCTTGAGGGCTTCCTTACGGGCCTCTTAAAATAACCTTCGGGCTTCCATGACTGTACTATTCTTTTTGCCAGGAAAGGATCGATACCGTGATCTTTAAAGATACCGGTAACCTGATCTGCATATTCCTGGGTGACGGTACCGTCAGAAACCTTTGAGGCTATCAATGCCTCTACTTCCTGGTCGATCTGTGACTTCTCGCCTTTTGATGCAATCACAGCTCCTGTAAGCTCGGCGACCATCTGGTTATTGGGTGATGCAGGGTCAAGGCCTTTTACCGTAAGGGTATAGGTCTTCCCGATATAAGCATCAAGCACGTTAAGGCCGTCTGTACTGTCGTCAATCGAGACAATGGTACCGCAGATGTTCTTTACGTCAGAATCATCCTCTACGAACACCCTGTACTTGCCTGTGCGGTCGTCCCGTCTTATGAACAGGGCTCTGAGTACCTCACCATTTGCCGCTGCCTGCAGCATTTCATTACCTTTAGGACAATTGATACTTTCCTTTTTAATAATCAGCTTCATTCTTTCTTCCTTTCTTTTTTTCATGACTTTCAAATTTTCATAGTCAACTTGTTGTTACACGGATAATATGTCTAAAAGACAACGAGGAAAATTTACCATTATCTCTGACGCAGCCCATAAAAAAGCTCCCAACTTCGAAGGAAGTTGAGAGCTTTTTGCGATTACTGAATATTATTTGAAAAGGTGGTTAATGTAAAACGCAATGGGAATGATCATTCATTTTTATCCTCGATATTGTTTTCTTCGTCACCATATTTGTCTTTGGAAGAAAGAAAAGGAAAGTCGCTAAAGAATGAAAAAATGCCGTTTGATTCATTTTTTAAAAACCCGGCAGTAAGCTTGCCTATAAAAGCTGATACCTTACGGTTTTTTATCGCTTTGCTTCCATACCGCGCCCTGAACATCTCATCTTCACGGGCTTCAAAATAATCATCATCAACACCTATTTTTTTAAGATACTCCTTTGCGGCTTTTTTTGATACTTTTACGATCTTTATATCTCCCTGCCACATCACACCGCATTCCATACAGAAACAATTATACTCGCGGTATCTTGGCGAAAATATGACAGGATCGCATCTTTTAAGGTGTTTAAGCTCCGTTTTTTCAATATTGCCTACAAAATAAGGGAGCACCCTTCCTGTATAGGTACCCTTGCATCTTGGGCATAGCCCGGTATCATATATAAACATTATAGTCCCCTTATGTGTAACGTTACTGAATCTGTCATATATAATATGTCAACTACCCATCACTTAAAAGTAATGAGCTTGTAACTGCCCTGTAGTATAGTGACTTGCGTCTCCTACATTTAGTCGTTTGGTACTGCTACCAAAAGTGGCGTTATATCGTAGGCACGTTGACATGTACCTGTACTGCAGAGATTTACTCCGTAGCAACTGCATCCGGTACTAAACTGCCATTAAGGTAGTCAATTCCCATGCGATGCAGATTCATAGCCCCTATACGATCATCATTAGACTTGTATCCACAGTTTTTGCAGCAGAAAATATGCTTATGCTTGTTTCTATTGCCCTTTTCAGTATGACCACATTTGGGACAGGTCTGAGAAGTGTATTTAGGGTCTGCCTTGATAACTGCCTGGTGGTTTTTAAGTGCTTTATAAACAAGTTTCTGCTCTAAATCGTAGTAAGACCAAGAAACCATGACATAACGGTTTTTGACTTTTATTCTTTCAGTTACGGAACGGATACCGCTCAGATCCTCGATCACGAACAATGAACCATCGGGATTAGAAGTAGCGAGTGCCTTAGATATGCAGTGATTCACATCCCGCATCCAACGGTTTTCTCGCTGACCTATGGCTTTGAGCCTCCGTCTTGAGGAAGGAGTACCGACCTGCTGTAACTGCTTACGCAAAACCTTATAATGGGCACGTTTTTGCTTAACGATATTCCCATCATAGAATACAGATTTACCTTTGCTGTCATATGTCGCGGCAAGAAATCTGATTCCACGGTCTATGCCAACAACATTGGAAACCTCTGACTTATTAAGCTCAGAAATTTCATATGTTACAGGTATATGTAAGAAAAACTTGCCATGTTTATTAACAAGTTTAGCTGTTCCAAACTTGCAGTTATCAGAAAAATATTGTTCAAACCCATTTTTATAAAAGGACACCTTAATTCGACCAGATAATGTATTGACAGAAAATATACCATTCTTTGCGTTAAGCGAATAATCCCTGTTCCATACGAGGTCTAATTGAGGGAGTCTAAATACTGGCTTAGTCCATTCTTTCTGATTTTCAAGAATGGTTTTGTATTTAGCAATAACTGTACGAACACAAGATACTGTCATCTGAGAACGGAGATTATATATCTCTCGTACTTGATAATAAGTATCTTCCTGTACACTATAACGGCTGAGGTTATGAGTTCTATATATGTATTCAGACACATAGTTACAGGCATCAGAATAAGCCTTCATAGTATCGCAGAGAATCTGCTTATCAGAAGGATTAACTAAAACCTGAAGTTTTGCTGTAATTGTCTGTTCCATACATAACACCTATTTTTTCACCAAAAACATTATATCATATATTTTGGCGAAGAACAATAATATTTAAAAAGGAAATACATTGCTAAAACGGGCATTCCTACCACCACTCATGAGTAGTGGGCTTCCTGCCCTGCGACGCTTGTGATTTATGCTTTGGCAGGGCAAAAAAAACAGGAAACCATATGGTTTCCTGCTTTTATCATAATTTCAGGCAGCCGGCATCTTGATCTTGACAAGGGCCTTTCCGCAGACCGTTCTTAAAGGGTGATCGGGGAGGAACTGAATGTCCTCGTTCTTACAGTTCATAAGCCCTGCGACGAGTTCCATCACCTCGATTATATCGTACATCTTGATCTCAAGTTCCGATGTGCAATACTTCTTCACCAGTCCGGAATACGGCTTAAGATCTATCCCGCATACTGCGTATGCCGCGTCAATGAATGACTTTGCGTTATTCACCAGATACATCGTGGAAGCAGACTTTCTTGAAAGTACATTCTTGGCCAGCTTCTTCTGCTCTCTGATACATTCCCTGATCGCTGCCTTTGTGGCTTTGACCAGATCGCCATCTGTATTGATCTTTGCTGTATGATGCAGCACGTACCTGAATGCTTCCTGGCGCTTATCTCTCCATACAGCCTGTACGTTAGTCCCGATATGGCCTGAGTCAGATGTTGTGAATAATATCCCGCTTACGAAATTTCCGATTGTCACCGGATTGGTAGGTTCTACCAGCACGCAGCGCCTCTGAGGGGATATTGCCCAGTATCTTATGACGAACCTGCCCATGACAGATTTACATGATCTTATAAAATCGAAAAACGAATACACCGTTGGCTTATAATTGAAAAATCCAATAGCCTTCCTGGCTCCGTTTTCGGACTTTATGTAGGGCACATACATGGTAAAGCCGTTCTCCGGGTCAGAATCAAGATCCGGAAGTGCCAGTCTCTTAAATAGAGCAAGATCCCTTATCTGGCGCAGGGTCTCGTCGTCATCGTCAATCTGTGACTGTGATTTCCTCTTATTCACGTTTATGCAGCCCAGGTTCTTATACAGCGTTTTCAATGCCGCTGCACTGAGCGCGTATGTATATCCGTCTGTCATGTCTACATAGCCGGTATTTGAATATCCGCCGTCTATGATGGCAGCTTTAAGTCCCGGCAGGGAGTTATTCCGTAATTCAACCTTGACTCCGCATGTCAGGTAATTGCCTTTTG
>JAEEGL011052989.1_pt1 | contig 15330 bp, 13 predicted proteins | sample 9134231 | NCBI WGS metagenome assembly JAEEGL01 (sample SAMN16246548, study PRJNA631951) | gut metagenome | biome: gut microbiome; feature: rumen; material: fiber-attached | host: Bos | place: Iran: Karaj | collected 2018-10 | reverse complement strand
TGCATTAACGCCATAAATTTTAGATAGAGTGTTGCTTCCATAGCCATCGCAATGTTTTTCATAGATTTCTTTTTTCAATTCAAAATCGTATTTCATGTAAAAACCCCCGAAGTTTGTTCAACTTCAGGGGTTCACTTCACAAATGCCGATCCTCTTAATTAGCTGGTTAATATCTATCAACCATATGTGAAGTATCCACATTCATTAGGCACAACTGCGAAGTCAGTAAGATCTCTGTAAGCAGTATTTCTGACATCAACGCTCTCAGGATCGTTAGGACAGTAAGGTATGAGCAACGGACTAGCACCATTCTGAATTATTCTTCCCGCAGATATTCTACCGTAGTACACAAATCCTACACCAGCCGCATTTACCTCAAATGCTCCACCACCGGTTCCGTTAGGATCACTCTGGGGATAGAAACCAAGGAAAGCAGTTAGTGCTTTTCCACCAGCATTTCCACCTACCTTAACCGGTGTGCCGCCTGTGTAAAGACTGAATATTCTGCATCTGGGAATCTTAGTTTGATCAAGGTTTGTACCATCAAAATAATCTGTCGTTCCGGAACGATAGCAATCTACATCATAAATACCACAATTGTTATCGGAATCCTGATTCAAAACAATCTGGGCACCACTCTGAAGTAAGAAGATTAATTCTCCATCACCACCACTAGTGCATACGATATATCCATTCTTATTAATATTAATGGTTGTACCATCATCAACTACAATTACTACATCACCACCACTAAGATCAACATTTATGGTGCTTGTAATTGTAGCATTAGCGTTTACAAGATATGTTCCACCACTTATACTTGCAACCGAATCTATATCAAGCTCATGTCCATCTTCATAAGCCTCTGCTATTTCAGCCTGATATCCAAAAGGACCTTCCAACTCATCAATAGTATCAATAAGACCAGGTTCTGTTGTTAAATAGGAATCCATTCCCAAACTACTAACCCAGTTTTGACCCGGATCAGATGACCAGACAGAACTTGTACGTTCAGCATCATGATCATATGAAAGATGAGACCTTACTTCATCCCTATCATAGAAGAAATTACCTGTTACGCTTGAAAGTGTATTGGCATAGATTGTCGTATCAAAGTCCTCAAAACCAGTGTAGGTAACATTACCGCTCTCATCAGTAGTCTCAATAGAATCAAAGTACAAGCTTTCAATACCACTATTCCAGTTAATCTGACTTGTAATTGTATTGATTGTAGCACCGCCATCGGTTGATTGTACGAGAGGATTGCTAGATCCCCAGAAATAAACGCTACCTATAGAGCCTGCTGCAATTAAGTTAGGGTTATTGCCAAACATCAAACCGGAGTCAGCTCCAAGACAGAAAACATCAGCCGCTATCACAGAGTCAAAACACCTCAGGTATCCGTCTGTTAAAGTTGTGGAATAAAAACCCAAACCTTCAGCACTATTTGTAGTAGGTTTGTGAATGAATACGACATTGTCATCAGCATCAAAACGGGCCATATCTGATCGACTATTGCTCAGAGTAACAGCATCCATACCAAAACAGGATCTATCCAACACGCCACCCTCGCCGAGATTAACTACGAAGTTGAACATCTTAGGAGGAGCATCCTCTCCTTTATGTCTCTCAAGAACAAGAGTATAGTACTCAGTAATCCCGTCAATCGAACATCTGCACTCGATTCCGATCTTGTTAGGCTTGTTGCCTGCACCCAAACAATAGAAATATGCAGAACAATCAGAATCCCCAAGGCCCATACCAGGAAGATCTGAATCCTCAAACACAACTACCGAACCATGACCTGTACCATTAGCAAGAGCAACAAGATCTCTATCGGTTATCTGCTGCGAATAAATAGCCTGCCATATCATCTGTGACAAGGATGTAACCGTCAATCGAGCCTGACTGTTCATCGCATTGGTATAGACTCTCTGTCTGCCTGCGATGGAGATCATCAATGCTGTCGTTATGAAGATCAACGACAAAGCTACGATAAAGATGATTGTTACGAGGATAACACCGCTCTTGGTTAACAAACCTGAGTGTTTCTTGTTAGTCTTACGCATAAACGTGCCCTTCCTCATGTAGTTTCTTGAAGTCGTATTTGTTTACAATTACGACATTTTTTCTATTAACTTAAGCCTATTATAAGACAGGTTAAATTGATTTTCAATATGTTTTATCATTAATTTTTCATTCTTTGTTAACAAATTGTTCATTTTTGTTCATCTTCAATTACTTCTTTCTCGATGGGGGCACCGGCCGGACCGAACTTCTCGAACTCCTCTTTCTTGGTCGCGATCAAGTGATAATCGGTCTGAGTGGCGAATCTTAAGACGGAAGCTGCGTAATACTTGCCTTCCCTGTTCTTCTTGACACGGGTCCTTCCGAAGAACTCACCGTCATTCGGGCACTCGTAGAGTCCATAAGAGGATTTACGTATTCTGAACGGAGGAATCTTCCGGGACAACTTCGCGTCGCATACCGGGCACCGGCGGTTAAGGCCGGCAACCATATCGAACGCCTGGGGAGCGCTGTCGCAAGCACCCCCTACCCTTGCATACTCGCGCTTCAGATCACAATTATGAGATGAACTTGAGATTACACTTAATACCTCGCTTGTCTTGTTGTGTTCAAAGATATTACGGAAGATCTCGCCCGTATACCTCGCATCCGCGGTAGCACTGTGGAATGAATCCACTTTGGGCACATTATAATAGTCGACAGCAAACTCTACGCTCCTCTGCCTGCCCTTCTCTGTCGAAAAAACCGAGAACAAAGGCTGGACATCAATGAAAAACATATTAAGCTTATCGTCCATGTCGAAGAACTTGAGGTTCATCTTGAGCATATCGGGGTCGGAATTGCCCCAACCCGCCAGTATCGGATCGTTACCGCAGAATTCACGGAACTGCTCGTAGGCTTCGGCAAAAGGCTTGCCCTTACTTAAATCCTCATTAGTCTTATGAGTTACTTTCTTTACATGGAAATGTATCGTCCTGTAGCATACTGGTCTTATATCACAGGAAAAGACACCGATATTATGGATAGTTCCTCCGGAGTATTCATACTTAACAGCACCGATCTCGATTATCTCGCCGGTAAGCTTTGAAGTATCAAACCCGTACTCTTTTCCCGGAAGCGGCTGATTCCACTCAAGGTCAAAGACTACGAATATATCACCTTCAGTTATCTTTCTGCTCAGCATCTGCCGTTCCCTTCCCGGATCTATCGTGTTCAGTATTTCTCACAACATTATATATGACAACTCCCGAACACAAAATCCATACAATTATCGAGACAATGGCAACCGAGTTGTCCGAGGTAATCCTTATCTGATAATCGGAAATGCCGTCGGAATAGTAAACACCCGCGAGCTTTCCACCCAGATCAAAGGTGTCACAGGATACGTTCCCATCAGGTCCCTTCACGCGAATTCGGTAATTATCACTATAAGAAACTGATGTAACGATAGTATTATATCCGGGCATTGAAGCAGGATTGGGACCCTCTATCACCGCATCGTACCTGTTCATGGGTACCACACGGTCAATAAGCTCATTCAAAACTGAATCATTAACCCGCCAAAGGCTAAGGCAAGCCGACGATTCCGACGGAGATGTCACCTGCCTCAAGTTAACATCGGGGACACCACGCCTTATCTGCTTGAAGTAAGAACCGGTAAATGTACTCTCCACATCAGTCTCAGAGTACTGCTCAGTAAGCGTCACCTGCCCTCCGAAAGACGAATACAGATAATAAGCCGACCCGGGATCCATTCCCTCGGCCCTGAGCAAAACCTCAGTGGAATCACCCGGCACATTAACACTGTAAAGTCCCGGAACCATCTCATTGACTCCGCTCGCGAAAACAGTAAAGGCATCCGCCTGTTCAAACAGTTCACCAAGAACAGTATTTCTCGATATGACATTGTAAATTGCAGGAACGGTAAGCTGGTCAATGCCTTCTCTCAGATCCGCTTCAACATTGATACATTCGGAAAAATCACCTGCAAGAGGCAGATAATCGTCAGATTCAACTGTTATATCAAACTTCGGATCAGCCGATGAATAGGGGGAAATCGATGAGATGTTGCCATACATAGTCGAGACCGACAGGCTGTACATTGTGTTGATTGCGATACCTGCTGCTCCCAACGCAACAAAAACATTAACTGCTTTCTTCTTGTCTGACAGGAACAAAAGGAAGCATATTCCCCAGAAGATAGCAGCGCCGCCGCTATACCAGAGATTGAATATACTTCTCGACACCTCACCCGAGGAAGACGAGTTGGCAACCGTGATGAGTGCCAAAATTGAGAATACGGATATATAGATATCAGATGATTTAAGATTGGTTATATTACGAAGAGATATAGCCGCCATAAGGAAAAGTACGATACAAAGCGCCGTGAATCTCGAGAACTCAGCAGTACCGGGATTACCCACAACGGACAATATTGCACTTAGAAGAGTCCATGATGCGCTTACAGGTATGAGGACGATCATGAGGACTGCGCACGCCTTAGCCTTAAACGGGATACTCCTGTTAAGGAAAAACAGGAGAACAAGCATCATGACGAGTATGGTCATGCTCATAACGGGGTTTATACCGGGCAGAGGAATCTCGATTACAGACCCGTCAAGCATTGAAGTCAAAAGGTCAAAGTACTTGAACGATACATGGCTGTTCGTAAACTCTTGCCCGATATCGATAAACTTCAACCCGGCAAAAGCAAGAGGTATAAAAACCGGCAGCATGCAAATGAGTGATACGCCGTAAGCCATGAATGCACGCCGTACCTTAGCCTGTCCGATAAGGCTTTTAAAGAAGAATACAACACAGACTGTAAATATAAGGCCTGTGAGGATTCCGTATATGCCGCCTGTTATAAACATTGAGAAACAAACGACTGTCTTCCAGTAATTGATTTTACTGTCATTCCTTAGAAGGTCATCAACAGAAGCGGCCACATAGGGCATAACAATCATTACATTGAACACCTGGGGATTTGTGGAGGCAACCAGGCTGACAGCCGATACCGCACACGCTACGGAAAGCAAAGCAGACCAGTGCTTACTGTTCTTAACATGTTCGGAAGAGAATCTGTAAACACCGGCAGAAAGAAGCCCGAATCTAAAATAGAAGAAGATACGCAGAAGAAATGACCCTAACCTTCCGCCTATCAGCAAGCACAGAATAAATGAGGGATAAAAACGCCTCGTCAGGATATCGCACAGAAAATCCGAATAGAAGATGCGGCCTTGCGAAAGCAGCCCCTTCATCTGCTCGATATCCCTCATCTGCCTTGTAACGGACGAGAAAAGAAGGTCCGGAGCCTTGTTCAAAGAGAGCATCAGGATAACACACGGTATAAAAAATGCCGCGAAGAGCCAGAAGAACTCGTCGGAATTAAGTCTCCTCGTCTTCATTAAACGGGATCTCCTCTATCTGCTCAGGCAAAGTATTCTTCTCGGGACGGTTAAGTCTTGATATAACTATCACGATCGCAAGGATAATAACACCGGCAATCGAGATGATAAGTGAAGGAACAAATCCTGCAGGTCTGTACTTGAGCATAACCTCATGAGTACCGGCATCAAGATAGATGCCGCACAAAGCATCCTGAACCGGAACAAGTTCGGTCTGCTGTCCGTCCACCGTAACTTCAAAGCCTTCTGTATAGGGGATAGTCAAAAGCATGAATCCCCCCTCACCTGCATCGATCGTTCCGCGAATCGTAGTGTCGTCGTAGGATGTGACATCAAGTTGTCTTTGGCCAAACAGCGATACCATACGCTCGTACGCTTCAGTATTAAGTTCGTAAGCATACACGTGGAGCTTACCTGCAGGCGAATCGTTATATGTGATCGTGCATGACAACGGCTCACCCGTATATCTTCCAAGATAGATAGTCTGGTAACTTCTTATCTCGAAGTCTTCACTTGCGTCACCGATACGGACACGGCCGCCCTTTGAGCAATCGGCATAGATGTAGACGTCTGCTCCTATATCAGCCACATAGCAAGTAACGGTATAGGAACTCTTCGAACCTGTTGCCTCAAAGTCGTATTCCAGGCCGTTTGCAGAATCACCTCTGAATGTAAGTCCTTCCTCGTTGGAAGAAGTGATATACAGGGGACTGTAAACATCAGCCTCGAGTCCCATCGATCTTACAAGGTCATTCGTCTTAACAAACACATCAGGGATAGCAGAGTTAGGCTCATAATCAATGACATCATCCGATACCATGTATCCGACAGCAAGTGCATCGGGGTTATCGTAGAAGATGACTTCACCGGATGAATCGACCTCGTCAAAAAGAAGAGGGATCGTGGCTGTCTCCTGTATCGTGGTGAGACCTCTGATACCAAGAAGAGCCGCCGTTACTCTGGTAAGTCCGGCATTACGCAGTCCGTTGATGCCGTTATTATGGAAACCGAAGTTTCTCATGTACTTAACAAAACTCTCACGGGCTGTGGATGAGAACACCGACATACCCTTCACATCGTAAACAGACTGTATATCACAGATAAAGTTCGGGTAAAGCTCCGTCCTCTCGAACGTCTTGTGCCCCGCTGAGCCTTCAACAGCCAAAGCGTGCTCATGGATTATCTGTCTGTTCTTGCCGTAGTATTCGTATCCTGTAAAGCCCTCGTGCTCTGATACCCTCGCGATCGTGAACCCGGAAGCTGTAGCAGTCTCAAGCAGCATAGTTATCGTCAAAACGATCTGCATTATGTAGGTCTTCTGCCCCTTCGACAAAAGCACCGCGCGGAGCACAAAGCCCTGGACGAGCAGGAACAGGAGCGACAGGCCAATCTGCTGGTAGCCCTCATCTCCCGTGCCGAACTTTTCGAAAAGGAGCAGGTACACGGCAGCACTTACGCACACCGCCGTCAGCTGACCGTGAGTAAAGGTCTTAAGTACCCTTATTGTCATGAAAGCTATTATGAGGACCACGAAGCTCATCATGTAGGACTGTCTGTAAGGGATCTGGTTGGGGTAGTGGAAGCCGTGCCAGATAAAGTTCAAGGTCTTGGTTGCGAAGCTTAAGTAAAGGAACGCGAGCATGAAGCCGAAGCCGATCTTCTTGCGCAGGGTAATGACGGTATTATTTGCCGCCATGAAGAACAGCGGGAGCATGATAACGGCAACGGTACCGCACGCAACATTGGCAAGTCCGCCTCTTATGTTGGGGTTCGCGCTTACAAGGAACCTTGCAAGGAAATCAAAAAGATTGTTCGTGGGGGCAAAATCAACGGGAAACTCGTCTCCCGTCGCAGATGAATTCTGAAGAATGAGGTAGGTCGGTATAACAACGACCGCGGAAATCGCACCTGCGATTACTGAACCCAGAGCAAATCTTCCCGCGGATGCAAAGAATGACCTGGCACCGAGTCTTTCCTTGGGCATAAATGCAAAGTAGGAAACTATCGAGAAAGGAACAAGGAAGATGCACAGCATGTATCCTGCGTAGTAGTTAGAGATAAGTGCTGTTGCAAGAGTGATAACGTAAAGTGCATAGCGCTTATTAACAAACAGATTAACAAGGCCTAAGCAGATCAGGGGCAGGAGCACATAAGCGTCACACCACATGATGTTCCAGAAATCAGTAAGGAACCAGCCGCACAGGGCGTAAGCGATACCGAATACGCATGTTATAAGGTCGTAGTGCTTCTCATCGATATATGAAAGGAACTTCGACATAAAAAGCGAAGCAAGTCCGGCGCGGACAGCCGTTATAAGCGCTACAAAGACCGGAAGAGTCTTATAAGGGAAAAGCAGAGCAAAGATGTTAAGAGGGCTTGCGCAGTAATTGGCATATACAGCGTAAAACTCGTTGCCCAATCCGCTGTTCCATGAGTAGAAAATTGATCTTCCCTCGAGGATCTTGGCGCGCAGCTCGTATATGAACGGCATATACTGGTGGTAAAGATCGACCGTGAGCATGGTCTTGGTGCCTGCAGGGTAAACGCCGAGCAAAGCGAAAGTAATTACCACAGTTATAAACGGAAAAAAGAATGACAGGAAACGAAGGTTCCAGAAGAACCCTCCTACCTTATCAACAGTATTTTTAATCTTACCTGTTTGAACCATAGGAAGAATATTATCACATTTTGTAGCAATGCGGTAATAAAACGAACCGCCTTCTTATGTTAAAGTATTATAGATAATAATAAGAAGGAGTATTTATGGGGCTTAAGCTTCGTATAATCATCAATCCGTCATCGGGAAGAGAGACCTCTTTATCAGATCTCGATAACATCCTGCTGCACTTAAGCTCATACGGCAACCTTGAGCGTTCCGACATCTGCTACACGGCAGGCCAGTTCGACGCGATGAACTTCGCGATGAACACGAACGCATCTGATTATGATGCCGTAGTTGCGATGGGCGGAGACGGAACGGTAAACGAAGTGGTTACAGGTCTCATGAAGGGCGGAGTCGATCTGCCGCTTGCCATCTACACGGCAGGAACAGTAAACGATTTTGCCACCATAAACCACCTTCCCCATGTTCCCGCTGATTTCGCGAGGATGCTTGCAAGACCTTCTTATGTCAGGACCGACTGCGGCAAGGTAAACGGCAGATATTTCCTTAACGTAGTCGCGGGAGGCCTCATGACCGATGTCGCATATAAGGTCAGCTCTGACTTTAAGACAGCAATAGGTCCCGCGGCGTACTGGATCACAGCCATGAAGGATCTGCCTACCATAAACAAGGCAGTCCCGCTTACGATAAAGGCCAACGGCAATACTTACAACGAAGAGGCCATCATGTTTATGATAGGCAACACCAAAAGCGTCGGGGGATTCCGCAACCTTATGAGCAGAGCCGATATCACCGACGGACTTCTCGATGTTCTCGTTTTAAGGAAGATGGACCCCGTAGATGTTGTACCTTTGCTCGGCAGTCTTGTTATCGGAGAGCACATTAACAACGAACATGTTCTATATTTCCAGACTGAAAGTCTGACACTCGAGTCGGGCGAGAATATTGTACTCGACATTGACGGCGAGGAAGGTCCTTCCCTGCCCGCGACTATAACTTGTATAAAGGAAGCCATCAATTTGATAGTTCCCGCTAAGGAGGAACCACTTTGAAAAAGAACAAAGACAACAAAAAGAACGAGATAAGAACACCCGAGTTCGAGATGCCGGGCAACGTCACCGAGAACAAGACCGAGACCGTCTCGGACATGTCAGGGTTTAACGAGTACAGTCTGTCGGGTGAGACAGAACCTACACTCGAACAGGAGATTACATCCGGTGGTCCTACACCGCGCAAGAAGGAAGTTCGTAAGAATGAGATCGCGCCTGTTAAGCTCGACCTCAAGCCTTCTGATTCCGATAAAGAGTCACGCCTCCCCGTCACGAAAGGCAACATAAGAAGTATTACGTTCCTTGTCATCGCTTCCATCGTTGTTCTCGCGACAGTCGGAGCTTCGCTGTTTTATAACGCAGGTATCAAGGAGAAGCTGCAAAGTCCGCTTACGATTGGGGGCAAGGCGGTAGACAGCGCCGAGTTCAGCTTCATGTATCACTACATCCTGATCGATAACGGTGTTGATATATTCGCATCAGATACCCCCGAGATGCTTGCATCCCCTTCTATGGATACAAACTTTGCCACAAACAGGGATTACTTCCTTGATCTGACGGCACAGCAGATGCAGCTCACGCAGCTTCTTTACGATGATGCGACAGCACACGGATACGAGATAGAGAGCAAGCACTATGATCTTGCCAGAGCATATATCGACTGGCTCCAGGGCAAAGCTAACGAGCTCGGAGTTGATCTCGGAACTTACATAAGAGGTGTATTCGGTGATCAGGTTGATGAGCAGGTTATTCTCTCCTGCCTTGCCAAGATGTACTTTACCGAGGACTACTCTTCGAATGCCAAGCTTGAAGAGCTGCAGGCAACGGAAGATCAGGCTGAGGAAGCATACCAGAACAATATGAATGCTTATGACGAAGTTTCTTATAAGCTTTTAAGAATCCGTTATGAGCAAAGAGATGAGGCTTTTATCAACACTGCCAATCTCCATGCCCAGCAGATCATCGACGGTATGGGCCGCGACACTTCCATGTTCGAGACTGTTGCAGCACAGTATTTCTCCGGTGAGGCAGCCGCAGTACTGCAGGTTCCCGATTCCACTTTGACATCGGGTGCAAGATATGACGACTTCACACATACCGACTTCAGAGACTGGCTTTTTGACATCTCAAGAACCCCGGGCGATTCCGTTATCTTTAACGACGGTGACGGTTTCCCTATCATTCTTGTCTTCGTAAGCCGTGAAAGACAGACGGTTCCGCTAAGAGACGTAAGAATGGTTGAAGTATTGATCGATAATACAGGTGATGATCTTGTGCCCGGATTTGATGTGGCGAACGCGCAGATGGTCGCACAGGAAATCTACGATACTATCGGTGTACAGGGCGAGGAGATTGATGTACAAACAATCGAGAATCTCTATAACGACGATATCATTAACGGTAATATCGTTATCACGCACAGTCAGGATACTTACCCCGGCAAATACGAAGGAATACTCGGCGACTGGATCTTCTCAGACGAGAGAGTCGCGGGAGACAAGGCATTCCTCGAGACCGAGAACGGCTACTACATCGTTTACCTGGTAGGAATATCCGAGAATCCGGAGTGGTATGACCGTGTTAACTCGTTCGTACGTATGAGAAACTATCAGGCATTCTTAAACGAGACTTTGAGCAGTTACGAATACCAGTTCAACCAGACAGGTCTTGATAAGATAGCTGATGTACCGTAACGGTTAATACTGATAATAAAAAGGACGGGAACTTCACTTCCCGTCCTTTTTGTTTTGCTTGATTAAGATATATACAAATCAGATGCCGGCTATTATTAGTGCAACGATGGACATAACGAATGTAAGTCCTACCGCGATTACAAGTATAGCCGCAATAACCTTGGTTAAAGCTGATTTTCTTCCTCTTCTGATATTATCGCTCTGCGTCATTTGAATCTCCGATCACTAACTCAAGTTCAATTCTGCGTCCGTCACGCTCTACTACAACCGGTATCTCATCACCGGGAACATGATTGTCGCGCACACTAATAATATCATCAGTATCGTTGATTTCAACCCCGTCAACGGAGATGATAAGGTCATCAGGCTGAATTCCGGCCTGGTCCGCGGGACCGTCAGGTTCAACCGATGAACAGAATACACCGGCAACAGCACCATAGTACTCATCTGATCTTACATTGCCGACGGTAAGGCCAAGATAAGGTCTGTTAGCAACATATCCGTTATTGATAATGGATTCTATCTCGTCAGCAACATCAGATATCGGGATAGCAAACCCGAGTCCCTCACCTGACGATATCTTCGCATTTGTAATGCCGATTACCTCGCCAAAAGAATTAATAAGCGGACCGCCGCTGTTTCCCGAATTAATGGATGCGTCCGTCTGGATGAGAGCCATTGTGTAACCGTTGTTATTGATCTCACGCTCAAGCGCAGATACAACACCTACAGTAACTGTACCCTCGAGCTGTCCTAACGGATTACCGATGGCAACAACGAGCTCACCGACCTGCAAAGTATCGGAATCGCCGAGCGTTACATACTCGAACGGCTCATCCTGCTCCTCAACCTTAAGAACCGCAATATCAGTCTGGTAATCAGATCCGACTACCTCGGCATCGATAGGTCTTGTGTATCCGGGAACATCGACAACAATCTCGTAATCGGATCCCTCTTCCAATGTATCGCTTATTACGTGCTCGTTCGTAACAACATAGCCGTCATCACTGATGAGAAAACCCGTACCTGAGAATACAGGGCTAGTGATGCCGTTGACCTCACCAAGAATATAGATGGAAACAGTCGCGGGACTTACAAGCCTTACGATCTCGACTGTACTTAAAGTCGTCTTATCAGGATCCGTTACACTTGCAGCATGCTCAAGAGAGAACTCGGGATCAACCGCAGGTGAAGGTCTGCGTTCAGACTCTTCCCTTTCAGGTTTTTCCTCATCCTCGCGCGGACCTTGAGTATAGGTCATGATTCCGGCATTGCCTGTTGATAATCTGAACACATATACCGTCTGAATTGCCGTAAAAAGCACACAGCAAGCTGTTATAACCGATAGTATCGGTACTATATTTGTTTTCTTCTTTTCTTCATTCATTCTTAATACGCTCCCTTATTAAGGTATCGTTAAGTTTCTCAGGCATTATACGCCCTGCAGTTCTATCAGTCACGAATGACTTCAACAAATCCCCCTTTTCTTTCAAGCAAGTGACATTAAAAGACACCGATTCGCCGTAAACGGGGGATTCAACCATCCACTCATCCTGTCTTAGTGCGAAAATAAGCTTCTCCGCTATATCATATCCGGCTTTGATCTCGAACACGGAGCCTTCGCTCACCCTTACAAGCCCTGCATCTGCAACAGCCTGGGCTGCGCAGTCGGTATAGGCTCTTACTAGTCCGCCCTTGCCTAAGAGTATGCCTCCGAAGTAGCGCGTCACGGTAATAACCGCGTTGCTTATCTCTTTCTTCGTCATTACATTCAATATCGGCATGCCTGCAGTACCTGAAGGCTCTCCGTCATCGCTGTACTTTTGCATATAACTTGAGCCTTCGGTTCTCCATGCGTAACACACATGCCTTGCATCAGGATACTGAGCTCTAATAGACGCGACAAAAGCTTCCGCCTCCTCAGCGCTTGTAACTTCTTTTGCATTTCCTATGAAAACTGACTTCGAGACTTCGATCCTGGAAGCTCCGTCACCAAAGAATGTGATCACTATGATCCGTGCTCCTTATACTTCTGGTATGCCATCAGAAGCAAAGACTTATCCTGACTGTAAGTAACTTTATTCATTGCATCCTTGATATCGTAGAAAACCGCACTTAAAACATTCTCCTCTTTATTCGGAACCGGCTTCTGCTCTTGCGCACTCATAATGAACCAGGAAATGTTATTGTGTACGGGTTTCCTTCTTGAGATAGAGTAAAACTCATAATTAGTCTTGCCGCAGGGAGCTATCACGCGGGCTTCAACACCTGTCTCGGTCTTGATCCTCTTAACGACAACATCGGTCATCTTCTGGTTAGCCCTTACTACGCCCTTCGGGAAAGCCCACTCATGCTTATCGTTCTCTATCATGAGAACTTTATCACCGCAAAAAACGATACCGCCCGTGCAGTTTCTTATAAGCATACAGGTCCCCCCTTTTATTTTAAATATAAAGGGATTTTAACATAAATTAATGTATAATGCCTATTATGATTAACGACAATCGTAAATATGATACCTCCGGTCTTAACAGGACACGGCACAACAAGGGTAATATCGCGTTATTGCAGAAAGTCTTCGTGATGCTTTCGCTTACGGCTGTGGTGTTAGGCCTGGTGCTTCTCGGGAGTGCTTTAGGCAAAAAGCGTTCCGCTACCGTTACAGGTGAGAGTGAGGGCTCGGGTGCCGCTTCTATTGTAGGCACTATATCGACTCCGACCCCGACTGTTGCATATACAGTTCCTGAGTATCTTACGGATTCCGATACAGCGGTTGCCATGTGGGGCGAGCTTGCTCCGGCACAAGACCCCATCCCCTACGAGCATGTACCCGTGCAGGGGCTTTACATCGGAGCTGCCTTTAATCTTCAAAATAACCTCGACCTCGCATCATCTTCCACCATCAACTCGGTCGTAATCGATTTGAAGGAAGCCGAGGGCGTGCTTTATAACTCATCCATCCCTCTTGCTTTGCAGACGAGCACGGTCGCTTCAAACTACGACCTTTCGAGCGTTTGTGAGCAGTGTCATGCAAGCGGCGTACGCGTAATCGGAAGAATCGTGTGCTTCAAGGACCCGAGACTTGCTGAAGCTTCACCTGACCGCGCGATCTGCGACAGCACCGGCAGTGTGCTCCACTTCAGCAGCGAGGGTGAGCAGGCTTTCTTGAACCCCTATAATCCTGATAACTGGGAATATCTTATTGATATTGCCAAAGAAGCAATAAGCATGGGCGTAGATGAGATCCAGTTTGACTATGTAAGATTCCCGACCGGCTCCGCTGTCGAGGGCACTACCCCCTACTTTGGCATTGATGGCACTGTCCCCGAGCGCTATGAGGCTATTAACAGGTTCATAAGGACTGCCCGCGTCGCAATCCAGGATACGATGGGAATCCCTATCTCCTGCGACGTCTTCGGAATCGTAGTTACTTCAGACCTCGACGGAAGCAACTTAGGTCAGGACTGGATGACGGTGGGTCTTGCAGGCGAAGATTCAGTCTGCCCGATGATCTACCCTTCACACTATGCACTCGGCACCATGATAGGCGGAATCACTTACGATAAGCCCGACCTTGAGCCGTACGCGATCATGAACTCGGTATTAGCTCAGGGCAGCTCAGCCTGGTATCAGGACGGCTACGCCACAGTAAGACCTTATGTTCAGGCCTTCACCGCATCCTACATAGGTGAAGGCAATTACATGGAATACGATTACAACGCTATAAACGACCAGATCCGGGCCATTCAGGATGCCGGTTTAAGTGAATATATCCTTTGGAACGCCGGCGGCGTTTACCCCGCAGGAAATTATGGCGGTAATAACGGCTGATAAGTGATAGAATGGTGTGATTATAATAAGCATATTATTTCACGGAGGGAAATATGTTAGATATTAAACTTTTAAGAAATGATCCCGATATCGTAAGGGAGAACATCAAGAAGAAGTTCCAGGATGACAAGCTTCCTTTGGTCGATGAAGTCATCGCACTTGATAAGGAGTACAGAGAGGCTAAGCAGAAGGCTGAAGGTCTTCGCAACAAGCGTAATGTGGTTTCGAAGGAGATCGGCATGCTCATGGGCCAGGGCAAGAAGGATGAAGCCATGGCTAAGAAGACTGAGGTTACCGATATGGCAGCCGAACTCGAGGCACTCTCTGTTAAGGAGACTGAGCTTGAGGAGCAGATCAGAAAGAGAATGCTCGTCATCCCTAACATCATCGATCCTTCCGTTCCTATCGGCAAGGATGACTCCGAGAATGTCGAGAATGAATGATTCGGCGAGCCCGTTGTCCCTGACTTCGAGATTCCTTACCACGTTGATATCATGGAGAAACTTGACGGTATCGAGCTCGATCCCGCACGTGACACATCAGGAAACGGCTTCTACTACCTTAAGGGTAATATCGCAAGACTGCACTCCGCGTGCCTGTCTTACGCAAGAGACTTCATGATCGACAGGGGCTTCACATACTACATCCCTCCCTACATGATCAGATCTTCCGTTGTTACTGGCATTATGTCCTTTGCC
>JAEEGL010196970.1_pt1 | contig 15330 bp, 12 predicted proteins | sample 9134231 | NCBI WGS metagenome assembly JAEEGL01 (sample SAMN16246548, study PRJNA631951) | gut metagenome | biome: gut microbiome; feature: rumen; material: fiber-attached | host: Bos | place: Iran: Karaj | collected 2018-10 | reverse complement strand
CCGGTATCTCGGTCGGTGTCACATGGTAATACCTGAGTATGTCATCTAAAGCACTCTGTGCTATCTCACCGGCATCACTCGCAGCGGGTCTGCCCCACCTGCCGGTGACCGCACCCGCTATACGCATGATGGTCCTGTCAAACGCATCCCTGTCGTTATTCTTTCTGTGTCTTATCTGCTCGTCAAACCAACCCACTCTTTATCTCCATCGTCGCTGTGACAAGGTTGTTCTGTTCGTTAAGCTCGATCTTCGCCTTCGGCTCGTCAATCGTCTCGAAATCAATGTAGTTCTGCTCGTTAAGCTCGATCTTCGCTTCGCTCGTTCTCGCTAATCTGCTCTGCACGCATTCACACTAGGCTCATTTCATTCGCCAAGTGTTCAAAGTGTCACAGAACGACCTCGCTTCGGACTCTGACTTCGCCTTCGGCTTGTCAATCGTCTCGAAATCAATGTAGTTCTGCTCGTTAAGCTCGATCTTCGCTTCGCTCGTTCTCGCTAATCTCACAGAACGACCTCGCTTCGGACTCTGACTTCGCCTTCGGCTTGTCAATCGTCTCGAAGCTTCCGGTCATTCACTAGTCACAAGCTCCTTATATTTCCCGCCTTTTGCATACAGTTCCTCATGCCGGCCTCTCTCGACTACTTTGCCGTGATCCAGCACTATTATCTCGTCACAGTCCCTTATCGTGGACAGCCTGTGCGCTATGACTATGCATGTTATCCCTCTGTCCTTGATCGCATTGACCACCTCATACTCCGTCTTGGCATCCAATGCCGAAGTCGCCTCATCCAGTATGACTATCGTAGGGTCCTGTGCCAGCACCCTTGCTATCTCCATCCTCTGACGCTGACCGCCCGAAAAGTCGTTGCCGCCCTCTGTCATCTTGTGGTCATATCCTCCGTCCCTCTGGATGATATCGCTGTGTATCTGTGCATCACGTGCTGCCGTGATGACCTCGAAGTCTTTTATCGTATCATCCCACATGCGTATATTTGCGGATATCGTGTCCTCGAACATGATGATATCCTGATCCACCACTGCAAGAGACCCTGTGAATACACTCCTGTCTATCCCGGATATCGGTCTGCCGTCAAAAAGTATCTCACCGCTCCAGGGCTGATACAGTCCTGACAGCAGCTTTGAAAGCGTAGACTTGCCGCATCCGCTCATACCTACAAAGGCCACTCTGTCACCCGGCTCAAGCGACAGATTGAAATCCTGTATCAGCGGTTCCGCCAGTCTCGAGTAGCCGAATGTGACTCCTCTCATAGTCACCTGTCCGGTCAGTTTCCTGTAGTTTGTTTCCCTGTCGGACTCTGACGGCGCAGACAGCACATCGGACGGATACTCCATCACATCCTCTATCCTTTCCATATCCGTACGCAGCTCCTGCAGCGTCTGTCCCGCGGATATGAAATTCGATGCCGGTGCGGTGAATGAAGCAAGAAAGCCCTGAAACGCAGTCAGCATACCTATGGTGAACTTCCCGTTGAAGATAAGATATACGCCTGTCATCTGTACCAGAGTGTTCGTTGTGACCATCACTATGGACGGTATGCTTCCGATATACTGATTGAGCTTTGTGAACTTTACCCTCTGCGTATTAACACTCGACTGGTATCCTGCCCATTTCTGGAAGTACCCCTCCTCGGCACCGCTTGCCTTTATCGTCTCTATCATTTCTATGCCGGCAGTGGTACAGCTGGAGAGTTTGCCTGCATCGCGCATCTGTACGCGCGATATGTTTATCCTTTTTTTGGATATGAGCCTGGACATGAGCATGTTCACGACTATGGATGATATGCCTATCACTGTCAGTATGATGCTGTTTTTCAGCATCACGGCAAGATAGAATATCATCATGAAAGCACCCAGTGCCAGGGGTGCGAATGTATAGATCAGTGAATTTGATATGCCGGCATTTCCCACCCGTCTCGACAGGATATCCCCGGCGTATCTCTGTGAGAAGAAATCCATCGGGAGATTCAGCACCTTCCACATATATGCCGTATTTCCGTATGTGGACATCTTGCCGTCTATACGTTTGGAATAAACGGCCTGCACGAGTCCCGCCACCAGCTGTATGGCGGCAAATACAGATATGGTCACGATGAACGGTACATACCATCCCGGATCCATGCCTGTGAGCAGTCTGTCGATGAATATCCTCGAAAAGACCGGATTGATGACACCTATCATCGAAGATATGAGTCCTGTCACTGTCACGAACGCTATGGCGGCCCCGCAGCCTTTGAGTCTTTTTTTTGCGAATTCAAGCGTGGACTTCGGTCTGCCGTCCGGCACGAAGTCTTCTGTCGGCGAGAACATCATGCATATGCCCGTGAATTTCTCATCGAACTCTTTCATGGTAACGGAATATGTGCCTTTTGCGGGATCGTTCAGAAATATCCGGTCCTTTTTGAATCCGTTGACTACCACGAAATGATTGAATTCCCAGTGGGCTATGCACGGAAAAGTGCCGTTATCCCTCAGATATTCGGGCTCGTATCGAAACCCTTTCGCCTGCAGCCCGTAGTTTCTCGCAGCTATCAGGATGTTTTTGGCATTGGATCCGTCTCTGGACACACCGCAGTCACGTCTCACCTGCTCGAGCGGAACCCACTTACTGAAGTACGCGAGGATCATGGCAAGAGAAGCCGCTCCGCACTCGAGGGCTTCCATCTGCATTATGAAAGGTACCTTCGCCACCCCTTTTCTTAACGGCTGTTTTGTCTCTTTCATTGTCTGCCGAATATGAAAGAAAGCGGACTGATACTCTCGGTGATCAGCTTTGCCTCGTATGAGCCGTCCGTGAAGGTCCCGTCCACGTCTATCTCATATACCCACTCACCCGGCTGCATATCACCTATGAAAAGGGCATAAGGATCGGTGGTCTCCCAGACAGTCACAGGCTTCGAGTCTCTCAGAGTCGCGCTGTACTCTTCACCGTCGATCTCCAGCTTCATACCTTTGGTAAATCTGTCTCCGTATTCTTTTTTTACCAGGCATACCATCCTGCCATCCTTTGCTATGCCGACCCCGGGCACATAAGAATCTATATGCCCGAAGATGCCGAAGATGCATGCTCCGGAAAGGATGACAAGGATCGCTGCCAGGATGAACCATATCCCCGGATTCGACAGCTTCACATAGTCGTTCAGCTGGTCAGGCGAGGATATGCGTTCTATTGATTCATCTCTGAAGATGGTCTCATTTTCCATCGTTACTTCTCTTTTCAGTCAGGTATAGGCTCGAGCACATAGCTGCCGTCATCATCATGTATCACCTGGACCCTGTCGCCTGCTTTCAGGACCGATCTGTAGCCCCATGAAGCCCAGTATCCTTTGCCGTTATCGCCTTCCACGTTGTATACCGGCCGGTCGTTTGATTTCCCTGGCCCTCTGACCACAGTACCTTCGCAGACATATCCGTAGGGATCTATGTCCATGCTTCCACCGCTTGCCTGACCCATCAGCTCATCACTGAGCGCAGCGTTTTTCTCATCAGCCAATTCGGTACCCTCCTACTTGTTTACCTGCTTCCACCATACCGGATATACTATCTGATTAGCCATGCCTGCAGCTTCCATAGCCCTTACCATCTCAATATATTCAGCATCGGACAGCATCTGGTTGACATGACACGCAGGGCACTCCCACCAGGGATCTCCATACGGATTGTCTTTTTTCTTCATGGGCTTGCCGCACTCGGGACAGGTGGCTTCGTTGGCTCCCCCTACTCCTCCGGTGGCATTTGCCATATCATCATCGCTCATTGCGACATTCTTGCTGAATTCATCCCTGTACTTCTTGATAAATAACGTATACTTGTTGTCTTCCATTTCAATACCTCCTCTTTGAAAAAATGTTGTTTGTTCTATTTCACGCTTCTGTACGCTTCAGTTCATGGTAAAGTGCAGCCCTTGCAGACCTTCTGTACGGCTCGGTATACAGCACCCCTACCACATTGCATGTGAGCATCGAAAGTATGATCCAGCCGATGAATGAAAGATCCAGCAGGAATGTCCTCCACTTATGTCCCTTCATCATCTCGCACGATCTTTTGATGGCCTCCTTCGGCTTAAGTCCGGGCTCATCCGTCATGATATACGGCACCATCATGTATGAGTAGCTCTTTATGATGCCCGGGATAACGAGAAGACAGAACCAGAGTGCCAGGAATATGTCCCTTAAGAGCATGGTCAGCATGGTCTTCTTGTAATCTGCGAATCCTGCCTTGAAATCCTCAAGTGTAGCCGGCTCGTTGATATTATTCTTCAGAAATGTATGACAGCCGACCTCCAGTATATTGAGAAGAAAGACCCGAAGCAGGCTCCATACGATAACGTAGACAAAGAAGAATGTCGCAAATAAGGCTACAAACGCCTCCAGCTCCTCAGATCCAATCTGAGCGGCAGCATCTTTCATCGATCCCGTAGACCCCGAAGATCCGCTCAGCGAAGACCCCGCAGTGAGCAGCGTGAGTATGAGCGCTGCAAGAACGCATCTCCAGTAGTTTTTCTTAAATGCCTCTTTTCCCTTTTTCTTGACATCAGATATTGACCACATATTTACCTCCTGTCTTTAACCTGATCTTTATGCCGGGCTGAGCTCGTCCTCGTTTACCGGAAATTCAGCTGCCTCGTGTCCGTTTGCGTCCTCTTTGACACATCTGACCTGATATCTCCATCCGTTTGAGCCGTATCCTTTCACTTCGATCACAGTACTTTCATGATCTTCATATTCTCTTACTATGACCCTGTCTCCAACGTTGTACTTATTGACCGGAGCATCCTCACCTGTTCCGCCTGTTGCATTTGACATTGCCTCATCGTTAAGTGCCATATTCCTGTTGTCTGCCATTGTTTTACCCCTCCTGTACTTTTAATGATTCAGCGGCTTGTTTCCCGCCCTTTGTCTGATTATACGTGGCTCATATCTTCTGAGGAAGCGATTTTGCGTATCCGGTCGTTTTTCATGTCTATTTGGTCAATCATGCGATTGCATGTTTTATTTCCCTGTCATATAATCAGATAGTTTTTTGTATAACGAACACGGACAAGGAGTATCAAAGATGAAGGAAAAGATTTCTGCATTTATGAAAAAGAAAGATATAGAGATATCCCTGAAACGCTACGGGATAGATGCACTGGGAGCAATGGCACAGGGACTCTTCTGTTCGCTTCTCATAGGCACTATAATCAATACGATAGGGACACAGTTCAACATAGGATTCCTTACGGCTACCGTAGCCACTGTAGGCGGTGTGGACTATACCGTAGGCGGACTTGCTTCTGCAATGAGCGGACCTGCCATGGCCGTAGCCATAGGATATGCTCTGAAGTGCCCTCCGCTCGTTCTGTTTTCACTGGTGACAGTCGGCTTTGCTTCCAATGCACTCGGTGGTGCGGGAGGTCCGCTGGCCGTTCTTTTCATAGCAATAATCGCTTCCGAGATAGGCAAGGCCGTATCCAAGGAAACCAAGATTGATATACTTGTCACTCCCCTCGTGACCATAGGGGTCGGCATAGCGCTCTCCGCATGGTGGGCTCCGGCACTCGGCAAGGCTGCGAGCCAGGTAGGAAAGCTTATCATGTGGGCTACGGATCTGCAGCCCTTCCTCATGGGTATACTTGTATCGGTGATCGTAGGCGTGGCTCTGACTCTTCCGATATCATCAGCTGCGATTTGCGCGGCCCTTTCCCTTACAGGCCTCGCGGGAGGTGCTGCCGTTGCAGGATGCTCCGCACAGATGGTCGGTTTTGCGGTAATGTCATTTAAGGAAAACAAATGGGGAGGCCTTGTCTCACAGGGCATAGGTACTTCCATGCTCCAGATGGGCAATATAGTAAAGAACCCGAGGATATGGATAGCTCCGATCATCACCTCTGCCATCACGGGTCCGCTCGCAACATGTCTTTTCAAGATGCAGATGAACGGTACCCCCGTATCATCCGGTATGGGCACCTGCGGCCTCGTAGGTCAGATCGGTGTGTATACCGGCTGGGTAAATGATATCGCTGCCGGCACCAAAACAGCGATCACTGCCATGGACTGGACCGGCCTCATACTGATATGCTTCGTGCTTCCGGCTGTACTCTGTCCTCTCATCCATATGGGAGTGAAGAAGCTCGGCTGGGCAAAAGACGGAGACCTGAAGCTGTAAGAAGATGACGGTAGAAGCATATCTCAACCCTGAGTTTACACTGCAACAGAAGCTTATCTTCCTGGCTGCCGCTTTTTTGGGTGTCGCGATCTGCGTTTTTCTTATCGGTGCCGTAAGCAAAGCAGCGGCAGGTCCGTATCATGGCGGAAGCCGTGCCAAGAACCATATTCAGAGATTCTACGAGATGATGATCTCCGCCACCTCCGTTATGTCCTTTGCCTGCGCCTATGTGATAATCAATCACATATATACCTCGCTGCAGGGCATGGAAGGGAGTGCGGAATACGAGGCATTCAGCGGCTTTATCGGTGTCTGGGAAGGCGGACGTGACTTTGTCCTGCTCCTTCTCATCTGCCTGTCGTGCGTTCTGAATACACTCCTCGACAAACTTGTGATACCCCTGAAAAGGCTGGACAAGGAAGAAAAGGCATCTATCAGGATGCTCGGTATGTTTTATGCCATCATATGTCTGGCCTATCTTAATGTGATCGGAGACAAGAGCGAATACAGTCCGGTCATGATGTATTATCTCGGCCTCATGGTAGGCCGTTTTGTCTATTTCGATGCTTCGTTTCTGGATTTCCTCGAAGCAATAAAAAAAGCATTCAAAAACTCCCTGCTTCTTATCCTCGGACTTGTACTTACGGGTGCCCTCTGTTACTTTGGTTTCAGTGCCGGCTATCTGCTGGAGAGAAACTACTATGTGGTCGGAGTCTTCTATACACAGCTTTTTGTACTTGCAGCTATCTTCGTCCTGCATCACACACACATCCTCGACCTCATCATACCGGACCGCGATCTGCACGATGCCGCCTCCCTCGATGAGGATGATGACCGTTATGATGACGACTATGATGATGCCTATGATGATGCCTATGATGAAGACGACGATAATGATGAGTATGAAGATTACGACGATGATGATCTCAATTTCCCCGATGACTACGACGACTGACGTTTGACCGTCTGCCACTGTGTACAAAAGCCACCCTGATTTAGTATAATAATACGGTATGTGTCCTGTATAAAAGAGAGGAACGAGATGATCAGGGTAATAGGTCTGGAAGCAATGCTCCATATCTCATTCAGCCTCGCAGCGTTTGTATTCAGCGTTGTGCTCTTTATTCTTGTGTGCGCTCTCGGCACCGGACAGGTGCACAGGAATCTGACCTTCCGTACACTGACTGTCATAATCGTGCTCGGCAACCTTCTGAGCATGCTCGACAATATCTTCAGGGATGCAGGTATCTTCCCTACCCCTCATTGGATCCAGCTTCTTCTCCTGCTGCTCGTATATGTGGCAAACATCCTTCTGACATATTACATGGCTTCATACATGGAGGGCTTTTTTGATGATTTTGCTCTCAAGGACAGATTTCATATCATCAATTCCTTTCTTGTTTTTTCGTCCCTGCTGTTCACTCTGATTTTTTATCTGAGACAGCTCCTGTGCTTCAAAGGGGATGCCATACTCGATACCGTACCCATATGGGTCAGAGTGCTGCTCGGATATGTATACGAACTGTATTTCCTCGTCTATACGCTGGTTCTTTTCATCGCCTTCAGCAAGAAGCTCAGCCGTCGTGCCCGCTACACCTCGGTGGCAGCCTTTACAGTGGTCATAGGAAGTGTCCTCTTCGAGCTCGTGAACACCTTCGGTATAGGAAGCGGCATCCTTTACAACTATTTCGGTGCAGTGATCGGCCTGTATATCTTCTACATCGGAGTGGAGACTCCCGACTACAGGAATCTCCTGCAATCCATGTCCGATCTTGACAACGCAAGACAGGCTGCGGATGAAGCAAACCGTTCAAAGTCCGATTTCCTTGCCAATATGTCACACGAGATACGCACACCGATCAACGGCGTACTCGGCATGAACGAGATGATACTGAGAGAGGCTGAAGACAAGAACATCCTCACTTATTCCGAGAATATCAGAAATGCCGGCAATATCCTGCTCGGACTGATCAACGATATCCTTGATTTCTCCAAGATAGAAGCCGGAAGGATCGAGATTATCCCGGCAGATTACGATCTTGCCACAGTGATAAATGATCTGATAAACATCATACAGACCCGTGCAGATGCAAAGGGACTGCTCCTCAACCTTGACTTCGACCGGAGCATGCCGAAGCACCTCAACGGTGATGAGGTCAGGGTAAAGCAGGTCATCACGAATATCCTCACGAATGCCGTGAAGTATACCGAGAAAGGAAGCGTGACCTTCAGTATCGGATATGAGAAGATTGCAGACGATCCGGACAGCGTACTGCTCAAGGTTGCAGTGAAAGATACCGGTATCGGCATCAAAGAGGAGGATCTTCCGAAGCTCTTCTCCGAGTTTGAACGTATAGAAGAAAAGAGAAACCGCAATATAGAGGGCACCGGTCTCGGAATGAGCATCACGAAAAGCCTGCTTAAACTGATGGGCTCCACGCTTGAAGTAGAAAGTGTATACGGTGTCGGCTCCACTTTTTCCTTCTCACTGAAGCAGAAAGTAGTGTCCTGGGATGAGCTTGGAAATTATGAGACCGCTTATCAGGCACACCTTGACGGACACAGCCGCTATCAGGAAAAATTTACTGCACCGGATGTCCGCATCCTCGTGGTGGATGACAATCAGATGAACCTGCTCGTCTTCAGGAGCCTGCTCAAGCAGACACTGATAAACGTGGATACAGCCTGCGACGGTGATACAGGTCTCAGGCTTGCGGGCGAGAACAAATATGACCTTATCTTCCTTGACCACATGATGCCGGGAAAAGACGGCATAGAAACCCTGCATGAATTAAGACAGAAAGAGACGGGGCCGAACGTTAATACTCCCGCTATCTGCCTTACGGCAAATGCTATATCCGGAGCCAGGGAGAAGTATATCGATGTCGGCTTTGAAAGCTATATCTCAAAGCCTATAAATACCAACGAGCTTGAAAGGCTGCTCCTGGAGTATCTCCCAAAGAGCAAGATAAAAGAACCCACGGAAGGCTCCTGCGCAGCGATCCCTTTGCAGCCCTTAAGCGTACCCGAAGATCTTAAAGTACTCAGCGACTACTCACTTGATGTTGCTTCTGCCATCGAAAAGAGCGGGTGCGTTGATGTATATCGTTCACTCTTAAAGGTCTTCTACGAAACAACAGATGAAAGATCCCGCGAGCTGGACCGCTACCGTGAGGAGGCGGACTTCAGATCCTATACCACTCTGGTGCATTCACTGAAAAGCTCCCTGCGGATCATAGGGGCCGCAGATCTCGGTGAAGAAGCCCAGAAGCTTGAAGACGCAGGAAAGAAGGAAGACGGTGAATATATCAACAGATACCACGACGGCTTCCTTGACCGCTATATAAAGCTGAAAGAGCCTCTGGCTGCCCTCTTTGATACGCAAGAAGACGGTGATAAGGAAGAAGCCGATGAAGACCGTATGGCAAAAGCCTATGAGCGGATCAGAAATGCAGCTGAGGATCTCGACTATGATTCTCTTTCGGCAGTATTTGAAGAAATGTCGTCATACAGAATACCCTCAAAAGACAGGGAGCTCTGGGATAAGCTCAGGGAAGCCTGCGATCAGTTTGAATATGACGACATCCTGTCCATGCTCAACACCCCCATCAACACAGTTTCAATATAAGGAGGTTACTGATGGAGAAAGCACCGAATTATGCTAAAGCGGTGGCGGATCTTGTCACCGTTTGACCTTCCCTCAAGCTATTTAAGGATACGTATTGCTACATTCCTCAGCATACTGTGCACTATACCGTGGTCCTTCACAAGGGACTGCGGAAGTGTGGGTATGCGGTCATACAGAACCTGCAGATATTCTCTCTGGTTCTCTTCCGATATGTCTATGATCTCTACGCTGTATACGCCCGAATCACCGAGGCGTGAGAATGTCCTTCCCGTAATAACGCACTCAGCCCTGACAGGTTCGTCATCTCTTAATATCGAGACATCCATCACGTCTCCGATCTTCAGTCCGTTATCCTCGTCAAGGTATATCTTCATGCTGTGTTCATTCAGGTATGTCGTGATACCTTCATAGATGAAGCCGTCCTTTTCACCCTTCCTGCTAAGCGTTACAGCCTCGGCATCTATAACATCCACAGAATCATTCTCACTGTCTCTTCCGTCTATCAGGAATATCGACATGACAAGGTAATACAGATTTCTGATAAGCCAGAACAGGAGCACCACGATACCCATTGCCTTTATCTGGGTGAAAACGTATATGGAGCGTATGATACCTGCCACGCTCAAAACAATAAGAACGATAAACGGTATCATGGAACGGGTATCGACCTTGCGAAGCCCTTTCTTCTTTGATTTATCCGTCACCTCGAACTTTTTGGCCGTTATACCGAAGGACTCCTTGATAACCGGCATGATGAGCTGAGGCATCACGCTGGTCTCATAGATACCGCTCCACTTGAGGGATACGGCATTATGACTGAATACCCTCAGACAGATATCCTGCAGGATGAACATCGGCAGCCAGTAGATCACAAGATCCAGCCATCCGCACTTGAATACCGGGATCGTAAATGTCGCAAAAAGCATCGGCGAAATGATATAGATCAGATTCTTGATCGGTGAATACCAGTATACGACCGAGCTCATATAGCTGAGCTTCTGCATGAAGGAAAGTCCCGGACGCCATAAAAGATGCAGCTGCTTGGCTGTACTGATGACTCCGCGTCCCCAGCGCTTTCTCTGCTGGATATGCTCTTTATATGTATGAGGCGTCATACCGCTCGCAAGAGGCTCAGGCAGCGCAAGGCTTACAAAGCCTGCCGACTCTATGAGCATACCAGTAGCGAAATCCTCTGTGATGGATTCGGTATAGAATCCCCCTATCGCATCCAGCGCTTCTCTTGCAAGTATCGTATTGGATCCGCCGTATATGACACTGTTTGAAGAAGTCTTTGCCACTTCTATGGTACGGTAGAAGAAATCCTGTTCGTTGGGCGCGCTCTTTTCGGCATACAGAGCATGCTGGAACACGTCCGGTGTATAGAAGCACTGAGGTGTCTGCAGGAGTCCGAGTCTGATCTTCTTCCCCTCAGGAAGCTTCTCCGATCTCTTCTTTGCATCCACAAAATACGGTATGGTACTCGTCAGGAAATTGCTCCTCGGTATCATATCTGCATCGAAAGTCACCACGTAAGGAGCACTTGTAAGGCCCAGAGCATGGTTCAGATTGCCGGCCTTTGCCCCCTTGTTGTCGGGTCGGTCGAAGTATCCGATCCCCATCTCCTCGGCAAGCTTACGCATCTCCGGTCTTCTGTTGTCATCGCAGAGCCAGACATGGACCTTGCTCTTATCGGGATAGTTCAGATGATTACATCCGTTTATGGTCTTGCGCAGCAGATCAGCCGGCTCGTTATATGTCGCTATGAAAATATCTACATCCGGGAACTCTTCATCCGCTATCTTAGGCAGAGGATATCTGTTCATTCCCATGAGATTGTAATAAAGGATCACGGACTCTATGAATCCGAATATCTCCACCACAAGTAGGATGATATTGCCCGCAACTGCCAGAGGGCCTGAGCGGAACGGGATGGAGTACATTATACGCCATCCGAGATACAGTACCGTAAGGAAGATGCTGAGCAGTATCACGACGCGGCAAAGGATCTTTCTTAGTATTTCTGAAGACTTGTGCTCCTCATCGTCCGTATAAAGATCCTCATAGATCAGATGGTGCTTTTTCCTGTATGCCGAAATCAGAGCTACTACTGCGACCAGAATGGTCACAAATATCAGAGTGGACAGAGCCATATGAGGCCATATCCTTGCTATTTCTATATTCTCTGTCTCAAGAGGATTCAGTATCCAGGCAGGCACCTTCGATATCCCTATGCCCTCGGCAGGTATGGGGATGCTTCGCGGATCCTCACCCTGTATGAGTTGTTTCACCCATGTTCCTGCACGCGTGAGATCCTTATCCGTGATGGGATTTGACGGATCATAATAACGCGCCAGAAGTGCGGATGTCTCGTTCTTATTAGAGAAGCTCCATACAGTATAGCTGGTATTCTTTTCCTGCAGCAGCGAGAACCATGCCGCAGCGGAATCAAAATCGACATTGCCCGTACCGCTGGACTCTGACAGACCGCATTCCGTGACGAAGACCGGAAGACCCTGGTTCATCGCCGACATGTATTCGCGTCTCAGATCCTCTTTATGCGTCGATGCATAGAAGTGGAGCGAATACATGATATTGTCCACTTTGAGAGAGTTCCTTGCCGCACTTGCAAGATCCTTGCTGTAATTCGGAGTACCTACTACTATGACCGAATCTGGACTGTATCCCCTTATGAGCGGGATGATGTCGTATGCATAGTTCCTGATATCCGACCAGGTCGTCTCTCCGTTGGGCTCATTACATATTTCGTAGATGATATTGGGTACATCGCCGTATTCCTTTCCGATAATGGTAAAGAATTCGCGTGCCTCATCTATATGGACATTGGGGTTCTGATCTTCAAGGATATGCCAGTCCACAAGCACGTACATATCTGACGCTATCGCTGCATCTATGCCGCGCCTCAAAAGCTTCATGCACTCTTCACTGTCCCTTACATACTCCTCGGAGTAGACCGGAAGTCTTATCAGGTTTGCATCCCACTCCCCGGATACCTGTTTGAAAAGATCCTCGCTCACAAAATCCGGAAACCATGTAAGACCATGCAGGCTCACTCCCTTGAGCATGATCTCCTCTCCGTCTTCGTTTATGAGGTCCGTACTCCTTACCGACAGCTTCCCGGCTGTCGAAGGACGATCCGCCGGCTTTGTGACTTCTCCTGCGGAAATGCTTGTCTGCATGCCAAACGACATGCACATGATAACAGTAAGGGCTGCAATGATCTTTTTTAATTTCATACCGTAGTTGTTATTCCCTTCAACCAGTTGTCATATCCTGCAGGAACTGCCGTGTATTGCAGAAGATAACCGTTTTCTGCTTCTTCCAGGACCTTACAGTACAGATCCCCTCCGGCTTCCAGCTGGATATTGTCCAGTACCTCAAGCTTCGTTCCCGTCTCGATCACGGCTCTGTCGTGGGCTACAGCCGTTATACCTCCGTAATTCGTGCCTTCTATCTTGTGCTTGCCGTCAAGCCTGTAGAAGCAGACAGGAGCAGGCTTCGCAAGGGGCTTTGGTTTCTCGCTCTCCTGACTGACATGTATATCGTAAGGAGCGCCTATACCTGTGATCTGTGAGAGTATGAGCTCTCCCTTTGCTCCCTTCGGATATACCGTCATTTCCTTTGCCACCTCGAGTTCCTCTCTGACGGCTTCTCTTGTAGAAGGCGGTATCAGTATCTGTCCGCCTACGGTATAGCTTTCTATACGGCCGCACAGGTTCACTGCCTTACCTGCGACTCCGTACTTTGTCCTCTTTTCCGAGCCGATATTACCTACTATCACCTCACCGGTATTTATACCTATGCCCATCTCGAGCATCGGATAGCCTCTCTCGGCATTCCATGCATTGACATTCTTCATCTTCTTCTGCATCTGAAGGGCTGCCGTCACTGCCTTTGTGGCATGGTCCTCGAAGTAATCCGGCGCTCCGAATATCGCGAGTATCCCGTCTCCTATGAACTCTATTATGGTACCGCCGTTTGACTGGATCGCTTCGGTCATCTCTTCCAGATAGTGATTGAGCAGGGTGATAAGGTCTCCCGCATCCATCCTCTCACTCAGAGCCGTAAAACCTCTGAGGTCGCTCATCATCATGGTAAGCGTGCGCTTTTCACCTCCGAGCCTCAGGCCGTCGGGCGTGTCGAGCAGCTTCTTTACGATCTCATCCGAAAGGAAGCGTCCGAAGGTCTCGCTTATCAGCTTGTTTCTCATCTCAAGCTGATCGTTCAGCGCCTTTATCTGCTGCATGGATTTCACGGCATCCCTCAGCTCCTCGAGCTCACTGATATCGGAAAAGGCAACTATGATACCGGTACGCTCTGCCCCCTCGTTATAGAAAGATGTCAGCATCCTGAGGGTATATACCCTTCCGTTAGCGGTATACGATACTATGGCATCGTGCTGCTTCTCCCTGTCGTAGACACACTCAAGCACCGCCTGCGAGAACTCGTCATTGTCCGAATCCTCAAAAAAGAGTGAGGCAAAAAGGCTCCCAATAAGCTTGTCTGCCGGTATGCCGAGTATATTTATGGCTGTTTCATTGGCAAAGACCACCTTGCCGTTGAATCCTATGAGCAATATGCCCTCCGATACACCGGCCAGTATCCTGCTCTCTAATACTCCCTTTTGATCACTCATACCTTCTCACTCCCCGTTACTTTGTCCGAAATACCCGTTTTTCTTAAGAAACTTTACTGCATATCCTGATGCGACAAACCCTCCTACTTCAAGAGTGATGACGGTATCCCTGTCAAGTTCTCTCCACAGACGGTCTGCCTCTTCCCAGTCAATGGATCCCTCTCCGAGCAAAAGATGGTCGTCATACGAACCCATGTTGTCGGACAGATGCAGATATCCTATCCATTCTCCGAGTTCCTCAAACCATTCTCTTACCGGCACCCTTGAATAGTGAGCATGTCCCAGATCGAGACATACCCCGATCCTTTTGTCGTTGACACGCTTCATCAGAGCCTTTATCGGTCCCGGATCCACATCGGGACTGTTCTCTATGTAGATGTTGAGATCATAAGTCTCAGCAAGCTCAAGATAGAAATCCGTGCAGCGTGATGTCCATACATCAAGGTAAATACCCCTGAGGAAAGGAAAGCAGCTCGAATGGAACACCACATTCTTCGCACCGCACGCAACAGCTGTCTCACAGCTTTTCCGGCATCTTTCCTTTGATAGATCCCTGATGCCTGGATCGCTGCATGCCGGATTAACGTCCATGAAAAAACCGTGTACCGATGTGGTACGACCGCACGAAGAATACCAGTCAAGGTATTCTTCAAACAACCCGCTCTCAATGAGAGCGGGTGGCATAGAAAAATCAAGAGCTTCATAGGTCAGTCCTTCAGACGACGCCAATACATCCCATTCCTCGCGGAACTCATACCTTGGCTGTACCTGAAGGACCGGTCTTTTGACATCAGTCATACAGACTGCCTTTGAACCCGTTTATTGCTCCTTTAACATCATCACCTACGGCATTTCCGCTTTCCTCAGCCTGAGATACCTTG
>JAEEGL014100677.1_pt1 | contig 15331 bp, 13 predicted proteins | sample 9134231 | NCBI WGS metagenome assembly JAEEGL01 (sample SAMN16246548, study PRJNA631951) | gut metagenome | biome: gut microbiome; feature: rumen; material: fiber-attached | host: Bos | place: Iran: Karaj | collected 2018-10 | reverse complement strand
GGCCGCCGCCTATTATTATCGCGAACACCACCCAGAAGGGCGAAAGTCCGGTGGAATTTCCGAGTATCGCGGGACCTATGATATTTCCGTCTAGCTGCTGAAGTATGATGACAAAGATCAGCATATAGATCCCCTGCACAGGATTATTCATGAATACCAGAAGCACCGTGGGTATGGCTCCTATGTAAGGTCCGAACACCGGGATGATATTGGTTATGCCTATCGTGAACGCACACAACACCGGGTAGGGAAAGCCGAAAAGTAAAAGGAAGAGATAACAGATAATTCCTATTATCAGCGAATCTATGAGCTTTCCGACTATGAAGCCGTAGAATATCTCCTTCGCCTTCCGTCCCACGTCCAATATCACGTTCGCGTGCTTCGTTTTGAATATCCCGTATATCAGTTTCTTCGTATGGCTCTTCAGCTTTTCCTTTTCAGCCAGCACGTAAATGGATGCTATGATCCCTATCAGCCATACGAGGACCAGACGCCCTATGGTGTAGCCCAGAGAAGCGATGGTGTTTATCATATTGTCACCCTCGCCGATGGAGAGCCGGTCCCTGAAATACGTAAGTATGATATTTAAGGTGTTTTCAATATTTTTGTCATCCTTCGCGGTCTGAAGGAAATCATGGAAGGAATGACCGGTGATTTCATCGAACCAGTCCACGACTCCCGCCACCTGAGTGTTCAGGTTCGCGATAAGGCTGTTTATCGAATCCACTATCTGCGGGATTATGATAACGAGGAAAACGACAACCACCGCGATCACGATGAGGAGCGTAATGACCGACGAAAAGACTCTCACGCCGTGTCTTGTGTCCCTCTCAAGTCGGGCGACTATAATGGACTCGTAATCCTCAGTTGTTTCCTTGCCAGCCTTCTTGAGCCGGGCCGTCTTTCTTGCAACCTTTCTTGTCGCCCGCTTTGCTGAAAGCTTAAGAAAGAAGGGAAGCATGACCTTTTCAAAAGCCTTCATTATCGGATTCATGAGAAAGGCCAGGACAAAGGCTATCAGTATCGGGGAAAGTATCCTGCCAAGTACCCTGAAAGCCGCTGAAAGTCCGTCGATCCTTGCTATGCAGAAGTAGATGATAAGAATGGCAGCTGCCGCGATCACGATGACAGAAGCTCTGAGAAGGTAGAACTTGTACCTCTCCTTCGTCATCCTCGGCTTTTCGGGATCTGCTCCTATGTTTTCCTCCCTGACATCCTCTTCTTTCACGCTTCTCTCCGATAATAATTGATGAGACAGCCGTCCAAAATGATCTCTATTTCATCATCCGTGAGACTGCCAAGAGAAAGCTTGATCTCCTGAAGTTCGGAGGAACCTTCCTTTATGACAAAGGCCTTGATCGCCTCTTTCTTTTCCGAAACGGCTTTCCTGATTCCGGGAACAAATATGAAGTCACCGAGCCCGAAGGAAAGCTTGTCCTCCTCCTCACCGGTAATGAAGGGAAGCATCCCCCAGTTGATAAGGTTGCTCCTGTAGCGCTTTGTGGCATATTCCTTTGCTATGTTTGCCCAGCCTCCAAGCACCTTCTGACAGGAAGCTGCCTGCTCACGGGCGGAGCCGTCACCCGGCTTGATCGCGAATACGACGCTTCCGACTCCGAAATTGTCATGATCCACATCGGGAAATACTTTCTTTACTGCATGAACTGCCTCGCGAAGGGGAGGAAGGGCTTCTCCTGCGCAATCTCCGTTCAATAGCGCGTCCTGAGCCTTTTTTACTTCCTTTGCCCGGGCTACATATCCGGGATCCTTCCTTGAGAGAGCAAATTCCGAAAGCCTGATGGGATTACTCCTGTAGGAGGATGTCTCTCCTGAAGGAATGAGCTCATCCGTAGTCGTAACAGGGTCGTGTATCTCTGAGACCACCCGAAGGAACAGGTTCTCGGGAAGCGGACTCATCACGGGCCAGTCCTTGATGTTCGGCCCTAATATAAGCTCCTCGTTCTGATCTGCTTTCTTGTAACCGTCAAATACCCGGTTTTCATATATCGCGCTGTCGAAGAAATACTTAGGCCGCGAAAAGCTGATCCCGTCAAGCTCGTCAGCGCCTGTGAGGATACCGCCGTTTGCGGCGGTCGCGGCGATCGAGCGTGCATCCATGAGGGCGACAGACGAGATCTGCCCCTCCTGGACCTTTGAGCCCTCGCGGTTCGGGAAATTCCTGGTGGAATGCCGTATTGAAAAGCCCTTGTCGGAGGGCGTATCGCCTGCGCCAAAGCAGGGACCGCAGAAAGCAGTCTTTAATATGGCACCTGTCTGAAGAATATCAGCTGCGCATCCGTTCTTCACAAGCTCCATATATACAGGCACTGAAGCAGGATAAACCGAAAGCGTGAAGCCGCCGTTTCCTATATACTTTCCACGGAGGATGTCCGCGGCATCCGTCAGGTTTTCAAAGGATCCGCCGGCGCAGCCCGCTATGATGCCCTGGTCAACAAGGAAATCCTTTCCTCTGACCTTCTCTGAAAGCCCAAGGGTTACACGGCCTGAAAAAGCCTCCTGTGCGCGCTTCTCGGTCTCATCAATGATGTCCTTCATATTTGCCTTGAAATCAGCTATGGTAAAGGCGTTTGAAGGATGGAAGGGCATCGCTATCATAGGACGAAGCTCTGAAAGATCTATCTCTATCACGCCGTCATAGTAGGCTTCGTCTTTCGGTGAAAGCTGTTTGTAAGCTTCCGGCCTTTTGTGGATCGCGAAATATTCTTCCGTCTTTTCATCTGTGATCCAGATGGACGAAAGGCAGGTGGTCTCGGTCGTCATCACATCCACGCCGATACGCTCGTCCATGGTGAGGTTCTTCACTCCCGGTCCGGCAAATTCAAGAACGGCATTCTTTACGAAGCCTGAGGAAAAGACCTCTCCAATAAGCGCGATTGCGATGTCCTGGGGTCCAACGCCGAAAGGCAGTTCTCCCTTAAGGTAGACGAGCACGACTCTTGGCATATCGATGTCGTAGGTCCTTTTCAGGAGCTGCTTCACAAGCTCGGGACCGCCCTCACCCATGGCCATCGTCCCAAGGGCGCCGTACCTGGTGTGTGAGTCGGAGCCGAGTATCATGGCGCCGCACTCGGCAAGCATCTCTCTTGCATACTGATGGATAACCGCCTGATGCGGAGGAACGTAGATCCCGCCGTACTTTTTCGCGGCGGAAAGCCCGAACATGTGGTCATCCTCGTTTATGGTGCCGCCAACCGCGCAGAGCGAGTTGTGACAGTTCGTAAGAACATAGGGAACCGGAAATTCCGTAAGACCCGAAGCCCTCGCAGTCTGGATTATCCCCACATAGGTAATGTCGTGGCTCGTAAGCTTATCAAAACGTATCTTAAGCTTTTCATCATCCGGACTTTCACTGTGGGCGTGAAGGATAGACCAGGCGAGAGTGCCTTTTTTTGCCTCATCCTTCGATACCTGGGAATCCTCTTTGATCTCGGTCTGATTGTAAAGATATGCGCCGTCTTTTATTATCTTCATGATTTTTTCCCAAAGAGCCCGAAGCCCTTCTTTTTACCGGACTTGTCCTTGTCATCGGAGCCGTCCTTGTTCTCATCCTTCCACTTGAAGTATTCATCATCAAGATCCGCGGAAACGGCAGCTATGGTCTCATCCGCGATCTTGTCCGCATCATCCGGAGAAAGAGGCTCCTTCACATCAGATACCGGTTCACCCGTTTCTACATCGAGCCCGTTTGCGCGGAAGTATTCTTCATTGACCTTGATCTCAGGCTTGATCGCAGAGAAATCTTTTTCTTTTTCCTTTCCCTGCTCTTTTACCTTACCCTTCGAGGATCCCTTCTTTCCGCTCTCGAGCCTCTCCTTCTCTTTTTGAAGCCGGAGATTTTCGTCCTCGATCAGGTTCGTGTACTTCTGGGTATCTATGAGATCCTGAAGGGAGCTCTTCAGATCAAGGCGGTTTTTCTTGACTTCCTCTTTCTTCTCCTTGATGCGGGCTAAGAATTCCTCATAAACAGCTGCATATCCTTCTGCAGTTGCGGCTAACTCCGCCTCCACATCCTGCAACGATCTGTCAGCATAAAGAACGGACGCCGCATAGATGTCGTCCGCTTTTCTCCTCGCATCAAAGACAATGCTCTCCGCCTGCTTCTGCTGACGCCTTTCAGCCTTGTCACGGCTTGCGGATGTCATCTCGTATTCATCGAGCAGATCATAGATGCAGTCATTCAATTGTTTGAGAAGATCCATCATGTCGTTCTTGTCGATGATGACTGTTCTCTTGCTGTTGTTGTACGGAACAGATTTTGAAAAAAGGACGTGAATCTTTCTCAGAACTTCTTCGGTCCTGTCTCGAGCTGCCATAGCAGGTTGTGACCTCCATTTAATTATTTTTAAAAAACGAAACAACCTCGCGTGCCTGCGGCACGCTCGGTCGTGGCTTATTTCGAATGAACCGGGCGCCCTGCTTCGAACCTCGGCAAAGGAGAGCTTACTCAATGCAACAGCTCAACCCAGGCGACCCTGCGGCACCCGGAAGATCCCGTTTAGTGCTGCTTTGTTCCCAACCTGACACGGTTCGCGGGTTTCCGCCGCGCAGGACCCAGATCTCAACACCGCGCAAAAAGGGCTGACCTTCACTTCAAATCCTAGGCAGGGCATCATCTCGGCATATAGCGGACTTCCGATACAGGGGACCGCTGCTCCCCCGACTGCCCGGACCAAATTATTCTACATTAAACGCTCTTTCTTATCAAGTTATAATGACATCGTGACCTCGCGCCCCGAAGGAATATACTTTCTGTAAGTGACTCCTGCGGCATCAAGCATCCTCTTTGACGCTATTGTAGAGGGCGCGGATGCGTATTTGTCGCTGTCGTATATTATCTCCCTGATACCGCTCTGTATGATGGCCTTCGCGCATTCATTGCACGGAAAGAGCGATACATACAGCTTCGAACCCTCAAGCGTTCCGCCCCTGTAATTCAGTATGGCGTTCAGCTCTGAGTGGGTGGTGTAAAAATACTTGTTCTCAAGCGGGTCTCCATCCCTGTTCCAGGGAAAATCATCATCAGAGACGCCGTTCGGAAAACCGTTGTAGCCCATGGAAAGGATCTTGTTGTCCTGACTGACTATACAAGCTCCCACCTGCGTATGGGGATCCTTCGAGCGCATTCCCGAAAGAAAGGCAATGCCCATAAAATACTCGTCCCACGTAATATAATCCGTCCTCTTGCAGCCTTTCATATTTTTTCAGTCATCCTCCCTTACAAATATTCCGTCATCCTCAAGCATCGCCACCAGCTTCGTTATAGTTGTCTTTATGAGCTCAAAGCAGAGCCCGTAGCTTTGTATCGTCCCCCCATAGGGGTCCATTATCTCCAGCTGATCCCCCACATAGTCCGAAAGTACCCTCACATTCTCCCCTCTCGCACTCTCAAAGGAGGAGAGTATGTCCGCTCTTTCACGGGCCTCCATGGTAAAGATGATGGTACGATCCGTGATCTCGTAGTTCTTGAGAGCTCTCGCCTTGAGGCCATCTGTTTCTATATCGTTGCCTATCATCACGGCACCCGCCTTCGGATTCAGCGGTTCCTCAAAGGCGACATGGATGCCTCTCGAAAAGACCTCCACATCCTTTTTGTTGTAGATCACGGAAAATAATGCCGCAGCCATTGGCGCCCGCGACAGACCGTCAGAATCAGCAAATATTATCCTTGTAACCCTGTTCATATCTCCAGAATATCATGTCCTGCTGCCTTAAGAAGCCTGTTCATTATGGCTCCGCCAAGGCGCGGTGTATCAAAGCTCTCTGAAAAGATCCGCCCGACCCCGTCACAGTCGCACTGACGCAGTACTGAAAAAAGGTTTTGGGCGATCTCATCATCATGTTCAAATCGTCCGATGTCATAGACCTTCACGCCATCAAGTCCCTCATAATGGCTTAAATTCTCATCCGCACAGATAATGGCGGACTTCCCGCCGCTCTGCGCAAAGGAGAGTGCCTCCTTTATTATCCTTTCAAAGACCGGCTCGCTGGAAGCGCTCTTTTTTTCGACTATCGTAAGGCGTGCCTTCGGGGCATAATGCCTGTATCGCATTCCCGGTGCCTTCGGCGGTGCGCTGCTTTCCACGCCTTCTATAGCGGGATCTACAGAAACTTCCCCCAGCACCTTTGAAAGCTCGCCTCTTGTGATAAAGCCCGGACGGAGTATCACAGGTATGTCCTCTGTGAGGTCTATTATCGTAGACTCAAGCCCTATGTCAACAGAGCCCGCGTCGATTATCATATCAACCTTCCCATCAAGGTCTTCTATCACATGCTCCCCTGATGTGGGAGAGGGCCTTCCGCTTGTGTTCGCGGAGGGAGCGGCTATCATCCTGCCGGATTCCCTGATGAGCGCGTTTGCGATCGGGTTCGAGGGAAAGCGCACGGCAACGGTCGAAAGCCCGCCTGTGGTCTCTCTTGGTATCAGCGGCTCGCCTTCCCGCTGGTTCACTATCATGGTGAGGGGACCGGGCCAGAAGGCATCGGACAGAGCCTTCATCGCGGGGCTTATCTTTCCTGCGATCTCTGCGAGCTGGCTTATGTACGCAATGTGTACAATGAGTGGATTGTCGGAGGGACGTCCCTTTGCCTCGTATATCTTTTTCGCGGCCTTTTTGTTCACGGCGTCCGCGCCGAGACCGTACACAGTCTCTGTCGGAAAAGCGACGAGACCTCCGCGCCTTATTATTTCCGCGGCTTCATCAAGGACTTTCGCGCCCTCCTCCGAGTGAAGGGCCTCTTCCCCTAAAAGCCTTGCTATCTTTGTTTTCATCGCATATAGGTAATGATAATGTCCCAGATCGAATTCTTATCCTGACCGTTCTTCCAAAAGGCTCCGCCGGCAAGACGATTATCCTTCATGGTCTGAAGCTTCAGGATCAGGGACTGCTCGTCCTCTAACCAGCATTGGAATACGGAATTGTCCTTTTTAAACTCGACGACATTCTGTCCCATCTCCTCGCTCCAGATGGGAACCGCCTTGTTCTCCTCTATCCACGCGTCGGTATTGTCCATTGAAAGCACATTTGAAGTCACTGAGTTTCCCTTGATCTCCCACACCCTTGTATAGAAAGGCATTCCGAGGATGATCTGATCGGCGGGAACATCTTTTTTCGTATCCTCTATGCCCTTCTTTACGAAGGGAAGGGAGGCGACGCTTCCGGCTTCTTTGCTCCCGGCCCAGTGCTCATCATATGCCATTATCACTACATAGTCGGCGTAATCGGCCTGATTCGCCCTGTCGTAGAATGCAGTGGAGGCCGTAGGAACATAATTGTCCACGGAAAGAACGATCTCATTTGCCTCGCACTTCAGTGAAAGTTCCCTGATGAACTGGCGGTAGCCGTCGGCGGCCTTTGCCGGAAGCGACTCAAAATCGATGTTGATCCCGTCAATACCCGTGCTGATCGCAGCGGCCAGAATATTGTTCACGAGGGTGTCGCGGGATGAGACCGTGTTGAGGAGAAGGGCTGCGTCCGTCTTTATGTCAATATTGTTCACTGTAGCCCAGACCTTTACTCCCGCGTTGTGGCAGGTCTTCACATAGGCTGTGGAGGCATAGCTCTCAAGGTTTCCGTTGTTGTCGGAGACCACATACCATGTGGGAGCCATGACATTCACGCCCTTTGCCTTTTCCAGGATATTCGAGATGCTGTTATTCTGAACCTGTGTATTGACCTGATGCCATAGAAGACAGATCTTCTTGTTCGAGGTAATGTGGTTGTAAACCCGGTCGGGGAGACGTTTTGCATTCACAGACTCTGTTGTGTCGGAAAGACACTTGTTCTCAACATAGCCCAGAACACCGGTGTCCGTGAGGACCTGTGACCACTTCCCGTAATTTGCAAGAACCTTTACGCCCTCACCCTTCGTTGCATCTTCAAGGATCTTGCTCTTAACTCCACCGTTCTTTCTGACTGCCGTATCACGGGTCAGTGAGGCGGTAAGGATCTTCGTTCCGGCGGTCCCGATCGCTATCCGGTTGGGAGTCTGGTACCTGGTATAATCAATGTCAGTAAAAAGCTTAATAAAATCAAGCGAGAGGAACACATCATAGCCATCCTTCAAAAGAACAGACTTTCCGAGATCCTTGTCGCTCTTTCCTATGGTATAAGAAGAGGAATCAAGTTCCGCGGTTATGAGCTCCTTGTCCGTGGCGTAACGGAGTATTCCGTTGTCCTCGTCATAGGTATAGCCGCGGTCAAAGTTAGTCTTTAAGAAATTGAGTTCAAGATAGGCGTTGCCGTTCGCGTCAACTCTTCCTTCCCTGACTGCGCCCTTCTTATCCGGATCATATTCCCCGTCCACTATCACCGCAGCGTCATTATCATCCTTAAGGACAAAGAACTCTGAAAGCTCCATGTGCTCCTTTGTGGGTGAGTAGCGCCAATAGAGAACGCCTATCGCAACGGAAAGCGCTCCCACAAGAACAAGGATGATAATGACAAGGCTCTTTTTGTTTGCAGCAAAAAAAGCGGGGAAGCCTTTGCGCCCTCCACCATTGCCACCTTTTTTCCTGGGCGTTTTGGGAGGGACACCTCCGCCCGATCCGCCGGCTCCGGCACCCGGAGCCCTGTCTTTTTCGCCGTCAGCTGCATTTGAGCTTGACCTTATGCTCATAAAGTCAGGCTCACCGGGGGCGTTCTGGATCGGCTGCATCAAAGTACCCTGCTGCCCGATGATCTCGTTTTCAAATCCCTGTGCCGCAACCGGAGACTCCTGCGATACGACTCCCGGTTCCGGGTCGGCTTGCGGGGCAGAACTCCCGGAGTCTATCGCCCCGTTCATGAGGTCTGCCAGTATCTTTTGCTCTGTCTCGTCAAATCCGCCTTTATCCATTATTACCTCTTTTGCTATCGGAAAAGCACTTTACAGGCCGGCAAGCACCTGAAGCGCGTTTTCCTTCAGAACTATGTTGTCATGCTCGTCCATGAAGGACGTGGTCTCGAAGTTTAAGGGCTCGCGTGTCCCAAACTCCGTAAGCATGTTCACTACTTTGTTGTAGATCACGGGGTCTTCGTTCTCCATCGTAATGATCAGATGATATCTGTTCTCCGCGTCCTTGTAGAGATAATTGCTGCCTTTGTAAAAGGGCGCAATGTATCGCGACGCGGCCATAACTGCGTCTATGGTGTCAAAGCGGAACATCCTCGCGTAATTCCCGCTGCTCCCTCCACGTCTCACTGCGCTCAGTGCGCCCGAAAGCGCTGCGGCGAATGCCTGAGGCGTCAATGCGGTCAGATTCTGCTTTGAAACGGGTGCCCCCTGTCCTTCATCCTTTGCGGATGGCTTCTTCTGACTCTTTTTCGGGGCGGCCTTCTCTTTGCCCGGAATAGGGGACGGCGCGCCGGGAAGGATCTCTTCCGATGCCACTGCAGGGGGAAGGACTGCTCCGTTTTCATCCCCGGTCCTGACAAGGGGAGGAACGGATTTCTGCGAAGTCTCGCTTACTGTCCTTTCTTTTCCGGCAGCCTTTATCGCTCCCTGTGCGAGCGCATCTATTGCGGCCTCCGCTGCCGCAAGGGCGGCCGCGTTATCCTGATACTGCCGGAGTACATCATGCGCGCTCTCTACCTTCTCCGGAACGGACTGAAAACGGGACGCACCCTGATTAGGCGAAAACATGGAGGAGGGATCTTCAAAACCATCGAAATCCTCCCAGTCAGTATCGCCATTACCTTCAGTAAACTCGGAAAATCTCGAATCAAATTCCTCCGGATAAGCAACCTTTGATACGATGAGAAGTATTGAATCCGCTGAAAGAGGCACTGCCTCTATCATCAAAGGGATATTTTCAGCATCGAAATTAAATTTATAATAAGCCCAGCGCATAAGCTCCCTGAAGAGCTCCTTTGCTTTATCGCTGCCGTAGGCAAGCTCTGAAAGCTTGAGATTTCTGGCTTCGAGATCTTCTTTCGTAAGGAAGCAGCGTATCTGGTTTTCGTTTATCTTTTCTATCCTCATAGCGCCGACTCCTTTCTTCTCTGCTTTTATAGTTATTCAGAGTACATTATAGCATTATATATCCGGAGAAAAAAGAAGAAAAAAGGCATTCGGGATTTATAAAAAATTAATAAATAAAATTGGGCGATTATTAAACCTTTATTAAATATACCCAAAATCAATTGACTAAGTGATACTGCAAGTGATATAACCTCCGCCATAAAGAGACAGGCCTTCCGGATTTAAGAAAAACGGAAGGAGTAACAATCATTTTACTGCAATTCTTTTCTGACACTTATGAGTATGTTTCTACACTGAAGGACAGTGAGAAAACAAAGGTCTATTGTGTCAGGCACAAAACCCTCGGTGCTGTCAGGATTATGAAGATCTCTTCGGCAGCTGATGAGACGAGGGGGCAGATCTCAAACGAGGCAAAGATATTATCTGAGCTTTGCGGCCAGGGAATACCGGCATTGTATGATGCAACAGAAGACGGAAACTCCGTCTGTCTCATAGAGGAGTATATCCCGGGCGTTTCGCTCGAAAGCTTCATTTCTGAGCACAGTCTTTCGGGGCAGGAGGTCTTTTCCATCATAGAAAAGACCGCGGACATCTTAAGCGTTCTGCACACGGCCCCCGGCGGACCGATATTATATCTTGACCTGAAGCCGGAACACCTCATCATGAAAGGCGAAAGGTTGTGCCTCATCGACTACGGCTCGGCCCGTAGAATGCCAAGATCCGGCAAAATTCCAGATTTCGTTGTTTACGGGACCTACGGCTATACGGCTCCGGAATGCCTGAAAAAAAACAAGGCGGGAGTAAAGAGTGACATTTACAGTCTTGCTATGGTTGCAAGGCAGCTGTACCGGCACTCGGAAAGCCAAATGCCGCCGAAGATAGCGGCTCTCCTTGAAAGGGCGATTAATCCCGATCCCGAAAAACGTCCGGGGTCAGCGGAAGAGTTCAAGGAACTGTGGCAGGAAGGTCACGAAAAAGGAAAAAACGGAGGGCTTCTCTTTAAAAACGCAGCAGTCATAGGGGCTGCGCACTCATCAGGTGCGACTCATGTCGCGATCGCCCTGACCGTGTATCTGAACCATAGCGGGCAGAGGGCATATTATCTGAACAGATCAAAGACCCCTGTGACAAGGTATCTGGCAAATAACCTTAAGGCACTGTCCCAAAAGGGGGATGGTCTCTTAAAGCACGCAGATTTCGCGGCACTTATGGACAGAGGTCCCGCCGCGGAAGAATTGAAGAGCCCCCCGGGAATAAGGGTAACAGACTGCGGGACAGATCAAAACGCGGCCTTCGACTCGGATGTCATCATCTATGTCCTTGGCTCCTGTCCCTGGCGGGAGATCGCGCTTCCAAACGACGCGATCCTCGGAAGCAGGACCGCTGTGATCCTGAACCCAAAGAAAAGAGCCCTGGGGATAGCGGTGTCAAAGGCAATAGGCCGGAAGGTTTGGGGCTTCCCCCTTAATGATGATCCGTTTGTAATGACGGAAGAAAAGGAAAGGTTTTTCAGGGAACTTCAAAGGGAACTTCTTTCATGATGTTCATGAATAGAAAAGCAATAAAGGAGAGAAACTACCGGAGGAAGCAAACGGAAATATATGCCGTGGCTTCGGCGGGACGCGGTCTTGGTGCTACGCACCTTGCTGTGTCGATCCAAAGCTTCTTTTCCTCTGTGAAGATGCAAAGGTCTGCTCTGGTCGAGTTGTCCGGACACGGAGAGATCAAAGGTCTTCTGAATGAGGAAGAAGCTGCGGAACAAAACGCCGTAATCTCCGGACCTGTATGCGGCTTTACTTATCTTGGAGCGGACTTTTTTCCTGACATAAGGAAAAGCGACCTCCCTTTCATCAAAGCGCTTGATTATGAGGTTATCATCCTTGATCTCGGGCTTATCACCGGGACGGATGCCCTCGAGACAGCGCGGGATATCGCAAGGGATCGTCTCTTCATTACCGGGAGCGTGAGTCCGTGGAAGTATCAGGAATACCGTGAACTGATGCGCTGCATCATAAACGAAAGACCGTGGCTTTTGGAGAGCGGGATCTCTGCATTCAGCGCGGCGCTTCCTGACATTGACCGCTTCAGACGCGAGTTTTCGATCCGGCTTCGCATTATCCCTTATATAAAGGATCCGTTCTGCCTTTCAAATACTGACATAGAAGCCATTTCTGCATTTTTGGGGGAAAACAAAAGCCCATTTTGAGAAGGAGGGTTTGAATATAGACTGATATTATCTTTCCGTTCGTCTGGGTGGATCGATCTGAAAAGTAGAAAAGAATCCCTGTTGTCCTGACAATAAACAGCATGTGCCCTTTCGAGCGGAAAAAAAGTGAATTGTCAATCCGGAAACGAAATTATCGGAGAAACGAAAAAAAATTGGGATGTAAAACAGCGGAAGCCTTACGCCTCCGCTGTTTCTTGTGTCTTTTTGTGGGTCGCTATGTAATCGTTGATCTCGTCACACAGGGCATCCGGGTCAACGCCGTGGACCATGGCGGCCTCCTCAATAGTCTCCATCTGGGAGGCGGGGCAGCCGAAGCAATGCATCCCTATTCCCATAAGTATATAACCGACGCCGCTGTCTATCTGGAGCAGCTCACCTATCAGGGTATCCTTTGAAACAAACAGATCCTTGCCGCTCTCCTCTTTTTTCTCTGATGTCAGATTCATAACCTAATCCTTTCAAATCCTTTACTGTATTCCTCCGTAAGTATATACCTGATGGGGCTTTGTCTCAATCTACTAACAAAAAGTAGCACATTTAACGCTTTGCACCCCATTTTGTACTAAATTGTACAAAAAGAATCTTGTAAAAAAAACAGACTGATAGTATATTCATTTTGGTGACCGGCAGGAAAAGTATCCGGTCGAAACTTCAAACGGATATGAAAGAAGAGGTGTGATTATGGCATATGTTATCAGTGATTCATGCGTAAGCTGCGGAACTTGCGAGCCTGAGTGCCCTGTCGGCGCTATCTCCCAGGGAGATTCACAGTACAACATCGCTGCAGATACCTGCATCGACTGCGGAACCTGCGCAGGCGTTTGCCCTACAGGCGCTATTTCCCAGGGCTGAATCAATCAAAGCATTAAAAGACCCCGCCGGTTCTCCGGCGGGGTTTTTCTATACTTCAGAAGGATTATTTGCGCTGTTGTCGACCTTCGTGTAGTTACAGAATCTTGTGTTCTGCGGAAGCCATGTGAGCTTCACGGTGTCGACGGGACCGTTTCTCTGCTTGGCTATTATTATCTCTGAAACGCCCTTTTCCGGCGAATCATGATTGTAATAATCGTCCCTGTATATGAACATCACGACATCCGCGTCCTGCTCGATAGCGCCGGAATCACGGAGATCTGCGAGCCCGGGGCGCTTGTCCTCCCTCGCCTCAACTCCGCGGTTCAGCTGGGAAAGGGCAACGATCGGCACATCGAGTTCACGAGCTATGGCCTTTAAGGATCTTGAGATCTCCGATATCTCGTTCTGCCGTGATTCTATCTTCCTTCCGACTGTCATGAGCTGAAGATAATCTATGATCACGAGCTTTAAGTCCTTCTCCGTCTTATATTTCCTGCATTTTGAGCGAAGTTCGGAAACACTGATGGACGGAGTATCGTCTATAATGAGCTTTGAGCGGGATATGACGCCGGCCCCCTGCATCAGGGTATCCCATTCGAAATCCTTGAGATTGCCGTTCCGGAGGGTTTTTGCCTCAATCCCTGTCGCAAGAGAAAGCAGCCTGTTCACTATCTGGTCGCGCGACATCTCAAGAGAGAAGATCGCGACCGTGTTGCCATCATGAAAAGCGACATGCTCTGCGATATTAAGCGCCAGAGCCGTCTTTCCCATGGAAGGACGGGCGGCTATGAGGATCAGATCCGATCGCTGAAACCCTGCCGTCAAATAATCAAGATCTATGAAGCCGGTAGGCACACCCGTGATGCCGCCGCTGATCTCGGAAGCAGCCTGGATCCTGTCAAGAACATCGGTAACTATCTTCTGTATCGGAACCTCGTCCGAAACACCCCTTCGGCGGATCAGCTGCGTCAGTTCCTTCTCAGTCTCCTCTATGATCTCGTCAACTGAGAGTTCCTGCCTGTAGCAGTCAGTTTCAAGCTTCTGATTCATTTTGATAATGGAGCGAAGAAGGGCCTTCGACTTCACTATCGTGCAGTATTCCTTGATCCTGATCGATGTAGGAAGCTCCGCGAGGAGATTATTAATGAAGCTCATATCAGCATAAGCCTCGGGAAGGTTCTTCGTTGCAAGCACCGACTGCATGGTGACCGGGTCTATCTCCATTCCCTTGCCATAGAGCTCTGATGCCGCATCGAAAAGAGCCCTGTCCTGCTCAAAGTAAAAATCTTCCTTCGAAAGCATTTCAAGGGCAGTCTCACAGGCGCTCCGTTCCGCTATCATGGAAGCTACAACGGCATCCTCCGCAACGCGGTCACAGGGCATCTGCCGGGAAACCACATTTTCGTTTACAGCATCATCCATATTATTTTTCTTCGGAAACAACTACCTTGAGATCCGCGGTGACCTCAGGATGAAGCTTGATCTTCACTGTATAGTCTCCGATAGCCTTCAGGTTCTCGTCAAGGACGAGCTTTTTCCTGTCAACTATGAGGCCATGCTGCGCCTTCAGGGATTCCGCGATCTCCTTTGAAGACACGGACCCAAAGGTCTTTCCGTTCTCTCCGGTCTTCATGGATACGGAGACTGAAATCGCTGAGATCTTCTTCTGAAGTTCGAGCGCATCTTCCTTTCTTTCCGCTGCAAGCGCTATATCGTGCTGCTTTTTAAGTTTCAGGCTGTTTAAGTTCGCGGGGGTTGCCTCAACTGCCTGATTTTTCTTTATCAGGACGTTTCTTGCAAAACCGTCCGGAACATCGATTACCTCGCCCCTTTTGCCGTGAGGGCGTACATCCTCAAGAAGTATTACTTTCATTATCCGGCTCCTTTCAGAGTTTGATCAGGTTCTCTGCTATCATGTCATCTATGATATTTTCTATCCTCTCGATGACCTCTGTAACCGTCGCGCCCACTATCTGCGCACCGGCCACGTTCAAATGACCGCCGCCGCCGAGACGCTCCATAATGTTCTGGACATCGATCTCGTCTATGGAACGGGAGCTGACATATATCCTTCCGTCAAAATCGGTAAGCACGAATGAGGCCTTGATACCTACGATGTTCAATAGCTCATTCGATGCCTGTGCACCAACAATGGTGGGGCTTTCGAGGCCGCCGGCCGGACATACGGAAATGGCGAAGGCATTTTTGTAGACAGTGGCGTTCCTTACTATTTCCGCACGCGCCTTGTATGCGTCCATATTTTCCCTAAGG
>JAEEGL011808210.1_pt1 | contig 15331 bp, 8 predicted proteins | sample 9134231 | NCBI WGS metagenome assembly JAEEGL01 (sample SAMN16246548, study PRJNA631951) | gut metagenome | biome: gut microbiome; feature: rumen; material: fiber-attached | host: Bos | place: Iran: Karaj | collected 2018-10 | reverse complement strand
TCGACGGCCGCACGCCGTGGGACGACTACAAGGCGCTTCGCGAGGAAGTCGCCGCCTTCGATCCTTCCCTCCTAGAACGCCCTTCGCTTCTCGTCGCCAACAAGCTCGACCTTCCCGGCGCCGACGCCAACCTCGCGAAACTCGAACACGTCGCCCGCCGCAAGCCGATTGCGGTCTCGACCGCCGACGGCACAGGCCTCGACGAACTCAAGGCGCGAATCCGCCAGCTCGTGAAGCCCACTCCTCCTGGCGCCGCGACTTCCAAGCGCCGCGTCCGCCAGGACCACGCCGAAGTCTCCGCGGAGAAACTCGCCAAAGCCAGCTTCCTCAAGCTGTGAGCAGAACGAGCGAAGCGAGTGAGCGAACATGGCCGGTGAACCGCACAAGATACGCCAGCGCCGCGAGCGCGAGCGTGTTCTTGCGCTGAGCCATCTCTTCGACCCCGACCCGGAGAACCCGGGCGAGATTTGCGAGGCCACGCGCAACGCGCCGCTTCCGGAGGGACTCTCCTGTCGTGTCGACGCCGCGCAAGAATTCCTGCGCTTTCTCAAGAGCGAGTTCTCCGATGTCCGACGCCTTGCCGCTTCGGCCCTCGGCAAAATGGCGCCGGAAAAGCCCGCCGCGCAGACCTTTCTCCTTTCCCTCGCCGAGACGGCTGCGAACGACCCGCACCCCCAGGTGCGCCAGTACGCCGCAAAGGCAATCGGCAGATACGCGGAAAACGACATGGCCGCGCTTTGCCTCGACAAACTGAAGGACATGGCGCGCGACGAGACGGCCCCGAACTATGTCCGCTCGGCGGCTGCCGAGACGGTCGCCGCCATCGAGGAGGCGGCAAAGCGGAAGGCGAGCCTCGCGCACCAGTGGTGCTCGCGTTGCCGGCGCATCATCGGCGAGGCGGAGTACCGGGACTCCGTCGACCGCTGGGGAAAGCCTTACTGTCGGCACTGCTCCGACGAGCGCGAGCTCGAGGGAAAGAACTTCGAGGCCACCGTCGAGAATGCGAAGCTCCGCCGAACCGAAGGGGGAACGGCCGTCCAAAGCGTTGGGGAGAAGCGCATCGCGGAGTTTCTGGAGCAGGAGGACATCGCCTTCCTCTACGATGAGAGATTCCGAATTGCGGAAGGGGAACTGATTCGTCCCGACTTTTACCTTCCCGAATTCGACCTCTACATCGAGTACTTCGGGATGGACACGCCGGACTATCTCGCGAGGGCGGAAAAGAAGCGCATTCTCTACCAACGCGCCGGGAAGAAGCTGATTTCGCTTTCCTACCACGATGACGCCCATCTCATCGAAACTCTCCGCGAAAAACTCTCCCGCCACTTCCGCATCGGCGAGGACGGCTCACGCGCTTCGCTTGTTCCGCCGCCCTCCGCCGAGCGGAACGAGCCCTCGCCCTCCCCGCGGAACGAGCTCTCCCCCTCCTCGCGGAACGAGCTCTCCCCCCAAGCCGAGCGGAACGAGCTCTCCCCCTCCTCGCGGAACGAGCTCTCTCCCCAAGCCGAGCGGAACGAGCGTAGCGAGTGAGCGAAGGCACGCCATGAACCATCCCTTTGAACGAGCCGAGTGGATTTGGTTGCAGGAAGCCGAAAAGCTTCCTTCGGTCAACATCTACGCCCTCTTCCGCGTCCGCTTCGCCGGCGGTGCCGCAACGCGGCTCCGCGTCAGCGTCGCCGGCAACTTCGCCGCCTTCGTCAACGGCCATCTCGCCGCCTTCGGCCAGTACACCGACTTCCCCTGGCGAAAGACCTTCTCCGAAGCCGACATCTCCACCTTCTGCACTGGCCGCGACGAACTCCTCCTCTCCGTTCACTTTTCCGGCAACGCCTTCACCTCCCACTACGACGGCGAACCGGGCGTTATCGCCGAAATCGTCGACGGAAACGGCGAAGCCATCACCTCGTCCGGCCCGTCCTGGGAAGCCGCCCCCGATCTCCGCTTCGCCTTCGGCGAGCGTTCCCGACTCTCCGGTTCCCTCAACTACACCTTCTCCTTCGACGGCACGCAGCCTCCCGCCCCCTGGACGCCGGCCGCCGTTCTCCCCGGCCGAAGCCGCGACCTCTCGCCGCGCCCCGTCCCCCCGCCGCGCGATGCCGGCCTTCGCGCGGGCCACCTCATTCGTTCCAACCCCCTCCGCCGCAATGATGCCTCCCTGCCCGAGGGTCCGCGCTTCTCCTCCGACCTTCTCGACGCCTCTTCCCCGAACGGCGTCTACGCGCTTTTCGACCTCGGCCGCGAAACCGACGGCCTCCTCCTGCTCGAAACCGAGGCGCCCGCCGGCACCGTATTCGAGATTTCACACGGCGAATACATCGTGGACGGCCGCCTTCCCGCCTGCGTCGTGGGCAAGAATCCGAACGCCACGGCCGTCGACCGCTACATCACCCTCGGCGGACACCAGCTTTTCCTCCACCCCCTTCGCCGTTTCGGAGGACGCTTCCTCGAAATCCACGCCCTCGGCGATCCTTCCGCCATCAAGATTCTCGCGGCGGGCCTCCGAAGCGTCGAACTTCCCGACCTGGAGACGCCGCCCTTCTCCTGCTCCGACTCCTTCTTCGAGAAGGCGCATGAAATCTCCGCCGAAACGCTCCGTCTCTGCCTCCACGAAAAATACGAGAACTGCCCCTGGCGCGAACAGTCAATCTGCGCCTACGACGCCCGAAACCAAATACTTTTCGGCTACCCCTTTTGGGGCAACTACCAGTCCGCCAAGGCCATGATCCGCCTCTTCGCCGACGCGCAGCGCGGCAACGGCTTCCTCCGCGCGGCGGCGCCGAGCGTGACGAAGCTCTGGATTCCGATGTTCACCTTCTCGTGGATGTCGTCCATCCACGAGTTCGTCCTCCACTCAGGACAGTTCTCCCTCTGGGACGACCTTTCGCCGCTCGTCGCGGAAATGCTCGAAAAGATTCTCTCCCACCGCTGCGGCAACCTATACGCGCCACCGGACAACGAAGGCGTCTGGAACTACTGCGAATCGAGCAACCTCGAATACTGCGCCAATCCTCCCAACGCCTTCTACAACCTTTACCTGCGCGAGGCGCTGCTCAAAATCGCCGCCCTTTTCGCCTGGCGGGACAAGGAGGAAAAGGCCGCGTCCCTTCGCACCGTCGCGGACGAAATCGGCCGAATTGCCGCCGAACGCTTCTATGATCCCGAAGTCGGCGGCTACTTCGACTCCCACAACCCGGAGACGGGCGTCAACGAATTCCACTACGGACACATCCAGGCGCTTTTCCTCTCGCAAGGACTCGTGCCGCAGGAGCGTGTCGCGTCCGTCATTGGCGGAATCCGCGAAGGACGTTTTCGCCTCCCGTCGCTCGCCGCGCTTCCCTACCTGATCGAAGGCGTCTTCAAACACGGTTCCGACGATGACCGAGACTGGCTCCACGCCAAGCTCCGTGAAATCTACGGGGGCATGGCCGCGACTGGCGACACCACCTGGTGGGAGGACGCGAAAGGCCGCGAATACGCCGGGGGCAGGGGTAGCCTCTGCCACGGCTGGAGCGCCGCCCCCGCCTTCTACGAGTCACGCTACATCCTCGGCGTGACCCCTCTCGAGCCCGGCTATCGGCGATTCCGCTTCAAGCCCTTTGCGCCCTGCGGCCTCGCCCGCGCCAGCGGAACCGTCGCGACCCCCTTCGGTCCAATCTCCGTTTCATGGAACCGCGGCCCGAACGGCATCGAATCCCATCTGGAAGCCCCCGCCTCCTGCCATTTGGAACGGTTCCAGTAGCAGTGCCGTTTTCCTGCACGCAGAAGCGATTCCCTCCCCGATTTTGAACATTGACGGAGTGGGTTTCAGAATGGATCCCGCGACCAACCTCATGTTTTCAACTTGCACGGCGGCAACGGCGATTCCGCACGATGCCGGTGTCACGCTCCAGCTTGTTGTCAATGGCGGTCATGAGCGCCGCCTTTGTCCCCAGGATCACGGCCCGCCACTTCGCCCGGGTGATGCCGGTATAAACGAGCTGGCGCTTGAGAAGCGGATGTGTCTCGTCGTCCGGCAGCATAACGAGGACATTGCCGTACTCCGATCCCTGGCTCTTGTGGACCGTTATCGCGTATGCGAGTTCGTGTTCCGGAAGCTGCGAAGCCGGGCAGCAGACGACCTTCTTCCCGCGCGGAAAGAGCACGCAGATGTCATCACCCCGCCTAACCGTCACACCGACGTCGCCGTTGAAGAGGGCGCCGCATAGGAGGTTCGGCGTGTTCTTCGTCACGATCACGGGAATGCCGACTTCGATCAGCGGTTGAGCGGGACTTCTCCCAAGACGCTCCTTCAACAGCAGGTCGTTGACATGGCCAACGCCGAAGGGCCCCTTGCGCACGACGGTCAGGACGCGGGAGGCGTCCAGCGCCTTGAAGAGTGCAATCGCCTCAGGCGTGCACCCGCCGGTGAACGCGGCGTTGCCGTCTGTAATCGCCTGCGCCTTCTGCACGAGGGTTCCGCTCTTGTCGAGTCCGTTGGCCTTCGCCCAGTCCAACAGAAGCGCATCCACCCTCTCGTGGAACGCCTTGTCTGTCTCCTTGTCGATTCTGGCGAGTTCGTGCCAGAAGCATCCGTTTTCTGTTCCCTCGTCGGCGAGCGCATCCGTCCATTTTCCGCCCTCCGCCTGCGGCAGATGCGCCCTGCTCGACAGAATCGTCGCGCTCTCGCCTTTGTTGAATTCGTCGGCGCATTGCTTCAGCATGCCCTTGAAACGGTAGGTTTCGGTCAGTTCGACGAAAGCGCCCTTGCCTGCGCAATCCTTCTCGAAGAGTTCCGTGAGGTCGCCTAGCACGGCGCCTGCATCGACGGACGGGAGCTGGTTCCGGTCGCCCAGCAGGACGAGCCTGCAGTCCTTTCGCAGGGCGGAGAGAAGCGACCGCATCAGGAGCAGGTCCACCATCGAACACTCATCGACTACGACCAGGCGGTGCGGAAGCGGATTATCCGCGCTGTACATCCAGTTCGGCGGAAATCCGCCGAGAAGGGAGTGGATTGTGCCGCCAGCGTCCGAGAGCGAGGTGATTTCTCCGAGAATGTCGCGGGCGGCCTTGTCGGCGCCAACGGTCTTTTCGGCCTTTTCGCATTGCCTGTCAAGCGATTCGCCGATCCGTCGTCCGGCACGGGCCGTTGGCGCGACGAGCGCCACGTCGGCAGGCTTCAGCCCCATGCGGAAAAGCGCCCGCAGAATCGAGCACAAAACGGTGGTCTTGCCCGTGCCGGGGCCACCGGTCACGACGGCGAGACGGTTCGCAACTGCGGCGCGCACGGCATCCCGTTGACCGTTGTTGAGCGGCTCGTCGCCATCGTCGCCATAATAATGGGCCACGGCCTCGACCGCATCGTCCGGCAGGGAGACGCCGCTTGAAACATTCCGTTCCTGAATCAACCGGGCAACCACCTTAACGGCATCTCGGTATTTTGAGAAATACCAAAGTCCGGAGTCCTGCTCGACGATGTCGCCCGAGAGGGACTCCGCCGCCCGAAGAGCTTCCGGCCATGCGTCGTCTAAAGCCGACTTGAGTTGTCCGGCGACCTCCTCCGCGTCCTCGTCGTACTCCCTGATGCGGCAGGCGTCCGACAGCAATTTTCCATTCGCGTTGTCCTCGTTCGCCGGGTTGAAGGCGGTGTTGCCGCCGCGCAGCGACACGAACATCGCCGCCAGGAAGAGAAAGGCATGCGGATTGGCCTCCCCCGCTCGTCCGACGATGTCACGGGCGACCTGCAATTCGCCCAGCGACACGATGCGTGAGGCAAGCAGCCGCGCGAGAATGTCGCGGACATCCTCTGCGGGCTTGTCCTCCCCGCCGGGAATCTCGAAGAGCTTCAACCTTCTTTTCGCTTCGCTGACTTCCATCTTTAGTTCTCCCGATCCTTCCCGAAAAACTTCAGTCCCGAAACCTCCGCTCTGATTTGCTCGATGTCCTCGAACCTCTCCGTGAAAATGTCATCCTCCACGCCCTCCTCGCAGGCGCGTACGAAGAGGTAGGCCGCGCCTGCGATGGCGAGGCCGCGTCCCTTGAGCCAAGCGTCGGCGGCAAGGGCGTAGAGTCTGTACTGGAGACGGTAGCCGGCTTCATCCATCGCGGCCTCCACATGACGCCGGCCGCGCCGTTTGAATGGATCGTCGAACCGCTTCAAGGAATTTGTCTTCCAGTCGATGATGAACACTCTTTCTCCGATCCGCACGAGCAAGTCGATCGCGCCGTTGAGCGCACCCTCGCGCCATTCGGGGATGCCGCAAAGCAGTTCCTGTTCCGACCCAACGAAATCCACCTCGGCGAGGCGGTCCCTCCTGGGGATTTCGCGCAAACGGAAGGGGCGCTCCCCATCTATGGCGATTTCCGCGTCGAGCGCGTGGCGAACCATGCGGAAGAGGACGTTCTCGGTGGAGTCGTCCCCTTCCCCTTCGTTTCTGACGCGGTTCCTGATCGAGAATTTACGCATCTTCCGGCGGATCAACTCGCGGAGAGGAGAGTCCTCCGCCTCCATCGCAGCGTCGCAGGCGTTCGTGAAGCCGACTTCGCCGGCGACGGCCTCGTCGCCGTTGCACAAATCCTCCATGATTTCGTGGAAGGCGCTTCCGGAAACATTGCCGGTCGGAAGGAGGGGCCACTCTTCCCTTGACTTTGAATCGGATGACGACCCCGTTTCAAAAGAGTCCACGAAGTCCTCATCATCGCCGCCATGCTCTTTTGCCTCCACGGTGGGCTTGTCTGCCTTCTTCCGCGACGGAGGTGCGCCCTCGCCGGAGCCGTGCGGCAGGGAGGAAAAGGAGTCCCACTGAAGGCGCAGGCTCGTCTTCCATTGGATTCCGTCCGGCACGCCGGCGTCCGCTATGGAGGATGGATCACGACGGAAGACCTTCTGTGGCTTCGCCGCCACGCCAGTCTTGATGTAAGATGTTTCCCCAGTTGCGTCCCTCTCAGCGGAGGCGGAAGCCTCGCGCTTCGGGAAGGCCGTGTCCCAACGCCCCTTGAAATACGCCTGGATGGCCTTGCCGAGGAAGCCGTTTTCCGTTCTGGCGAGCAACGGGGAATTATTGCTGCCGATGCCGGAGTCCTGCGCTTCCTTCCGTTTCGACCATGGGAGGTATATCCGGTGCTCGGCGCGCGTGAGCGCAACGTAGAACAGACGGCGGAACTCTTGGAGAAGCGCGGGCTTTTCATCATCCGGGGTGTCCATGCGCAAGGGCGAAGAGAAGCCTGCCGCGAGAAAGACCACCGGGAACTGCAGGCCCTTCGAGGCATGCATCGTCATGATCTTCACGCGGTCGGCGTCGCTTTCCTTCCCGTAGAGCGCGCCGTCCTCGCCGGCGGACTGATCTCCTTTGCGCCAGGCACGAAGCGCGGCTGCGAAGTCGGCGGGTGTCTGCGCAAGGCGGCCTTTTTCGAAGAGCAGCCGATCGAAAATCTGGCGAACGGCGGCGCGGACGCGGTTGAAGTCGTTGATGTCGCCCCCAGGCGAAACCAGCGCCGTGCATGGATCGGACATCACGGTCTCGAAAAGGGCGTTCCACTCCCTCCTTCGCGCGTGGTTCTGGAGCCGCTCGATGAAATCATCGAGGCCCGCAACTGCGCCGGACGCGGAGAGCTTCGAGGGATGGATGTTGAACAGGGGGGATAGGAGAAGCGCGGCGCGGTTGCCGCTGCCGCTCGGACTGGACAGAAAGTCGAGGAGCGCCAGGACGCCCTCGGATTCCGGCGAATCGAAAAGCCCCTGCTGCTTGTATTGCCCGTATGGGATGCCGTTCCGCGCCAAGATGCGGCGCACCATGGCCGCGTCGTGGTTCGTTCTGACGAGAACGCACATGTCGCCGAACTGGAACCGCCTCTTTTGCCAGCCCTTCTTCGTGTCATAGATTTCAAACGCGGGATCCAGTCCGACAAGGTACTTCATTTCGTCGGCGGCATGCTGCATGAAGACGGGCAAGCAGACCCCGGCCTTCCCGAAACCCCCCGAGTCCGAGGGCTCGATCCGGCCGGGCATCGATTCCAACAGCAGCACAGGCTCCCTCCCCCTCTCGACGAACCCAGGCGTCGGCTCCTCGCCGCGCTCGTGCGGGTCGTCATCCGGCGGAGTGTCGCCGAACTTGCTGTTGCCACGCTTGGGATAGTCCACTTTCCCGTCATACCCGATTCCATCGCCGGCCGCCCCGTCGTCGAACCATCTGCCGCAGAAGAACGCATTGAACGCATCGACAAGCCGCGGCTTGGCGCGGTAGGTCTCGTTGAGCGACTTTTTGCACTCGTTTCCACCAGCTCGCGTGATTTCATCGCGGGCCTTGCAGTAAACGCGCACATCCGCGCCGCGGAATGAGTAGATGGCCTGCTTGGGGTCGCCCACAACGATCAGGAATCCAGGCCTACCGCCTTCAACTTTGTTGTCCGCAGCGGAGAAGAGCGTGCTGAAGAGGTTCCACTGCCGCTCGTCGGTGTCCTGGAACTCGTCCACCAGCGCCACGCGGAAGTGGCCGCGGACAGAATCGAAGAAGCGTTTCTTAGCGTCCTCCTCGGCTTCCGTCTCCGACGGTTTCACCACGACCTCGGCGGCACGGGAAACCATGTCGTCGAAGGATAGCACCGCGCCGGCCTTCTTGAGCGCCTCGAAGTGGGGGGCGGCAAGCTCCAGGAGCCGGATTGCAAGCCGTTTCCGATCCTGCTGGTCCTGGGCTGACTTCATCTTTTTCAGCGCTGCGACGAGGGCTTCAATTGGCCCTCGGCAGTCAGGAATCGAAGCGAAAAGCTTGCCGCCGCTCCTTCCGTTCATCACGGAAGTTCCCTGCCAGCTTCTGATCGAATAATTGACTTCTTCGACCTTGTTTGGAACAGGACATCCTTTTACATTCTCCGAAGGCAGAGCGGCAAGCTCGTCAAAGTGTTCCTTCAGCCATTCAAAGAACGCTGGATTTGTTTTCGAACTGTAAAGGCTCACGCCATCGAGAACATATTCCCCGATGTTCCCGTGTCCCAGCGCGCACAACGCCCCATGGGCCTCAGCCACGGCGGTGCCGGCGCCGGCAACGGCGGCGGCGAGTTTCTCCCGCCATAGCTTCGGACTGGACTTCAGGACTTTTTCCTCGACCTCCTCTACCAGCTTGCCGATGGACTTCACTTTCGCCTCGGTCATCTTGATGAACAGTCCTTCGGGACATAGCCCGGCGAAATCCGAGCTCTTCAGCGCCTCGAGAACGGCCCGGTGCGCGAGGGGCCTGTCGTCACCGCCGATTTCGCTTTTCATCGGGACGCCGTTCTCGAAGGCATATTCGGAAAGAAGCTGCCGGCAGAACGAGTGAATCGTGCAGATCGTCGCCTCGTCGAAACAGCGAAGCGCCTCGTCAAGCTTTTCCGCCTCGCCATCCTCAAGGTGCAATTCCCCGGCTTTCGCCTTCGCGAGACGATCCCCAATCGCGGAGCGTATGCGGTCCCCGAGTTCGCCCGCCGCCTTCTCGGTGAAGGTGACGAGGAGGATGTCACGGACGGCGTATCCCTTGGAGCAGATCAGCTTTAGAACAATGCCTTCGAGCGCGAAGGTCTTGCCCGTGCCAGCCGACGCCTCAACGATGGCGTCGCGTTCGTAGTCAAGCTTGTTCCAGACGCCGTCGGGATCCTTGAGTCTGTCGTATTCCGCCATTTCAGGTCTCCTTGATTTAGCGCACACCCTCAAAGACGGGCTTGAACCACTGTTCGTATCTCAATTTCACGGCGAGGACATCCTTTGTCGCGGTGTCATCGTCCCCTTCGCCGGGTAAACGGCGAAAGGGCTCGACCGTCTCATCGACAACCAAGCCGTTGTCAAATCCGTTCCCATTGTCGCCGTGGTAATCGCGGTCGGGGAACGAATCGACAACCTTTTCCCATTCCTCGTCCACATAAGGGATCTTCCCGGCGATCCTGCCCTTCTTCTTCGCCTCCTTGAAAGCCTTCGCCAGAGCGTCGTATCCGAAATCGAGATAGACGCCGTCCTCATCCGGCTCGTCCAGGTACCGCAGATAGGCGCCGGAGACGGCGTCTAGCCATCTCTTCGCCTCCGAAGGTTTCTTCTCCCATGTCCAGATGCAGGAAAGGCGCGCGCCGGCATCGGCGATTCCGACCCGAAGGGAGCGTTCGTTCTCGTCTTCCGCGCCGGCGACCATTGCGACCCAGGCGACGAGTGGCTCAAGAACGGCCTTGGGCGGGAATGGTGCCCGACTGATCGTTTCCTTGTTGCGGACGTCGCCGCACTTGTTGAACAGGAGAACCGAACTTGAGGTGCCGTCCTCCGCCACGATCCAGTCCTTCGTCTGGCCGGTGAAGAGCCGTTCCGGAAGCGGTTTCGCGCCGGCGGCGACTTCCTCTTCGGCCGGGACGGTGGCGGGGAGGAGAGTTCGTACCAGGTCAGGCTTTACCCCCTCTGGGAAGAACCCGTCCACAAACGCCTTGAGCTGCCGGAGCTCCTCGAAATTCTCGCCTTCCTTGTCGATGACGTACGCGCCGAAGAAACCGTCCGCATCGGGGAGCTTCCCGCATTCGGCGAAAGACCGGCACACTTCCGCGACATCAGGCTCGGCGGCATCGTCGGAGCCGGACGCGGCTTCAAGCAACGCCCGATCGAAATCCCTGCGGGCCGGTCCCGAGCCGTCGAGTTCAAGCGGCGCCTCGGAATCGATGGAACCGTCCCGATAACCTTCGACGCCGATACCGTGGCGGTATCGCAGCGCAGCGCGCAGCGGCGACTTGAGGAACTCGGCAAGTTCCTTTGTCTTGATGACAACGCGTCCTTCCGGCGTGGACGGCCTGTCGTCCGGCTCCAGATTGTTCCGCCTCGTCGCCGCATCCGCCGATGCGGGCGATTGAATCGCGGCAACGGCGCGCGCGATGCGACGCTCGACATTCGAGTACGTGGGAATCAGCCCCGCGTGGAACTCGTCCTTCCAGCAGATCGGGGCGACAGGATCCTCCAAAAGGTTCTTTTCTGGCTTGTCGTCATGTTCGAAGTCGGCCTCTTCCCCACGCTCGAGGAGCGGCAGCAGCACCTTCCGAAACACAACGGGATTCTTCTTCCCGTCCCCGCTTGCGGTCTCTGTCACAGGCAGTACACGGTCCTCCAAAAACTTCTCGAGTTCGCAAACCATCCCAGAGGGGAAGAGTTCGGCGTCCTTCACGGGATCGAGGCAGGGATATGAAACCACCAGGCGCTCCTTCACGGCCATCAGCGTCTCCAGGAAAAGGAACCGCTTCATCTCGACAGGCTGCATGTCGCCGAGCGTCCGCTGCGCACCGGCGATCTCCAGCGTCGTGGCGGAGTCGCGACCGGGGAACATCCCCTCGCCCATGCCGAGCACAAAGACCTGCTTGAACGGGACGGGCCGCATCGGCTGGAGTCCGGCGATCGTAACACCGTGCGTGAGGTAGCCGCCCTTTCGGCATTTGACGCCGCCGACGGACTCCTCGACGGCCGCCGCCACGAGGTCGAGCCCCTGCTTGCCCTTGATGCAGGCAAGCGCGGAGAGCGTTGCAAAAACCTGTCCCTTCACTGGGCCCTCCAGCTTGTCATCGCGTTCCACCGCGAGGAACTCGTTGGCAATGCGGCGAAGCTCGTCGAACCAGGTCTGTTCGCCGTCGTCCTCGTCCTTCTTCTCTTGCGGATTCGCGCATCGAAGCGTCACTCCAGCCAGGGGCGACAGTTCGCGGTGAAGCATCTCGACTATCTCCGAGAACCGCAGCACCGAATCGTCGTCCCCGCCGTCCCAGACGACCAGTTTGCCTCCTCCCTTCGACACGCGGCCAAGCCGAAGGCGGGTCAGCGCGCGCGTCCACGACAGGTTCCCGAAGTCTTTGTTCTCATCCCCCGCGAATCCGTCGAAGGCCCCGATTTCCTTGGCGTAGCGACGCCAGTTTGCGACATCTTCGGCGCCGAACGCGAGGGCCCGCTGCGCGCAGGGATTGTCAAGGATGGCAAAGAGCGTCTCGCGCGAAAGCCCTTCGCGGGCCAGCGCCATCAGGGCCATAAAGCCCTGCAGATACGCGCTGTCCTCTGAGGCGGTGGTGTCGATGAGTCCGTAGGGAATCTGGCCGCGACCATCGAACACCTCCTCGATGATCGGGCGGTAGGTCGCCATGTCGGGCACAAGCACCGCGATGTCCGAGAACTTGCAGTCACCCCACAGGCGTTCGTCCTTCGGCTTCAACACCGCGCCGAGGATGGCGTTGTACACCATTTCGACCTCGCGCCGAATGCCAGGCGCGGCCACTATCTGGATGGTGGCGTCCTGAACCGCGACTCGCTCGATCTCGGCATCGGTGCGGCGGACCGAAGCCTGGACTTTCTGGAGCATCCTGCCGCCATCGCCCCCATGGGAAGGAAGCTGCTCCCATGTGAAATCGACGGGTGTCTCTGAGTTGCCGTTCTGCTCCTCAATGTCCACAAGAAGACGGAGCGTCTCCCGTCCGGCACGTCCCCATTGCTGGAGAAGCGGATTTTCGAGGTCTTTGGGGGCGATGTCGGCGTCGGCGTCGGGAAGACTCCGCAGAAGTTCCTTTTTCGTCTTGATCTCGCCCCAGAAGTCCATGCAGACATTGTTGTGGTAGAAGACGATGTCGTACGACCCGGCGAGCCAGAGGAGTATCTGCGCCTGGAGCTCCGAAAGCGTGGAAAGTCCGAAGAAGTAGATCGTGCGCCTTTCCCCGGACGGTCTGCGGCATTCCTTCGGGTCTTGGACGCGTTCGAAGAGCTGGCGCAGCGAGAGGAAATCCCCGGATGGAGGATAGAGCCCGTCCTTGCCAAACAGTTTTTGGGCAAGGGCGGCCTCGGCGGCCTCGACGCCGCCTTGTACGAGAGGTCCTCCCTTCGCGTTTCGGCCATTGAACCAGTTCTCAACGACTTTCGGGCGGTGGACCTCGTATTTGTCCATCAGGTCCGCGAGCTTGACGGACAGCTGCCAGGCCATCCGCGCCTTCTCGCGCGAATTTATGGAAAGTCGGTCGCCGTCACCGCCGGCAATGTACCGACGGAACGGGACAAGCGTCGAATCGGAATCATTCAGCAGGATGGAAAGGATGCCGACGGTATAGGAGTTCGGCGGGAGAAGCCGGGGACGTTTTTCGGCTTTGATCCCGCTGGCCAAAAGCTTGAAGAGGCAATCCTCAATGAACGGAAACTCGATTCCCATGCAAAGGGAAGGCTCATCCCCGAACTTGCCAATCTGGAGCCACTTCGCGATGTTCGTGTTCGGCACGACGACCGTCGAGAAGGCAAACGGGTCGCACTTCCCGCGCTCGTCCCGCAGTTCTTTCTTCAGTTTTTCCGCGAGATCCTCGATCCTGTCGCTGTAATATATCGTCAAAGACATACATGTCTCCTTGTCAACTAGTATATCACGGAATGGGCGAGTTGGTAATGACACAACCTCAAAATGAGCATCATTGACGGAACTGGAAATGGCAAAAAAGCAAAACTCCAAATCTCCATTTCTCCCAAATGCCGCTGGCAGGTCAATTGCGGATTGACTTCGCCAAGAGCATCGGGTATCATGGGTTCACCATGAAAAAGACGCTTTCAATCGCCGTCGCCAAGCGGCCGTCCGCAAAATGACGTCCCCTCTTCTTCTTGACACCAAGCGAATGGCCGTGCATGACGGCCCCGGCATACGGACGACCTTCTTTGTGAAGGGCTGTCCGCTGAAGTGCCTTTGGTGCCACAACCCGGAGTCTCAGAGCGCCGACCGCCAGATCGCCCGTTTCCAGCACCTCTGCAACCATTGCGAACGATGCAGGATGGACGAGGCGACCTGCCCGACGCACGCCTTCAAGGTCTACGGACGGGAATGGACCATCGCGGACATCGTCGCCAAGGCGTGCGAGGACCGCGCCTTTTACGAGGCTTCGGGCGGCGGAGTGACGATTTCAGGCGGCGAACCGCTCCTCTTTCCCGAATGGACGGCCGCCCTCCTGCGCGCCCTGCGCGACGCGGGGCTCCACACCTGCGTGGACACCTCGCTCTACGCGGCCCTGTCCGTGATCGAGTCGCTCCTGCCGCTCGCGGACATGTGGCTTCCCGACTTCAAGGTGGCGGACGACGCGCTGCACCGCCGCCTAACGGGCGTCTCCAACGAGCCGATCAAGCGAAACCTCGCCCGGATCGCCGCGGCCGGCGCGCCCCTTGAGGTGCGCTGCGTGTCTGTCCCCGGACTGACTGACGGCGCCGACCTTGCGGCGCGTCATGATTATCTCCATTCGCTCGGCATCCCCGAAGCCTTGATTGTCGACCTCGAATACCACGACTACGCCCGTTCGAAGTATCTCGCGCTCGGGATGCCCGACACCATGCCGCCGCGCTGACCACCCTTTGTCCGCCATGTCCCCCTTCTTCACAGACGGCCCCTTCTACCGCAAGCTCGCGCGCCTCGCGCTGCCCATTTCGCTCCAGGCGCTCCTGGTGGCGCTCGTCGCCGCGTCCGACGCCGCGATGCTGGGGCGCGTCGACCAGAACGCGATGGCCGCCGTCTCGCTCGCCACGCAGGTGCAGTTCCTCCAGAACATGGGCGTCTTCGCCGTTACCACGGCCCTCTCGCTCCTCGGCGCGCAATACTGGGGCAAGGGCGACCGCGAAAGCATGGGGAAGCTCTTCCGCATCGGCCTCCGCACGGTCGGATGCGTCTCGCTCACCGTCGCGGCCCTCTGCATCTTCGCGCCGCGCGCGCTGATGCACGTTTTCGCGAAGGAGGGGCCTCTCGTCGACATCGGCGCGGGCTACCTGCGCATCGCGGGCCTCTCGTATCTGCTCACGGGCGTCACGCAATGCCATCTCGCCATTCTCAAGGTCACGGACAGAGCCACGCTCTCCGCATGGATCGGCGGCGGGGCCGTCTGCCTCAACATCGCCCTCAACGCCGTCTTCATCTACGGCCTTGGCCCGATTCCGGCCCTCGGCGCGCGCGGCGCCGCCCTCGCCACGCTCGTCGCGCGCGCCGCCGAGTGGACCGCCGCGATACTTTCTACCCGCGCGCCGAACGCCATCCGCGCGGGGTGGCACCGACTCTGTTAGCGCACGCCCGAGCTGTCGGGCGGCTTTCGCGGCGCCGTGCTCCCGCTCTTCGGCGGCGTCCTCTTCTGGGGCTGCGGCTTCGCCTCGTACACCGCCGTCATGGGCCATCTCGGGGAGGACACCTCCGCCGCCAACGCCGCGGCCGCCGTTGTCCGTGACCTCCTCTGCTGCCTCACGGACGGCATGGCGGCGGCGACGGTTGTCGTCGTCGGTAACGAACTCGGCGCGGGCAACCTCGCGCGCGGACGCCTCTACGGCGACCGCATGGGCATCCTCTCGCTCTTCGTCGGCCTCCTCGCGGCGGTCCTGGTG
>JAEEGL011026079.1_pt1 | contig 15331 bp, 17 predicted proteins | sample 9134231 | NCBI WGS metagenome assembly JAEEGL01 (sample SAMN16246548, study PRJNA631951) | gut metagenome | biome: gut microbiome; feature: rumen; material: fiber-attached | host: Bos | place: Iran: Karaj | collected 2018-10 | reverse complement strand
CTTCATATACTCTTCTGTATCTGGTGTCCATAAGACCTCTTATAAGGAAAAACAGAGCCGATAAAACTCCGCCCAAAAAGACTCCTATGGCAGACATTAAAAATACGCTTGTTGACTGATATGGAGTAGTAGGAAGCACCGCCTCGTCAAGGATTTCTATACCACCTGACTTAACGATACTGATGATTTTCTGAGGAGCAAGTTTTCCTATAGTGTTTGCAATAAGCATTGCATTATAGGGATTTGTGTCATAGACATAAACCTTAAATACAGCAGTTCCACCCACAGCAGAAGATGTGATATTTTTCCTTAATACATTCGTTGTATAACGATCCGGATCAAGATCTGCATCCTCTATTACAGACTTCAAAAAGCTGTCGCTCTTAAGAATCTGCATATAACTGTTAAGAAGTGTGCTTGCTGAACTGATGTCAGAAGTAGAAATATTGATTCCATTATCTGTAATGTAATCAGGGTTTGTATATACATACAGAGAAATCTGCGCCATATAAGTATCCGTGCGCATAAAATATGTGGCAGCACCTGCCAGTACCCCGCATACAAGACCGATAAGTATCATGTACTTTAATTTGGACACAATGATCCAAATGATCTTATCTACATGAAAGTTCTGTATTATTGTCTTTAACATTTTTCATATCTCCCATAAAGCTTATTTAGATAAAGTCAAGCTCTTTAAGTTTCCCCAAAAACTCATCAACTGACTTTTCACATTCTTCTCTTGAAACATCGTACTCGGAAAGAAGCTTGTCAACGATGTCCCCAACCGTTGTTTCTTCCTGAATAATGTCCCATATATCATTTCCGGCTCCCTTTATCATAAAGTACTTGCCGGACTCAAAGTCTATCATGACCTTCTCCCCAGAAAGATCAGTAACATTGAGGTTTTTCTTAAGTCTGACTTTTTCCATCATATTCATTTATATTTCCCTCCACAAAAAATCAATAAGCGCCTTTTTTCGTAAACAGTACCCCAACTGTTTTTAGCAAAATAACAATATCTGACCATAAAGTCCAGTTATCTATGTACTTAAGGTCAAGCTCCACAACGGAGTCAAAATCTTTGATGTTGTTCCTGCCACTGATTTGCCATAGCCCTGTTATTCCGGGTTTAATGCTGATTCTTCGCCACTGGCCTCTCTTATATTTTGAAACTTCATCAACTGTCGGCGGCCTTGTCCCCACAAGGCTCATATCGCCTTTTATAACATTGAAAAGCTGTGGAAGCTCATCAATACTGGTTTTCCGGATGAACCTCCCAACTCTGGTGACCCGTGGATCATCCTTTATCTTGAACATGAAGCCATCCATTTCGTTTTGCTTCATAAGTTCTTCTTTTTTATCCTCAGCATCCTCACACATACTTCGGAATTTAAAAATTTCAAACTGCCTGCCGTTCTGACCAACTCTCGTCTGTTTAAACAAAGCCGGTCCCTTTGAATCACATTTAACTGCAATGGCCGTGATTATCATAATGGGTGATAAAAGAATGATAGCAATAAGTCCCAGTATAAGATCCATCATTCTCTTAACAAACTGTTCATAGCTGTTAAGTGCTATTGTGTGATATGTTATCAGCGGATATGTTCCAACAGAGCTCACAAAACTGTCTGACCTTAGCATCCTGTGCGAATAGGACACATCCATAATAACTTTGACTGTAATTCCCATCTCAAGACATATATCAATATATTCCTGAATCTGAGCAATATTGTCATCGTTGTGCTGAACAAAGTATATCTGGTCAACTTCGTATTGCCTTAGAACCTGCTCAAGATCCTGTAATGTACCAAGTACATTAAAAGATTTATGTTCCGGCATCTCCTTGTCGATGATATATCCTACTTCCTCAACCCTCATACTGGTCTTATTCAGAAAGTAATTGAACTTCTCATATTCCTGAAAGCTTCCCACATAAACAGCTCTGGGCGCCTTATAGGTTGTGAACATCATCTGCAGGAGCCTGCTGGCCACCATATTCACGCATATAAATATATATGACAGGAAAACATATCTTAAGTGAAATTTTCGAATACTCAGATCAGGATTATATATGTACATAAGTCCCATCGTTATTCCTGATGCAAGCAGCCATGATTTGGTAATGATCCTCCAAAACCTGTCCATATAGAAGAAAAGCGTCACATTGTAAATTCTGGCTTCCTTATTGGCCAGGATATAAATCACTCCAAATACAACAACAAGCGCGAGACACTTGGGGAATGTCTGATCCAATATGACACCCTCAAATGCCTTGCGCTCAATAAAATAGACAATAGCAAGGATAAGTATATCCTCAATCATCTGTATAAAATTTGTATTTGCCCCTTTGTTACTGCGATTCATCTTAATTCATACCTAGCTATAACTTAATCAAAAATATTAATAAACTCCATTATAGTCTTCTCTATATTTCCCCCCTTAAGCTCATACGGCTTAAATTCAAAAGACCTGGCTTTATCAATGTACTCTTTCAGTTTATCTACTTCCTCACAACACAGTACACAACCCTTCGATGAGAACGCCCCCGCAATCTGTCTCTGATGGTCATCTACGTGTTCAAGATATTTGTTCATTCTGGGAACAACAACTATCGGCTTACAGGCTTTAATACCGGAAACTATAGTTCCAACTCCGGCATGAGTTACAAGAACACTGCACTCACTTATCTGTTTGTTATAATCAGTAACATCCATAAAGTCAGTGTACTTGCAGTGCTTAGGCACATAATCTGACCATCCCTTCTGAACAAACACCTCTTCAGATATCTGCTCAGCAAGTTCATCAGCAGCCTTAACAAGCCTGTTCATCTGAAATTTCTGAGTCCCCATAGTCACAAATATCAAAATATACCGCCTCCAAGCATTGACTTCGGGTACTTAACAAGCATGTCTTCCCACTGAACCATGAAAAGATCAGACATGTTATAAACGAGCTTACCTGTAAGTGAAGGCTCATATACCCTAGCAAATGATTCTACATATACGACTTTAATCCCCAATAGCTTGCCCAAAAGACAGAACGGGTAAGCCACAAGCGCACCTGTAGTGATGATAAAATCTGGCTTTTCTTTTAGCAGGATAGCCAGTGTCCTAAAAAACAACCAAATAAACTTTGGAAAAAAAGATATCTGCTTTCTGTTCATCATTGGAACATAATATCTCTTCTCGCAGAAATTCTTGATTTCAAAGTCACTCTTTTCTGTAACCAAAAAAGAGTCATACTTCTTTTCGATTCCTTTTAACCTGGAAATTTCCTCAAGATGCCCCCCAGAGGATGCCACAAACGCAATCTTTTTAGCACTCATATGATTCCCCTCCCCAACATAATGACTGCGAATTGCAATGCTTACGCTATTCAATTAAAAAATAAAAAGTACCTTTTTAAATTTATACTTTTTATAATCATAAAATCTATCATATTTGTTAGATTTTTTGAATAGGTAATTTATATTAAAATAATTTTTTTTAAAATATTTTTTCGTTGATGCTTTTATTGAAGTAAAATGGTACTATTAACAGCATAATTATATGTTTTTAGCCTTTTGTAAGAAAATATAACTGACATTGGAGGGACCGAAGATGATAAATTTTACAAAAATGCAGGGCTGTGGAAATGATTACGTTTATGTGGACGGGGCCAAGAACCCTATCCCCACTGAGAAAAAAGCAGAGCTTGCCAGAAAAATTTCAGACAGACATTTTGGTATTGGTTCTGATGGACTGATCTTCATCAATCCTGTAGATGACAGCGATATAGATTTTGAAATGGAAATGTACAATGCAGATGGTTCCCGTTCTGAGATGTGCGGAAACGGAATCAGATGTGTAGCAAAATACGTATACGATAACAGACTTACAGATAAAAAGGCACTCACAATAGTAAGTGCCGGCAAGAAAAAATATATAGATCTCACCGTAGGAAGTGATGATCTTGTTGAATCGGTAAAAGTTGATATGGGCGCTCCAATTCTTGACAGCGCGCAGGTACCTGTGACAGTATCAGGCATCATGTCTGAGAGCGCTACATCCTGCCCTGACAATGCATGTATCAATGTACCTGTCAGGATAGCTGACAAGGAATGGAATATTACCTGCGTTTCAATGGGAAATCCTCATGCAGTTGTTTTTCTTCCGGATGACATTGACCTCAATACTTTTGATATTGAGCACATTGGTCCTCTTTTCGAGAATAATGATATCTTTCCAAAGCGCACGAATACAGAGTTTGTAAAGATTGACGACAAAAACAATGTCCACATGCGCGTATGGGAGCGTGGAACCGGAGAAACACTTGCCTGCGGCACAGGATGCTGTGCAACAACAGTAGCCTGCATCCTTAACGGCCTGACTGACAACACCGTAACAGTGCATGTTCTTGGCGGCGATATAGTGTGCTCATGGGACGGAAAAGTCGATTCCTCTGTCATCATGGAAGGTCCTGCCACCACTGTATTCACAGGATGTATCGAAATCGACTAATTATAATTCCTTGCCCTGTTCACGGCAAATAACATAGATTCGCTCGCTCTCATCACAAGGCGCTTCATGGGTATCCGCATCGATGGTTTCGATCAATTCAAGACCTGCTGCCTCAACAAGAGCGAGCATTTCTTTTAATGTGTATCCTCTCTGATAATGCGTCTCGGTTGACTTCCTGAATATCTCATCGTCAGAAGAACATCTTGCAAAAATAGTAAGATCATATTCATTTACATGTTCTTCTTCGTGATAATAGTTTTCCCAGATAAAACTGCAGTCTTCACGATTTTCAGCAATCGTCACGTCACCTATGACGTCGCGGTACTTGTGAAGAGTATTGAAATCAAAAATAAAAATCCCCTTAGGATACAGGAAATTATTCACAAGCTTGAAGGTTTCAAGAACTTCCTCATCCTCAAGAAGGTAATTTATACTGTCACATACGCTTAGAATAGTTCCTGCTGTGCAGTAAAGATCAAGTTCTCTCATATCCTGCTCAAGATACATGATATCAAGGCCCTCTTCCTGAGCCTTTCGCCTTGCAATATTAAGCATCTCCGGAGAAAGGTCGGTTCCCATAATGTCATAGCCTTTTTTGGCCATTTCCATCGTGAAGCTTCCGGTTCCGCAGCCAAGTTCAACTACAAGATTTCTCTCTTCCAAAAGAGCTTCCTGTGTATCTTCAGCAGTCTCAGAGACTTCTGCATCAGCTATAACATCAGCATTTTTTAGCTTTTTAAAATTCTTTTCGTATTGCTTTGATACACCATACTTTTCAATTAATTCTGCAATAAAATCACCCCATACATCGTATGGGGTCTCATCCATAAAAATATCATAGACAGCAGCAAAATCTGTATATTGTTCCATATCACTTCACCTTAACATCTCACGCACTTTACCATAGAGTCTTAAGTTAATACAAAACAGATCCAGTCGTATCTTATTGGCAGTATTCACATGTGGCTTTAATCTTCTGCCAAGCTTCTTATATTCAGCATAGAGATCACTGATTTCCATCCTGGATTTCTCATCGCTGAGCTTCTTATCTCCATCAAGAAGAATTCTGGTGCCAAAGCCAAATGTATCGAGTGCTGCGGCATAAAACTTTTTATCCATCAGATAATTAAATCTGTCAATTCTGCATCTGGAGCCAAAAAGATTGTCATAGTCAAACTCGCCAAGAGTAAGTCCCTTGCCAACTTCATGCTGATGCTGAATATATGTGATAGCATTAAGACTATAGATAATATTACAGTTCTGAACATATCTGTGGATCATGTATTCATCTTCATGATTCCTGATTCCGAGAGGGAAACGTATTCCATCCCATATCTTAGTTCTAAAGAGCTTTGTAGTAACCGTTACTCCAAGGAAAACTCCCGGGTAATTGGCTATCTCCCAGAATTCCTCTTCACTTACTATCTTATCATCAAGTCTTTCGGGAAGCTTTGCCTCGCCTAAGATTTCGCCTTCAAAACTTCTTATCTGATACCTTGCGACAACCATATCTGCATTTGTCTTTGTCGCAACTTCATGGAGCTTACTGATTGCACAGTCAGAGAGTTCATCGTCACTGTCAAGGAACATGAAGTATTCCGTCTTAACATTGTCTATTCCGGTATTCCTTGCCTGCGAAACACCGCCGTTTACAGTATGTACAACAGTGATGTTATCGTACTTTGCAGCATATTCATCACATATAACAGGCGTATTGTCAGTGCTGCCATCATCCACAATTACAATGTCAGCCTTAAAGTCCTGTCTAAGAACACTCTCAACACTTCTTACAATCTCTTTTTCCCTATTGTAAACAGGTATTATAACCGTAACTGTTGAATTCATTTTTCCCCCAAACGAATCAATCTCTTAAGCAGTAATTCCGAACCATGCGCCGAATCCAAGTGTGCAAAGAACGCCAACTATTACACCGGCAAGAGCGATACCACAGATAACAGCAAGTATTGTCTTCTTAAAATCCATATCAAGGATACTTGCTGCAAGAGTTCCTGTCCATGCACCTGTTCCGGGAACCGGAATTCCTACAAAAAGAAGAAGCGCAACAAAGAGACCTCTTCCTGTCTTCTCCTGAAGCTTCTGTCCGCCTTTTTCACCCTTTTCAAGGCAGAAAGTAAAGAAACCACCGATAACAGGCTTGTCCTTGCCCCACTCAAGCACCTTTCTGGCAAAAAAGTAAATAATCGGAACCGGGATCATATTGCCTACAGCAATAAGAATATATCCCAAAAGAAGATTGAAACCTGTCTGTGTGTGTGAAAAAGCGTAAGCAAAAGGAATCGCTCCTCTAAGCTCTATAAGCGGAACCATAGATACAATAAATACAGTAACGTACTGACCAATAAGTGACTCTGTAAAGATTTTTAACATAAATAACTACTCCTCATAAATCAACAATTTAAACAAATAGACTAAAACCTTAGCCAAGGTACTCTCTGAGCACTTCTACAAGCCTGTCCATCTCCTCATCTGTTCCGATGGATATGCGCAGATACTCATCAATGCGCGGCTTATCAAAGCGACGCACTATTATACCATTTTGTCTGAGATAATCAAATATCTCCTTGCCAGGCTTATCCTTGTGCTTTGCGAAAATGAAATTAGTTTTTGAATCAGCAAACTCAAATCCAAGTTCTGCCAAAAGAGGCTTAACTCTCTCTCTTGTGGCAATGACCTTTTCACAACACTCCTCAAAATATTCCTTATCGCTTACTGCTGCAGCACCAAGCCTCAGTGCAGTGATATTCATCGTATATGAGTTAAAAGAGAACTTCACATCCGATAAATACTTAATCAGTTTTTCACATCCAAAAGCATAACCTATTCTCATGCCGGCCATTGATCTTGACTTGGAAAAAGTCTGCACCACAAGAAGGTTGTCATATTTATCAATAAGACTAAGCGCTGATCTTCCGCCAAAGTCAATGTATGCTTCATCAATGATAACTACGACATCCGGATTTCTTTTGATTATCTCTTCGATCTTATCAAGGGAAAGTTCAACTCCTGTAGGAGCATTAGGATTTGCGATAACTATACCACCGTTTTCTGCATAATAATCCTCAGGCTCTATCTCAAAGCTGTCATTCAGCGGAACCTGTCTGTAAGGGATTCTGAAAAGATCGGCCCATACATCATAGAATGAATATGTTATATCCGGGAAAAGAATCGGTTTATCAGAGTTGAAGAAGGTCAAAAATGCCATAGCAAGCACATCGTCAGAACCAACTCCCACGAATACCTTTTCTTTTGGAAGTCCGTAAAAAGAAGCAATCGCCTCAATAAGTAACGAACAGGTCGGATCAGGGTACTTGCGGAAATCTGAGATTTCCAATTCGGCTAAAGTCTTAGAAACCGCTTCTGCCGGCGGATATGGATTCTCATTTGTATTAAGCTTAATAATGTTTTTAATCTTGGGTTGCTCCCCGGGTGTATATGGTACAACTTTTCTGACATTCTCTTCCCAGCTCATATTATCCTCCTGTCACGTAAAAAAACAAATAGCACTTATCACTATAACATGACATCAATAAAAAACACAGCATAAAAAAATCGCAGTAGCGTTTCTTCTACTGCGATTCTTATTTACTTATTTGTCAATATTTTCAGTTGACCGCTGTTGCAAGAACAGGAACTCTTATAAATGCTACTGCGCCAACCTGAGTCATGTTAACAACTACGTGATCTTTTCTGATCTCAGCTGTCTGGAGCTGTACCCATTTACCTCCCTGCACCTGATAAACTGCGATATTATCGCCGATGTTAACGCCTGTGATGTAGAAGTTAACTTTTGCAGATCTGAAAGCTATAGGTGAACCTACAGTCACAACGTTTATCAAAGTTCCGCCAAGGTTATTAGCAAGAGAGATTGCTGACGATGTAGTGCCTGAATCAGGAACTGCGATAAGGAAAGTAATATTACTCTTTCCGCCATTTATCTCAACATGTCCACCCTGGGATATTGTATTAGATCCGTAGGTAACAGCATTGCTTCTGTAAAGAGCTACATCACGAGAACTTGGAGCTGATCCGCCACCGCCGGATCCGCTTGATGCTCTTACTGAATTAGCAAGATTTTCAATTCTCTTGTACTGATCATTGATGGTCGAGTTCTTGTCTTTAATCTCGTCATTCTTCTTACTGATCTCGCTTGCCTGCTGACTTATAGTACTAGCCTGCTCATCAATCTTAGCACTCTGCTCATTTATCTTGCTGCTTTGCTCTGCGATCTTATCGTTCTGTTCGCTGATCTTCTCATTCTGCTCGCTGATCTTATCATTTTGCTCAATGATCTTGTCATTCTGTTCTTCTATCTTATCGCTCTGCTCAGCAATCTTGTCGTTCTGCTCACTGATCTTAGTATTCTGCTCATTGATCTTGCTGCTCTGCTCTGTGATCATATCAGCCTGCTTTGTCATTGAATCAGACATAGCAGTAATCTGGTCCTGAAGTTCCTTGATTTTTTCCTGAAGATCTTTTGCCGAAGGACTCTTTGAACCTTCCGAAGCAGCTGCACAAAGAGTTGAGCCTGCCAACATTGTACAAACCAACAAGAGAGCCAGAATTTTTTTCATAATTACCTCGCCTCCACACAATAAATGACAACAGTTCCTTAATATATTGGTTAACGATGATTAAATTACGATATTTTATACAAAAAGTATACTCCAGTTGCTGTACAGTCGCTACTATTCACGATACGATTTTATTGAGTTTTAATAATTTAGCAGTTATTCGGTTGTGTCATCTCCGTAATCAACGTATCTGTCAATCTTTCCGGCAACATCTCCAACGAGACATCCAACTACCACCGTTTGCTTTGAAGATGAAGCACTTTTGGTAGACAACGTTATAATAAAGTTCTCAGGCTTGACCATGTTTTCCCAGCCGCTTCTGATAACTTTGTTCATGCTCCTGCCCTGATATATCTCATCCAGGAATTCCTGACACCCGGAAGCATAGGAAAAATCATACTGGGCAAGAAGACGTTTATCTTCCCTTGTAAATGCAGCAAAAGTGTAATAGATCAGCACATTCCCATCCATATAGATGTATATGTATGGATGTTCCTCAAAGTACTTTCTGTCCAGGAAGTTCGATAACCCCGCAAACATTGTGCCATCATTCGGTGACGAACCGTGAAGAATCGTATTAAAGTCGCACATATCCTTAAGGTTGGCCGCCTCTATATAAATAGCACCCTTTGGATCATCCTCCTGCAAAACATTGTGAGTCGTATAATAACTGTCGTCTCCATCCCAGCTCTGCAGTACAGGATAATTGATAGGAGTATCGGGAATATTTATCCAGGCAAAAATATCGCTGTTTCCTTCCCTAAGCTCTTGAATATCCACAAAATATGAATCGTCGCTGCCTCCTTCACTGCTCACATCAGAAGCATTCTCCCTATTAAGCAGTTTTGGAATCACATCCGAAACAGCGGCAGGTGCTGAGCATCCCGCAAGCAGCGCTGATACAGCCAAAACAGCTAATAGTCTTTGTGCAATTCGAAAGCCTGTACTTTTATATCGACACTTTTTCCCCATTTGTTTAGTCCACATTTTCAACTTTTTCATAGAAAATTTCTATTATTGTCTTAAAAAGGTCGTCATCATCAACATTAAATTCTTCGAACTCGCCATTCTTTACAGTTTTGCCCTTGACCATCTTAAAGTCGGTAGCATCGAATGAATACCTGCTGATAAGCGGAGCAAGATATGATATCTCTTCTACAGAAATATTAGTCACCATCTTATCACTGATTCCTGTAAAGATGTCTATTGCAGCATTCTTACCGCTTTCACTTGCCTTTCTGGCAGCACCAATGAAGGCATTTAAATACTGGCGCTGTCTCTCAAGTCTTCTGTCACTTGATGCAAATTTGCTCATATCCCTTGATCTTACGTAAGTAAGCGCCATATCTCCATCAAGATGAACCTTATTTCCCTCAACAAGCTTTTTATTTTCCTTGGTAAGATCCTCTAAAACAGTCACGTCAACTCCGCCAACCATGTCATTGATGATAGGTATCGCACTCATGTTGATGGCAGCATACCCATGGATAGGAAGCTGGTAAAACATTCCTGACACAGCCTTTACCTGATACTCGCAGGACTCCTCCATACCATTTCCAAAGCCATGCTGAGTACATACCTGCGCCCAGACCGTTGTCTGATACATTCCATACTCATCATATACATCCACATTTGTCATGGAGTTTCTGTTGATTCCAATGATTTTTACAGACTCGTCATGAGGATTGATAACAAGAAGGAAAAGAGCATCTGCCTGTCCTCCATCAGCTCCCTCTTTTACCTCTTTAACAAATTCATCATTCTTGTCTATTCCCATTACAAGAAAGGTTGTAATGTCTTCATTGTAATCGTATACGTCACCGTCATATCTTACCCAGTCATCTTCCCATTTTGGAGAAGTCGTAGCTGTAACCAGCTCAGCGTTTACCGAATTCTGAGCAAGCATAGGATTTGTTGTAGGCGACTTGTTGTCTAAAGTAGACTTCCCAAAATAGCGCATGAATTCAAGGCCCAAGACACCTCCTGCTATAAATGTCATGAGCACTGCCCACACTATGAGAAAAACTTTACCCTTTCTGCCCATTTTTTCTCCTGTTTGTCTTATGATCTAATAGAGAAAATTTCTCAGTCAGCCCTTTTGTTTTCAGTATCTTCAGTCTCTTCGCCACCGCTGCTTCCTGCAGTACTGGCGCTCTCAGTAGAGATTCCAGTGCTAAGCTGAGGAAAATCATCCTTTTCTTCTGCAGCTTCCATTGTTTCATTTCCATCAAGTTTCTCGCCAATATCTTCAATATCAGCCGGAAAGACTCTGGACTGCTTAGTCACATTTCCGCTATAGTCAGCCACTGCATAATATACAACTGCTGTCTCTGCATCCTTATTGATGACGACCTTCTCAACAACAATTCTTCCTGTAAGGTCACCATCGCGATTGTCATAGGCATTTATACCGGTAATAAGATCCTGTTCAGTGGTCTCTGAATCATAGACAAGATCCACTGCGGAAAATCTGTATTCCGGCCCAGTGCGATCGCTTCTGTTATAGCTCACGAACATGAGTGCAACCAGCGCTCCGCTCATGATCAGAAATAATACTCCGAGAATATTTCCTTTCACTGACTCCTCCCGAAACTGTCAGACTATCGCTGCAGCTCCATTCTCTATATAGTCATTTTTCACCAGATCAGTCTTTTCTGGTGACTCCCGCAAGGTAATTGAGTTCGTCCAGATCATCTTCATCCGGCGCCTCTGCTATGACTCTTGACGGCTTTGCAGGTGCACTAACAATATCGTCATTGTAGTATTTGCCGTAATACTTTCCATAGTATTTGCCGTAATACCTGCCATAGTTGCCATAATATCCGTTTCCGTTAAGATCCACCTTGTTAAGCACTACCCCAAGAACCTTTGCTCCCGCTTTATCAAGCTGATCCTTAACACGCTGTGCAAACCTGTAGCTCACCGCATTGCTGGCAACAACAAGAACCGTTCCATCGCACTGCTTGGCAACAACTGCCGCATCAATAACACTTCCAAGAGGCGGTGTATCCACGATAACATAGTCAAAAACCTGTCTCATATTTTCCAAAGCTTTTCCAAATATCTTTCCGCCCAAAAGCTCACTTGGGTTTGGCGGAACAGGGCCACTGAAAATAACATAGAGATTCGGTGTATCAGTCTCGCAGATAACACTTGATAGTCTCTCTCTTCCGACAAGACAGTGGGTAAGACCAAGTCTTACGGAACCGGTACGATATCGTCCCACAAGAACTGATTTACGCATATCTGCATCCACAAGTACTGTTTTTTTACCTGCTTCTGCAAAAGCTCTTGCAAGGGCCATCGATACCGTAGATTTGCCTTCACCGGGTGTACAGCTTGTCACCGAAACAACCTTTACATTCTGACCACTGAATTCGATATTGCTCCGTAAAGTCTTGTAGGCCTCTTTTATCTGATAGTTATTATCCGAATTATCAAAGTGAAGCTTAGCACTCTGCATATTCACCTCTCATCAATATGTCACTTATGGGTTTTAGAATTCTTTTTCTTCTGCTTGCCGCTCTTTTTCTTTGCACTATCCTCTGTTATTACAGGGATAAGAGCAAGCGTCGAAATACCGAGATATTTTTCCACATCATCATTGCTCTTAATCGTGTCATCCAAAAGGTATCTGAGAATAACAAAAAACGCCACAGAAGCAACTCCAAGAAATCCTGTTATAGCGGTCCACTTAAAGACACTTGGACCAGCCTTTCTGGTTGGTACATTGGCTGTTTCCGCCACATTTATGGCATCTATATCCATAACATCCATAATGTGTTCACTGGCAACTTCTCTGATACAGTTGGCAACTCTCATAGCCATGAGCGGATCATGGTCTTTTACTGTAATTGCCATGATACGTGTATTATTTGGCGTATCAACAGAAAGTGCACTGTTGAGATTTTCATAACTGACATCCATAAGATGCAGCCTTTGAATAACCTCTTCCAAAACCCTTCTGGACTTGATAAGCTCAGCATAATCATGTGTCAGCTGAGTCGATATCTGTACATCAGAGTAGGTCACAGTCTGATTATCTTCTCTGTTCAATATGTATACTTTAGTTGTGGATTCATAGACGGGATGCATGACAAACTTGCTGTAAAACATACCTGCAAGCGAAAAGAAAATTCCCGCACTTACAATCAGGAAAGCCCTGCCAAGGAGTACCGATAGCAGTTCCACCAGATCAATTTCAAGATCGTCGTTATCTATCTTCATCAAATTCCCCCCAACACAGATTTAGTTCTATATTTCTTCGCCTCTAATGACGCTAAGTGGATTGTCATAGAGGACTCTGTCTGAATACTCTTCACCGAATTTTCTTGTAAGATAGTTCCTGCACTCCATAAGTTCGGGTGCTCTGCTGCCTGCATCATGAGCGTCAGTTGCCACAAAGTGAGCCAGCTCATTTTTCAGTATCTTTTTGCAAAAATGTGAAATGCCAAATCCATATTTTCCCATGATACTTGATGCATTGAGCTGAATAAGGCAGCCCATATCCACAAGATCATCCACATAGGAAATATGTGAAACTATATCGTTGTACCGCTCTGCATGCGCCAAAACAGGGATAAAGCCTGCTGCCTGCACCTGATATACAGCATTGTGAATTGCCTTAAAAGGATTTGTGGGGTGAAACTCAAGCAGTACATACTCAGAACCAGCCAGCGTACAAATCCTACCCTCTGCCAAATTGTCAGAGGTCTCATCGCTGTAGTAGATTTCATTTCCGGAGTAAAGCTTTATATCAATCCCCGCTTTCTCTGCAGCCTCCTGAAGACGCTTTGTGTAAAGAACATTGTGCTCAGGGCTTACATTGTGATGCATGGGCTTATAATGCGGCGTCAGGATTATCTGCTCTATACCATTCTTTGCAGCAATCCTTAGCATCTCAAGACTGGTCTGTGTATCCGGAGAACCGTCATCAACTCCCGGCAATATATGGCAATGAATATCAATTGATTTCTGCAAATTCGCCCCTTTCTCGCTTCTAAGTTCTCGAAAAATGCGCACTGATGCAGTATTTAAACATTATTATGTAATAATTATACAATAAAAAAACGTACGTTTTCAACATTATGTGGTTGAAGACGTACGTTTTTATCTATATAGTAGTTTATTCTATCGTTTATTTAATTTTCTTGGCATCCTCGCGGTTTGTCTCTGCGACAATATAATGCGGACGATTCTTGGCTTCCATATAGGTCTTGGCAATATACTGTCCCATAATGCCCATGCAAAAGAGCTGTATTCCACCAATAAAGATCACTATACAGATTGTGGAAGCCCAGCCGTTAACAGGATCTCCGAACACAAGCCTTCTGACAACAATGAAAATAAGTGCTAAAACCGCAACAAATGTCAAAAGAATTCCGCCCCAGGAAGCAATACTTAACGGAACCTGAGAGAAATTGATTATTCCGTCAATAGCGTATTTAAGCAGTTTCCAAAAGCTCCATTTTGTCTCGCCTGCAACTCTCTCCACATTCTCATAGGGCAGCCAGTAGGTTCTGTAGCCAATCCATCCAAAAATTCCCTTAGAGAAGCGATTATACTCACTCATGGAAACAATAGCATCCACCATTTCCCTCTTCATGAGTCTGAAATCTCTTGCGCCATCCACGACATCTGCATCAGAGATCTTATTGATGATCCTATAAAAACGTCTTGCAAACCAGCTTCTTATCGGCGGTTCCCCCTGCCTGCTGACTCTTCTCGTTGCAACCGAATCATACTCGCCGCTTTCGAGAATCTGAAGCATTTCAGGAATAAGTGCAGGCGGATCCTGCATATCTGCATCCATAACAGCCACATAATCGCCATCTGCGTTACAGAACCCTGCATACATAGCAGCCTCTTTTCCAAAGTTTCTTGAAAAAGAAAGATATGTCGCATGCTCATCCTTCTCTGCGAGCTCCTTCAAAATTGAAAGGGTCGCATCCTTGGACCCATCATTTACAAATATAAGTTCATAGTCATAATCAGCCGAGAGCCCCTTCATAACCTTCGTGACTTCGCCATGAAAGATAGGAAGAGCCTCCTGCTCGTTATAACATGGAATTATAAGTGAAACTTTCTTCATACAAACTCTCTATACTTTCTTATATATTTTGCACAAAAGATTCAGTATTTAAGCCTTCTGTGCAATTGATTAATAAGTTACAAGCAATGATAAGCATTAAATAATGGGCGAAAACTATGTCATTTCAGGTACAATGCATATGTGTT
>JAEEGL013065475.1_pt1 | contig 15332 bp, 8 predicted proteins | sample 9134231 | NCBI WGS metagenome assembly JAEEGL01 (sample SAMN16246548, study PRJNA631951) | gut metagenome | biome: gut microbiome; feature: rumen; material: fiber-attached | host: Bos | place: Iran: Karaj | collected 2018-10 | reverse complement strand
GCGCCAAGACCGCCCAACGCATCGTCATCGACTTGAAGGACAAACTGAAGAAAAACGACTTCCCCACCGAAATTTTCGCGCCACAAAACAATACAATAAAGACCGAAGCGTTATCAGCATTGACGATATTGGGCTTCAGCAAGGGCGCCGTCGACAAAGCCCTCGACCGACTGCTGAAACAGATGCCCGATGCCAATGTGGAGACACTGATCAAGGAAGCACTTAAAATCTTGTAAACCTGTATTTTGAAAGACTCAACGAAACGATATATATTCCTCTTGTTCACGATACTGTTCGCGATGTTCTTCGCCCGAACAGCCTCGGCGGGTGTGTACGACATCTTCTTCCACCCCTACGAAGTGGAACCCGACACGACTAAAGTCATCTACCCCATCCCCGTCAACACGGGCGACCCCTTCGAGGACCTCTACAACCATTCACCCCTCTACCTCAGCGACCCGGAGAACTTCACCACCGAGATCATCTACGACCCACTCACCGGACAATACACCTTCAAACGCCGCATCGGTCAGTTCTACTACGACACCCCCACCACCCTCTCCCAGAGTGAATTTTTCGACTACCAGAATAAAAAAGGCATACAGGAATACTGGAAAGAACGGCGCAGCCAAAACGCCCGCTCCACCACCAACGGCAGCTCCATCATCCCGCCCATGTTCATCGGCGGAAAAGCCTTCGAGACCATCTTCGGCAGCAACACCGTCGACATCCGTCCCCAAGGCTCGGTCGACCTCACCTTCGGCATCAAGCACAGCTACCGCGACGACCCCTCGCTGAGCGAACGCCGCAAACGCCACACCGACTTCGACTTCGACCCCGACATGCAGCTCAACGTGATGGCCAAAATCGGCGACAAGATCAACTTCAACATCAACAAGAACACCAAGGCCACCTTCAACTATCAGGACAAACTTGATTTGAAATACGAAGGTAAGGAAGATGAGATCATCCAACTGCTCGAGGCCGGTAACGTCAGCTTCCCGCTCAACAGCACCCTCATCACAGGTACGCAACAACTGTTCGGTGTGAAGAGCAAATTGAAGTTCGGCAATACCACCGTCTCGTCCATCGTTTCCTACCAAGAGAGCGAATCACAAAACATCACCGTTCAAGGCGGTGCACAAACCAACCAGTTTGAACTGAGCTGCTTGGACTACGAGGAGAACCGCCACTTCTTCCTCAGCCAATACTTCAGGGACCACTACGAAGAAGCCCTGGCCACCCTGCCTACCGTCACCTCAAGCGTCAACATCACCAAAATCGAAGTGTGGATCACTAACACCAACACCTCGACACAGAACACGCGTAACATCCTCGCCTTGAATGACTTGGGTGAAGGAAAAGACGCATGGATCTACAACAATGAAATCAGCCCCACCAACAGCACGGTGTATCCGCGCAACACGGCCAACAACCTGCTCACCCGCATGGACACCACGCAAATTCGTAGCATCAGCACGGTGACCAACTACATGAGCAACGACCCCATGCGCATCGGCAGGTCAGGCTATATGGTGGCAGGCCGTGACTTCGAGAAGGTGGAGAACGCCAGACGACTGAGTAACACCGAATTCACGGTGAACTCGAAGCTGGGTTTCATCTCACTGAACGTAAGCCTCAACTCCAACCAAACCCTGGCCGTCGCTTACCAATACACCATCGTAGGCTCCGACGAGGTCTACCAAGTGGGTGAGTTCTCTGACCAAGGCATCAACACACCAAAAGTATTGGTGGCCAAACTGTTGCGCGGCACCACCGTCAACACGAAGATGCCCATCTGGAACCTGATGATGAAGAACGTCTACAACATCAGGGCCTACCAAATCGGGTCGCAAGACTTCATGCTCAACATCTTCTACAACGGCAACTCGAATAGCACGCCTTACGGCTACTTCACCGAAGGCTCGGTGAAAGGCATTTCGATGCTGCACCTGATGGGCTTGGATAACTTGACCACACAAAATAATCCCATCGCGGGCGGCGATGGCGTGTTCGATTTCTTGGACAACGCAGCCACCCAAGGTGGTACCATCAACTCATCGAACGGACGCATCTTCTTCCCCGTGCTGGAGCCTTTCGGCAAGCACCTCCACAACAAAGTGTTCCCCGACGAGCCTGAATTGGCCAACAAATACGCCTACGACTCACTTTACACGTTGACTAAGACCTCGGCCGAGCAATACTCTGAAAAGAACAAGTTCAGCCTGAAAGGTTACTACTCGTCGCAATCGGGCAGCGAGATCAGCCTTAACGCCATGAACGTGGCTCAAGGCTCGGTGACCGTGACGGCAGGCGGCGTGCAACTCGTCGAGAATGTCGACTACACCGTCGACTACACCCTTGGCCGTGTGACCATCCTGAACGAAGGCATCCTCAACTCGGGCACGCCTATCAACATCGCCTTGGAGTCGAACAGCGGCTTCAGCGCCATCAAGAAGACCTTCTTGGGCACCCGTGTCGAGCATGAGTTCAACCGCGACTTCCGTATGGGCGGTACCATACTCTACCTCGGCGAGAAGTCGTACACCCAAAAGATCAACTACGGCGAGGAAGCCATCGCTAACACCATCTATGGCGCCGACATCAGCTACCACACCGATGCACGCTGGCTAACGAGTTTCATCAATGCCCTGCCCGGCGTCAGCACCAAGGCACCATCGCGTATCAGCGTCGACGGCGAGTTTGCCCGTTTCATCCCTGGCCTCTCCAAGTCGGCGAGTGAACCCGGCACCTCCTACATCGACGACTTCGAAGGCGCCAAGTCGACCATCGACCTGCGTCTGCCCACGCTGTGGTATATGGCCAGCACGCCACAAAACCAAAACGACCTTTTCCCGGAGGCAGCGGCAGGCACCGAGCTCAACTACGGCAAGAACAGAGCCAAGCTGGCGTGGTACGTCATCGACAACTCCATCTTCTACGACCGTAACTCCAACTACCGCCCCGCCAACGTCGACAATGAGGAGCTCTCGAAAAACACTGTGCGTCAGGTGCTTGAGACCGAGTTGTTCCCTGCCAAGGACATCGCAGCAGGCACCCAGACCAACGTCTCGGTGCTCAACCTGGCCTACTACCCCGACGAACGCGGTCCCTACAACTACGACGTCGACCCCACGCCCTACTCTGCCGGTATCGACGAAGAGGGCAAGCTCAACGACCCGAAGAGCCGTTGGGCCGGTATCATGCGCAAGATGGAGTCGACCGACTTCGAGGCCACCAACATCGAATATATCGAATTCTGGCTGATGGACCCCTTCGCCGACGAGGAATACCAAAACAACCCCGGCAAGCTCTACATCAACTTGGGTGACGTTTCGGAGGACATCCTGCGCGACGGCCGCAAATTCTACGAAAACGGCCTGCCTCCCACCGCCGTCGTCGAAAACGTCGACACCACCATCTGGGGACGCGTGCCCACCATGCAAGACCTCGTCAGCACCTTCAACAACTCATCGGAAGCCCGTCAATATCAAGACGTGGGTTACGACGGTCTGCGCAACGAAGACGAGCGTAGCTTCTTCGAAGAGACCTACCTCAACCTCGTCAAGAACCGTTTCGGCGAGAGCTCGGCAGCCTACCAGATGGCCTACACCGACCCGTCGGCCGACGACTACCACTACTTCCGCTCAGGTGATTGGGACTCATCCGAAGACGAGGTGCACCGCAGCATCCTGGCTCGCTACAAACAGTATAACGGCCCTGACGGCAACTCGCCTTCCGACATCCAGCAGACCGAAGGCTACACCAACAGCAACTCGACACTGCCCAACGCCGAAGACATCAACAGCGACAACACCCTGAGCGAGACAGAGCGTTACTACCAATATGAAATTGACCTCGACCCCGCTAAGATGGTGGTCGGACAAAACCATATCGCCGATGTCTTCGAGGCCACCAACATCGCCTTGCCCAACAGCACCTTCGGCAGCGTCACATGGTACCAATTCCGCATCCCCGTCAGGCAGCCCGATAAAGTGGTCGGCCACATCGACGACTTCTCGTCAATCCGCTTCATGAGGATGTTCATGACCGACTTCCAACGTCCCGTGGTGTTGCGTTTCGCCACCTTGGACCTCGTCAAAGGCGAGTGGCGCACCTATTCGCAGAGCATCCAAGCCCCGGGCGAATACGAGCCTAACGACATCAACAACGAGACCACGTTTGACATCTCGGCCGTCAGCATCGACGAGAACAGCCGTCGCCAGCCCATCCCCTACGTCATCCCGCCCGGCATCCAGCAAGAGACCGTCATCGGCATGACCCAGACCACCCGCATCAACGAGCAGTCGCTGCAGATGACCGTGCAGAACCTCGTCGACGGAGACGGACGTGCCATCTACAAGACCGCCGACTTCGACTTCCGACAGTACAAATACCTTAAGATGTTCGTCCACGCCGAAGCCGCCCACGAAGATAGCCCCTTGGAAGACCAAGACCTCACCGTTTTCATGCGCATCGGTACCGACTTTACAGAGAACTACTACGAATACGAAGTGCCGGTGAAGGTCACGCCTTGGGGGACGTCGTACACCAACAAAGATGCCATCTGGCCCGAGATCAACAACATCGACATCCGTTTGGAAGACCTCGTGGAAGTGAAACAGCGCCGCAACGAGGCCATGAACCAGCCCAACAGCAATGTCAGACTCAACTATATCTATTCTGAGAAAGTCAGGAAAGCCAATATCGACGGCCTCGACTACTACCATACCATCAAGGTGATCGGTAACCCGAGCATCAGCGACGTGGAAGCCATGATGATTGGCGTCCGCAACCCGAAACGCCAAAACCTCGCCGATGCCGACGACGGACAGCCAAAGAGCGCCGTGATCTGGGTCAACGAGCTTCGCCTCACCGACCTCAGCAGCAACGGCGGCATAGCCGCGACAGGCCGCTTGGAGGCCACCTTGGCCGACATGGGTCGCGTCAGCGTGAGCGGATCCTACAAATCGGCAGGCTTCGGCGCCTTGGACAGCGACATCACCAGCAACACCTTTGAGGCCAACTCCGTCTTTAACGTGGCCACCGACCTCGAACTCGGCAAGTTCTTCGAAGACTATGGATTGAAGATTCCCATGCACTTCGACTATGGAGAGAGCCGGATCACACCGCTGTACAACCCCTACGACCCCGACATCAAGATGAAGGACGCCTTGGCCGCGCTTAACACCGACCATGAACGCGACTCACTCCGATCGAACATCCACGACTTCACCCGTCAGAAGAACATCAACTTCATGAACGTCAGGAAAGAACGCGTCACCAAGAAACGCAACACCGACGAGGGCGACAGCAAACCCAAGGACAACTCCAGAGACCCCAACCGGGGATTCGGTGGACGTGGCAATATGCCCAAGGTGCACATCTGGGACATCGAGAACTTCAACGCCTCGTTTAGCTACAACGAGACCTTCCAAGAGAATACGGACATCAAATACTACATGGTGAAGAGCTACCGTGGCGGCTTGGGCTACAACTATGCGGGCAATCCCCAGAACGTGACGCCTTTCGCCAAGGCCAAATGGGCCTCGAAACCCTCCATGGCGTTCTTCAAGGACATCAATTTCTACTATGCCCCCAAGAGTATCGTGTTCAACACGGAGATGTATCGCTACTATTCGGAACGCGAGATGCGCAACAAGAGTGGCGGCATCGTCGACATCAAGCCCACCTACTCGAAACAATGGGACTGGAACCGTAACTATCAGTTGCGCTACGACCTCACCAAAGCCCTCACCTTCGACTATTCGGCGCAAGCCCAAGCTTACATCTATGAGCCCGCCGGCTTTGTCGACCGCAACGTCGACCCCGAGCGTTGGCAGAAGAACCAAGACACCATCAAGAACGAGTTGAAACACTTGGGCTCCATGTCGCGATTCCAGCAAAACATCAACGCCAGTTACACCCTGCCCATCAACAAGATTCCGATCCTCAACTGGGTCTCCGCCAGCGCCAACTACCAAGGCACCTACAGCTGGACCGCCTCGGCGCAATCCATCCAACCCCGCTTGGGTAACGCCATCGAGAACTCCAACAACATCCAAGGCAACGCCACCCTCGATCTCGCCAAGCTTTACAACAAAGTGCCTTACCTCAAGCAAGTCAACACCCCGCAGCGACGTAACAACAATGGCAAACAAAGCGAAAAGGGAAAGAAAGGCGACAAGGGTAAAGATGGTGGCAAGGATAAAGACGGCGATCAACCCGCCGACTCCACCAAGGTAACACCTAAAGTGAACTACGGAAAGATCGTACTCGACAACTCACTGCGCATCCTTACCTTGGTGAAGAAAGTGTCGGGCACCTACTCAGTTAACAACGGACAATCATTGCCCGGCTTCATGCCCAAGGCGCAGTATGTGGGTCTCAACAGCGACACGTGGGCCCCAGGCCTTGGATTCGTCTTTGGCAGCACCTTTGGCGAAGACGCCGACATCTTCGCAAAAGCCGTGGCCCACAGTATCGATGTCGAAGACGGCAAACGCTGGCTCACGACCGACTCCATACTGAGCCAGCCCTACACACGACGTTGTACAGAGACGATGAACTACCGCGTCAACACCGAGCCCTTCCCTGGGTTTAAGATTGACTTCACCGCCAACCGTAACTACGCCGAAAACCAGCAACACTATTTCCGCTATAACGAAGCCACCAACAACTTCGACGTGTTCACCCCCACCAACAACGGAAGCTTCAGCATGAGTTACTTCATGATCGGGACCTCTTTCGTTAGGACCGACTCCATCCACTCGCGCCTATTCAACAACTTACTTGATAACCGCAAGATCATCGCCGAGCGTATCGCGCGCAGCAACCCACAATGGATTGAAGAGGTCAACGAATATACCTTCGACAGCATCGCAGGCGACTACTTCCCGAAAGGCTACAACTCGTCTTCGATGGAAGTGTTGCTCTACTCGTTCATCGCTGCTTACACTGGCAGGGACCCGAATACCATGAGTCTCAACCCCTTCCCGCGCATCCCGCTGCCCAACTGGAACCTGACCTACAACGGGCTGACCAATATACCCGCCGTCGGTGAGCTCTTCAAGACGGTAAGCATCACCCACAGCTACAAGTCGAACTATGCCATCAGCCAATGGGCTAGCAACGTGTATTACGACGAGGACAACACCATCCAGACCTTCGAGAACTCCGACCTTATCGTGCCGAAGTACGACATGGGCCAAATCGTCCTCAGCGAGCAATTTGCCCCCTTGATCGGCATCGACTTGGGCCTGCAGAACTCCATGACGACCAACTTCCAAATCAAGAAGTCACGCACGCTGACATTGAGCTTCGCCAACAACCAACTCACCGAAGTCAACGGACGCGAGTTCGTCATCGGCGCAGGCTACCGCATCAAGAACGTCAGCTTCAACTTTACCCCCATCGGAAGCAACGGCAAGTCGCAGACCATCAAGAACGACTTGGTTCTCAAACTCGACATCGGCTACAAGAGAGACATCACCATCCTGCGCCGCATCGACGAGAACAACAACCAAGTGTCGGCTGGCCAAAACAAGATCAACTTCTACTTCACCGCCGACTACAACTTCAGCCAACGCCTCAGCGCTCAAGCCTTCTTCAAGTACGACCTGTCGATTCCCGAAGTGGCCAACACCTTCCGTAACTCAACCACATACGGCGGCATCACGTTGAGATTCAGCCTGGCACAATAAAATTTTCACGCTTTTGCAAAGTGAGCCACTAAAATATGTAATTTCGCAGCAAAATTCAACAACTCTAAAACATAAGACAAAATGAACATTCCAGCAAATCTGAAGTACACCAACGACGACGAATGGATCCGCCTTGAAGGCGATGAAGCCTACGTCGGCATTACCGATTACGCACAACACGAACTTGGCGACATCACTTTCGTTGACGTCGACCCCGACATCGTCGGCGAGACCTTGGACGCCCAAGAAGAATTCGGCGCCATCGAAGCCGTGAAGACCACCGCTGAGCTGCTCATGCCCGTGGCAGGTGAGATCATCGAAGTCAACGAAGCCCTGGCAGACGAAGAGAACGCCAAGCTAGTCAACAGCGACCCCTATGGTGAGGCTTGGATCATCAAGATCAAAGTGAACGACGTCGCAGAACTCGACGGCCTCATGGACGCTGCTGCCTACGAAGCCAAGATCGGTTAATCCATTGGAACGACTGACCAGAAATAGCTACCCGGGAATCCTGTGCGGAATCATCATCTTGATTCTGACAGGGCTTCCGGGTTCTGTTTTTCCGCACGTCAAACCCGTTGTCGGCCTCGACAAAGTGGCGCACTTCCTGATGTATGCCGGCTTCGCCTTCGCTTGCATCTGGGGCTATCGCAAACAATTCATTTCCAATGGTTTGACATACAAAAAGAAGGCCTTGCTGATCACCCTCGTCATCAGCATCGCATACGGCGGCCTGACCGAGCTGATGCAGGAGTTCTTCATACCCCTACGCACCGGCGACTGGCTCGATTTCCTCGCCGACAGCGCAGGAGCCCTGATCGGAGCCATGGTTTTTTATCTTTTTTTTCGTCATAAAAAATAAAATTCGCATTAATTTCGTTTCATAAGAAAATAATTGCTATTTTCGCACCCAAAATAGGAATATAATATTTAAAAAATACATAACCATGGAAGAGAAAAAAACAGCAAAGGCCAACCTTGAAAACAAGAAGCTGATGTTCATGCAGATAGGACTGATCATCAGTCTGCTCATCGCATGGTTGGCTTTCGAGCACAAGAGTTACGCCCAACGCGAAGTCGACGAGAGCTTGCACCGCCAAGCCGTCGAATTGGACGAAGAGATGGTGGAAATCACCAAACAAGAAGAAGTGAAACCGCAGCCTGTGGAAGTGCCCAAGCAGACCACTCAACTCGAAATCGTGAACGACGACGTTGAAGTAGAAGACATCGAAATCAACGCCGAAGTGGAGCAAAACGAAGTCCTTGAGGAATACGTTGCTCCAGAGGTCGTGGAAGAGGAAGTCCAAGAACAGGAGATCTTCCAGATTGTGGAGCAGATGCCAGAGTTCCCTGGCGGCGAAGGCAAACTGATGGAGTATGTCGCCAAGAACATCAAGTACCCCCAGATCGCCCGTGAGACCGGCATCCAGGGCCGTGTGTTCGTCGGATTCGTCGTCGAGCCCGATGGCTCCATCTCCAACGTGAAATTGCTCCGTGGCATCGGCGGCGGTTGCGACGAAGAGGCCATGCGCGTCATCAAATCGCTGCCCAAGTGGAAGCCCGGCAAGCAACGTGGTAAGGCCGTTCGTGTGTCCTACCAAATCCCGGTGTTCTTCAAGTTGCAGTAATCACTGCCGCACCTTAAAGGAAAAAGAAAAGCCAGCGTCGCGACGCTGGCTTTTTTCGTGTCATTCCTGATAATAAACGCGTTTCACGCGTTGAGAGACCCTCGTCATGATTTCGTAGGGAATCGTCTGACAGGCACGGGCAATATCAGCGATATCGTGCTCGGCATCGAAGATAACCACCGTATCCCCCTCTTGGGCATCAACGCCCGTCAAGTCGATCATGCACATATCCATGCAGATATCACCGACGACAGGCACCTGTCGTCCGTTCACATAGAACTTGCCGTTACCATTGCCCAGCAGCCGCGAGAGACCATCGGCATAGCCAATAGGCACGATACCGATGCGCATGTCATGCTCGGCATGGCCATGCCTGTTGTACCCGATACTGTCGCCAGCAGGCACCTGCTTGATTTGATTGATGGTCGTCTTAAGCGACACCACGGGCAACAAGGCACCCTTGTCAGCATCGCAGGTGGGCACGCCATACAGACCAATGCCCAAGCGGACCATCTCAAACTGGTATTGCGGAAAACGCGTGATACCAGCCGTGTTGAGGATGTGACGCAACACCTTATGCGGGAAAGCCGCCAAAATCATCTGGCTGCCACGCTCAAAGTTGTGGATCTGGCTCATCGTAAAGTCATCCTCAGCGGGGTTGTCGGCAGTGGCCAAATGCGAGAACACACTCTTCACATGCAACATCGGATTCGCCTTGATGCGACGAATCAGCTCAGGCAACTCGTCGATAGAGAAGCCCAAACGATGCATGCCCGTGTCGAGTTTGATATGCACGTTGAGGGGATGCGCCTCGGGCAAGGCCAGATTCTCCATAGCACGCTCGATGCACTCCAGGTTGCGGAAACTGAACACCTCGGGCTCAAGGTGATATTTGATGATATTGTCGTAGCTGTTCACCTCGGGGCTCATCACCATGATAGGCAAGTTGATGCCCGCACGGCGCAGTTCCACGCCCTCGTCGGCAAAGGCGACGGTCAGATAGTCGACATTATGGAACTGCAGCACATTGGAGACTTCAAGGTTGCCACTCCCGTAACCGAAGGCCTTCACCATCACCATGAGCTTGGTCTCAGGCCTGATCTTGGAGCGGAAATGGTTGAGATTGTTGACCAAGTGGTTGAAATTAATCTCTAGCACCGTCTCATGCGCCTTCTCCTGTAGTTCCATGCCGATTTGCTCAAACTCGAACGCACGTGCGCCCTTGAGCAAGATGGTTTGGTTGCTGAACTTCGAGAAGGGGAAATGCGCCAAGAAGTCGCCCACGTTAGGATAGAAATACCGTTCCATGTCAAACTTGTTGGCTTGACGCGAGATACCTTCTCCAATGCCAATCAACATGTCAACATCTTTATTCTTAAGCAGTTGCGCAATCTCGGAATATAGGTCCATCTCGTTTCGACCACTTTGCAGAATGTCTGAAAGGATGACCACTCGACGTTGGTGCTGATGTTGCTGCCGCATCACATCCAAAGCGATGGAAAGCGAGTTGATGTCGGAGTTGTAGTAGTCGTTGATGATGGTGCAGTTGTTCATGCCCGCCTTGATCTCAAGACGCATGGCGATGGAAGTGAGCGACAGCAGACGTTCGGCGATGACTTCGGGGCGCATCTTTAGCAACAGTCCCACGGCGATGCAATGAATGGCGTTTTCGATGGAGGCGTCGTCAGTGAACGGGATGACAAAAGTCATGCTCTCACCTTGATAAGCTGCGTGCAGGGTCGAGGTCTTCTCGCATTTTTCCACCGAGGTGATAATGAGGTCTGCCTCCTCAAACTTGCGGCTCCAGGTGAACAACTTGACCTTTGACGCCATGCCTGAACGAATGACAACTTGCTGTATGTCGGAATAATCCATGCAATACACCAACGACTCAGCCTTGGTAAAGAGGTTCATCTTCTCCCCCACTTTCTGGGCGCGGTTGATAAAATTCTCCTCATGCGCCTGACCAATGTTAGTAAAGACGCCTATGGAAGGACGAATAATGTCTTGCAGAGACATCATCTCATCCGGCTCGGAGATACCTGCCTCAAAGATGGCCATGTCGTAGCTTTCGTTCATCTGCCACACCGACAAGGGGACACCCACTTGCGAGTTATAGCTCTTCGGGCTGCGAACGATGTTGTGGTCGGGACTGAGCATCTGGTAAAGCCATTCCTTGACAATGGTCTTGCCGTTGCTTCCCGTGATACCGATGACGGGGATGTCGAACTGTTGACGATGGTAAGACGCTAAGTTTTGCAAGGCTTTCAAGGTATCAGCAACCACGATGAAACAAGCCTCGGGACAGTTCGTCTCGGGCATCTGTTTCACCACAAAAGCTCTCACTCCCTTTTCATAAAGGTCCTCAATATATTTATGACCATCGTTGCGATGACTCTTCAAGGCAAAGAACAAAGCCTGGGCAGGGTCCATCAGATGACGGCTATCAATCAACAAATCGCTGATTTTCAAATCATACTGATTCCCCATCAATTGACCGTTGACGATTTTGGCGACTTCATTAATGGAATAAAACTGATGCTGCATGGTTTCTGCACGATTTTTCTGCAAAGATACAGTTTTTCTGACAAAAACACTACCTTTGCAAAACCAAACGAAACGAAAATGAGCTTCAAGCAACACATCCCAAACACCATCACCTGTGGCAACCTCATCTCTGGCTGTCTCTCCATCCTTCTCATCGCCAACGGCAGACCTGTTGCGGCTGCCTTGATGATCTTCATCGCCGGGCTGTTTGATTTCTTCGACGGTTTTGCCGCTCGCCTGCTCCACGCCCATTCGCCCATCGGTGCCGACCTGGATTCCCTTTCTGACGTGGTCTCGTTTGGCGTCGCCCCTGGATTTCTCATGTATTGGCTGATGGTCCATTCGTTTGACCTGCCACAGGTTATTTACCAAGATGTCAGTCCCTTGGCCTGTCTGGCCTTCTTATTGCCGGTGTTTTCGGCCATCCGCTTGGCCAAGTTCAACAACGACAGCACACAGCAGACTCTATTTCGCGGCCTTCCCGCGCCAGCTATGGCCATTTTCATCGCCTCATTACCCTTGGCGCTTAGTCAATTAGGACACCTTACAGATGGAGCCTTGGGCTACTGGGCCTGCCTCGGCATCACGTTGGTCTTCTCGTTTATGATGGTAAGCCGTCTGAGGTTTTTCTCGTTCAAGATGAAGTCGGCCAAATGGAAAGGCAACGAAGTGCGTTGGATCTTCCTCATTGTGGCAGTGGCGGCAGTGGCCGTCTTCCGTTTTGTGGCCTTGCCCTTCGTGATGCTGCTTTACGTCTTGCTGTCGATATTCTTTGCGGCGAAGATGGAATAACGTGGATTCCCTATGAGGAATCTCCTACAGCTCCTTTTTGTGGAAAACGAAATTATGTCCGAGATACACCTCGCGGACATGTTCGTCTTGTGCCAGGTTCTCGGGTGTGTCGGTCTTTAGCACCTTGCCGTCAAAAAGCAGGTAGGCCCGGTCTGTGATGCTGAGCGTCTCATGCACGTTGTGGTCGGTGATGAGCACACCGATGTTTTTCCTTTTCAACTTGAAGATAATACGCTGGATGTCCTCGACGGCGATAGGATCGACACCAGCAAAAGGCTCGTCCAAGAGGATGAAGTTAGGATCGATGGCCAAAGCGCGCGCAATCTCGGTACGACGGCGTTCGCCTCCCGACAATTGTATGCCCTTGCTTTTACGCACCTTCTGCAGGCCAAACTCATCGAGCAACGCCTCCAGCTTCTCCTGCTGCTTCTGCTTGTTCAAGCCGCGTTTAAACTGCATTACCGATATGATGTTGTCTTCGACGCTCATCTGCCTGAATACCGAGGCTTCCTGCGCGAGATAGCCAATACCGATCTGGGCGCGTTTGTACATGGGAAGGCCAGAGATATCCTTCTCGTCGAGGAAGACCTTACCCGCGTAGGGTTTGATAAGGCCCACCACCATATAGAACGTCGTCGTCTTGCCGGCACCGTTGGGGCCGAGCAGACCCACAATCTCGCCCTGTTCAACTTCGATGTTGACATTGTTGACCACGGTGCGCTGACCGTATTTCTTCACCAAATCTTCAGTTCTCAGCTTCATCAGAAAATTCCTTCCTTTAATATATCATGCAAATGAATGATCCCCAAATATTTGCCATCACTCACCACAGGCAGTTGCGTGATACTGTTCTCGCGCATCTTGTGCAAGGCGTCAACCACCAGATCCTCGTCGTCGATGGTCTTAGGGCAGGTGGTCATAATTTGGGAAGCTTTCACGTGTTCGATGTCGGTGGTGTTCATTAGCATGCGGCGCAAGTCACCGTCGGTGATGATGCCCAGCACCTCATCGCCGCTGCACACTACGGTCGCGCCCAAGCGCTTGTGAGTCATCTCGATGATGACGCGGGTGAGGTTGTCGTCAGGGCATACCTCGGGACGTTCGTTGCGGGTATAAAGGTCTTTCACACGAAGATAGAGCTGCTTGCCGAGGGCACCACCTGGGTGGAATTTGGCGAAGTCGTCGGTCGAGAAGCCGCGACACCTCATTAGTATAAGTGCCAAGGCGTCGCCCATGACGAGTTGTGCCGTGGTGCTGCTCGTGGGGGCAAGGCTGCCGGGCATTGCCTCCTCGCCGACCGTCACGTCGAGGACATAGTCGGCCTGTGAAGCAAGGTAAGAATTGCGGTTGCCTACGATGGCCACAATCTTGTTGCCACGTAGCTTGATAAGAGGCACAAGCACCTTAATCTCAGGTGTCTCACCGCTTTTCGATAGCACAACCACCACGTCACCCTCTCGCACGATGCCTAAATCGCCGTGAATGGCGTCAGCAGCATGCATAAACACTGCCGTAGTACCCGTGGAGTTCATCGTAGCCACAATCTTTTGGGCGATGATGGCACTCTTCCCTATGCCGGTGAAGACCAAATTGCCCTTGTTCTCAAGCAATAGTTCCACCGTTTTCTGAAAATCGTCACCAATCCTCTGCCTCAAACCCATTATTGCATTGGACTCATTTTCAATAATTTGAGTTGCCAACTCAACAATTGTGTCATTTTTTTTCATTTTTTTCGCTTTTTTCTTGCTTCGTATGACCTAAAACCTATAACTTTGTCTTTGCGACAAGAGCTCAAACCGGCTCGTATACAAAAACGCAGTTTCTCCAAAGAGATTGCAAAGTAACGCAAAAAATCGGACAATACCAAAAAAAGGAAATCATGGCAAAAAAAGCAGACCTTGAGATTCACAAGCTACTGAAGAGTGTTTTCGGGTTCGACCAATTCAAGGGAAACCAAGAAGAGATCATCAAAAGCATCCTTGGCGGCAACAACACCTTCGTCCTTATGCCGACAGGTGGTGGCAAGTCACTTTGCTACCAGCTGCCTGCACTGATGTCGAAAGGCACAGCCATCGTTGTCTCGCCGCTCATCGCCCTGATGAAGAACCAAGTCGACATGATTCGCAACTTTGGCACCGAGCTGGGCATCGCGCACGTAATGAACTCATCGCTCTCGAAAGCCGAGCTCCTGGAGGTGAAGGAAGACCTGAAAAGCGGAAAGACCAAGTTGCTTTATGTAGCACCTGAGTCGCTCACCAAAGACGAGACCGTCGATTTTCTGCGTGGGTTGAAGATCTCGTTTGTCGCCATCGACGAAGCACACTGCATCTCAGAGTGGGGCCATGACTTCCGCCCTGAATACCGCCGGCTGCGTCCCATCATCAACGCCATCGGCGACAACCTGCCCATCATCGCCCTGACAGCCACAGCCACCGTCAAGGTGCAGAACGACATCATGAAGAACCTCGAGATCATGGATGCCAAGGTCTTTAAGTCGTCGTTTGACCGTCCGAACCTGTACTATGAAGTACGCCCCAAGACAAAAGACGTCAACAAGGACTTCATCAAATACATCAAGCAGAACACGAGCAAGTCGGGCATCGTATACTGCCTGAGCCGCAAGAAAGTGGAAGAGCTGGCCGCGACCCTCGCCGTCAACGGC
>JAEEGL010543680.1_pt1 | contig 15332 bp, 12 predicted proteins | sample 9134231 | NCBI WGS metagenome assembly JAEEGL01 (sample SAMN16246548, study PRJNA631951) | gut metagenome | biome: gut microbiome; feature: rumen; material: fiber-attached | host: Bos | place: Iran: Karaj | collected 2018-10 | reverse complement strand
ATATTCTTTTAAAAAAGGGCTATAATCCGCTTAATATTGCATTATATAAAATAGATGAAGATGTAGCACACTTAATGCCGTCTGTTTCCGAAAAGGTATCGGTAAAAGATGCAGAAAAATACGCGCCTTTTATTTTAAAAATTAAAGACGATTTAAAAGAAGAAAATTTAAACAATATTTTTAGATTCCTTCTTTCTGTAAAACCGTCTAAAAGTTATTTAGATAAAATAGAAAGTTCTGTTAAAAATTTAACAATAGAAGAGACTTTACTTTTAAAGGACATGGCTACTTCTATAAAATACGCGTCTAGCAAAGCAAAAATTAATATAAATAAAGTTTTAGAAAAAATTGATTTTATTTTTGATAAAAAATATACAGAAGAACAAAAGAAAGAAATAGCTCGTAATTTCGGGACACAAATTACAAAAGATAAATTTATAGTAGACTATATAAATCCTTCTTTTGACAGCTTCCAAATTTCCCTTCTTCGCGATAATATGCTTGATGGTAAAAATATAAAAAATGCATTAAATCCAAAATTTTCAACCAAGCATATGATACATATAATATATTTTAACGAAAAAGGAATTACCTTTAAAGACGATAATGACTATGACACAAAATATACAAGTTACAAAAATAATGATTATATAGCTTTTTCCGACCTTTACGAAAATCTATTCGGTACATCAGAATTTGATAAAGAGATTATAAACAATATACTAACTTTATCAGACATTAATAAAAAATATAACCTTGAAATAGATATTCAGTCAAAATGCCGTGATACATTTTATATTTCAACGCTTTCTTACGCTATAACACAATGTAAAACATTTAAAAAAGATATAAATATACTTAAAGGAAAAAGTTTAAACGAAATTCAAGAAATTACACGTGAAATTATAAAAGATTCAATTAAGGAGGAAAGATAAGTGGGCTTAGAAGACAACTATTCTTTTTCACAAATAAACCAAATAACAAAAGGTTTGAAGGAAAAAGTTGATTTTGTAGATAAAATTAATAAAAGCTGTACACCAGAGCAAATTAAATTATATTGTGATTTTTATAAACATACAAGATACGATAATCCAAAAGCGCCTATGTATTATGAAAAACTTGCAGAAAATTTCAATATTTTTTCTGATTTTTCAGAAATTCCAAAAGATTGCAACGTTATGGAACTTGACCATTATTTTAAAATTGCAAAAAAAATAGGTGTAAAAAAAGCAAATGATATTTTTACAAAAAACGTACATGTTTCAAGTATAAGGACTAATTTTATTGACAAATATTGCAAACTTGAAAATTTTCCAAATTATTTATTTATATCAAACGACGAGGAAATTATAAATTATCTTTTAGATGTTACAAAAGAAAAAGGCGAATTTATAATTAATACTTTTTTAAAAGATAAAACAAAAGTAACTGTTGATATAAAAAGTCTTTTTAATTTTTTAAAAAAGCTTGAAGCTAAAAATTCGCTGCCTTTTAAAGATTTTAAAAATATACTCAATAAACTTAATCTTGAAACTATTGACATTTATTCAAATTTTCTTTCTTATAATAGTGTAGATACGTTTATAGAACTTTTAAATACCGATCTTCCTAGTTGTACCTTTCAAGTAATTGGAAGAAATTCGCATATAACAATAGATATAATAGAAGAATATAAAGACTTTTTTACAAAACACAACGAATTTTTCTGTTCAAATGTAGGTGAATCTTTTGCTTCTTTTCTAAATACTTTTAAACCAAATAAAACATATCTAGAAAAAATAGAAAATAAAATAGGACATTGTGCCTATGCTGAAATTAGTTTACTTGGTGATATGGCTGATTATTACGATACAGCAAAAAGATACAATGAAGATGTTGTTAATAAAAATCTTTTTATGGAAAAAATTTCATTTATTTTTGAAGATACTTTTGACGTTAGCCAAAAAATTGAACTTGGAAGAAATATTATGCAGCAATCACGAACTGGCTTTATAGTAGATTTAGTAGATAATACTTATTCGCCAGAGCAAATTTCTCTTCTTCGTAATGAACTTATTAAAGGGAAAAATATTAAAAACGCTTTAAATAGTCATTTTTCTGTCGAACATATGAAACATATCATCTATTATAATTCAAAAAATATTTTCTTTGAAGATGATAAGGCATATGATATAAAATATGTATCAGATAAAAATGCTGACTATAACCAGTTTCTGTCTATGTATGATGAAATAGTCGGCGACAACAGGAGAAGTAGTGAAAATAAAATTACAGAAATAAGTATTTTAAATAATTTAAATAAAAAATACAATTTAAACATGAATATTGAAAAACTTTCCGAAAATTACTACGTATATGAACAAATAATTAAAATTCTAGAACATTGTGAAAAAAGTAAAGAAAATCCAAGTATATATTTAAATGAAAATACTACATATAATGATATAATAAAAGCATTAGATAATTTTGAAGGTGAAGAGCGATGAAAGATAGCGTTAAAGAACTTATTGATGAGATTGATTATGAATTAGAAACGCCGCAGCCAAAAATGGCGGGTTACAAAATAGAAAAAGGTGTTCTAACATTTGATAAAAAAATACAAACCATAACAAAAGAAAGTTTTTGTAATTTTAAAGATATAGAAAAAGTTATTATTCCAGAAGGTGTTGTTTTAATAGCTGAAAAAGCCTTTGCAAAGTGCACATCTTTAAAACAAGTAATTTGCCCAGATTCACTTCAAGTTATTTCGCGCGAAGCTTTTAGCGGCTGTAAATCTTTAAAACACGTAGATATTCCAAATTTTGTAGAAATAGGACACAATGCTTTTTATGAATCTGGACTTGAAGAAATTGTTTTAAAAGATGATATAACTTTTTCAGGCAGTAATATATTTGGCAACTGTGAAAATCTAAAAAAAGTTGTTCTTCCAAAAAATTTAGAATATCTTCCTTCTGACCATTTTATGGGAACAAAAATAGAAGAAATAATTTTACCAGAAAAACTTGAATCACTTAATTATAACGTACTTTCAAGTCTTTCTACAATAAAACAAATAACGCTTCCAAAAAATTTAAAATTCATAGAATATGCAACATTCAATAAGTGCACAAATCTTGAAAAAATTCTTGTAGATGAAGATAATATACATTTTAAAGAAAAAGATGGTGTTCTTTTTGATATTCGTCTTGAACAGCTAATTTGTTTTCCAAAAAATAGCAAAATAACATCTTATACTGTTCCAGAAAGTGTTAAAAAAATAGGTAATCGTTCTTTTCTTGGATGTAAAAATTTAAAAGAAATAATCTTGCCTAAAAATCTTGAAATCATAGGTGAAAAGGCTTTTAAAAACACAGCTTTTACATCTATTGATTTTCCAAAAACACTTAAAAAGATTGAAAAACGTGCATTTTTAAATGCATCACTTGAAGAAGTAAATATTCCTTTTTGTGGGCTTGATGAATTTGCTTTTAAATATAATAAAAAACTAAAAAAAGTAATTTTTAATGATAATATAAAAGATATTCCAGCAGCTTGTTTTTGTGGATGTAATAATTTAGAAGAAATAAAATTGCCAGAAAAGTTAGAATTTATTGGGGATACTGCTTTTGAAGGATGTTCTTCTTTAAAAGATATATCCTTCCCAGCAAATCTTTTATGTATAAGTGATTATGCTTTTATGGGCTGCGGATTTGAAAAAGTTACAATTCCAGCAAACGTTACTTTTGTTGGTGAAGGTGTTTTTCAAGACAATGAATTTTTAGAAAAGGCGATAATTGATGCTTCTCACGTAAATATCCACGATTTTGCTTTTGGTAATTGTAAACTTCTAAAAACTGCTATAATAAATTCAAAATACGCAAATATTTACGTTAATATTTTTGAAGATTGTAAAAGTCTTACAGACATTTTTATAAATAGCAAAGTTTTAGAAAAAATTCCTGATTTTAAAAATATATATGGACATAAAACAAAAGAAATATTAGACTACATAGTAGACAATTCATCTTCTATGAAAGAAATAAACAAAAAATATAAAGAAATCCTAAGATAAAAGTGCCACAGGCACTTTTATTATTTTTTTCATATTTTTTTAAATCTTGCATATTAATTAAAAAGTCAGAAAGGTTTTGTCTATGATTTTAGAAGAAATAAAAAAAGAGGGCGATAATATACTTCGTTCCGAAAGATTTAAAAGGTGTTTAAATACGCGACATCATGTGAATACCACAATAGGTGACCACATGATAAATGTTACTGTAAAATGTCTTAAAATTGCAAATTTTCTAGAAAAACATAATTTTAAAATAGATAGAAAGCGACTTATCTTAGCTGGGCTTTCACACGACCTTGCAATGGCTTTTGCAAGGGAAAATTATGGAAAAATTAAAGGAAAATTTACAACTGCCTTCCGTCATCCGCTTGATTCTGCAAAGATGGCGTGCGAAGTAGAAGAGATTCACAAAAAAACAGAAAAAATTATAAAACGCCATATGTGGCCACTTTGTATCATCCCGCCTACTTGTATTGAAGGATGGATTTTAACAGTAGCAGATAAATATGTAGCTATGGAAGAATTATTCCATAAAGAAAAAAAATATAAACTAACATAAGGAAAGGATATTAAAAAATGAATTCTAAAAAAGTTTTAGCATTACTATCAATAGTTTTTGTCGGAGCAGCTGCCTTTTACGGCGGAATGAAAATTGATGAAAGTCTATACGAAAGAAATAAGCAAGTAACAGAAGAAGTAGTTGAAGCTTCGGATAGTGAAGAAGCATCCGTTGATATTTCTTCTGAAGATTCTAGCAAAGACGTCACAGAACTTACAGCAGAACCTTCACCTGCACCAGCAGAAGAAGTCGTAAGTTCAGAAGTTATTAAAATTGACAACAGCCGTCTTGCTTCAATTCCAAATTTTGAAGAATCAGAAGATGTTGTATCTTACATTATACTTGGTTCAAATAGACAGCTTAGTAAAGATAGTATTACTGACAAAATAATTGAAGCATACGATGGAAAGAAAAATGAAAAACTTACAGAAAGTCTTGATAACTGGGTAAATAAAGATGCTACTATTTATGAAACTTCATGGAGAGATGCGCTTAATAAATACAATAACGGCGATGATTTCTATGTATTTTGCAGTGCAACATGGTGTCCATACTGCAATGCTGAAATTGGATGTATAACAGATGCAGCCGTTGAAGCAGGTGTTCCGATTTACTATCTTGATATTGATAAATACCCGCGTACAAACTACCAGACAACAGATGGCAAGATTACAATGAAACAAATCAACTATGACTTTGAAGAATTCATGAAAACAGCTGGTGTAGAACAGTTCCCAGAAAGAGGACTTGACGATGCAGATGGAAAAAATGTTCTTTGCGGACTTAAAACAATTTATGTTCCATCAGTTATCCATGTAACACCAGAAAAGATTACAATGTTTAGTTATCCATCAGGATTTGATGATTCTGATGGTGTTCAGGAAAGTGAAGTTGAAATACTTACAGATTCACTTGTAAGCTTTTTCAAAGGCGAAATGGACAATACTTCTTTTTCACCCGATGGGCTTGTTGAAAACGCAACAGAAAGCGTTTCAGAATAATTTTTAGTAGACTAGCTAAAAGCTAGTCTATTTTTTTTGTATATTGCTGCTATAATAAAATAATTAATAAATTTAAAAATTCTTTTCTTTTAAATTTCAAATCCTAACAAAAAATTTATATTGATTACCCAAGATTGCTTCCGTCTGTCAGCCATGAGCCTGCGGCAACTATAATGGGGTGACCATTTACTTTTGCTTTCTAAAATTTGTTTAATTTTAAATTACTTCCAGGACTTCTGGTCCAGAAAGGGTATAAAAATTGATTTTCTTTTAAACGCAGGTAAATACTACATTTCTATATTTTTACGCTTTCCAGTTTCAATATAAAAACGGATCTATAATTTTAATTTTTCTTTTCCTGATAACAGGTAAATCTGGATACAACATCTATTTTTACAAATTTTTTAAAAACACAGTATTTATCTATGTATCCACAAAAATCAATTTTTTCAAAATATATTTCCTGATTATGATAACAATATAATTAATATTTTCGGTCTAGCCACTGCAGTACCGAAGTATTTTTACTGTTTTGCTTTTATTATTTCGCTTATTTTTATAGATATTAAAGGACTTTATCAAAAGGCATAATATTATTGTAGCTTTTGTGTATACCCCCTTAAATACTTTAAGCTATTGTCCCGCTTCTTGCGGGACTTTTTTTGTGCAAAAAAAAGATAAGGGTTAAAGCCCTTATCTAATACAAACACGCATATCTTTAAATTTTTCGTCCTTGCAAACTAAATCTCTAATAGCATTTTTTATATTTTCTTCGCAGTTTATATATTTTTTGCTTTGTATATTAATAAAATCAATTATATCTTCGTCAAAATCTTCTATTCCAAATGTTTTCTTGAATTGTTCAAGATTTTTCAAAAACGAAGTGGAATAATTAATAAAAGCATCAGTTTTAAGAACTTCGCTATCAAATTTTTCATTAATATTTAAGCTGCAAATTTCTTTCTGTCTTTCATCATCTTTTCTATAATTAATTTCAAAAGGAATATCACTTCCTTTAATTTGTATACAGCCTTTTAGACTAGGTTTAATGTCAAAACCTTCTGGAAGTGTAATTTCATATTCAAATTCTTTTTTCAAAATATTTATAAGGTCAGAAAGTTTATATTCATCTTCACTAAGTTCTTTAATTCTGCTATTATTTATAAGTGCATCTTTCTTATAAGATTCAGCTAAATCTGCAATAATTCTTTCTTTTTGTTTTTCATCTATTTTCTTACTGTAATCATCAACAGATTGAATGAACTTTTCAATATTATTTTTTTCTATTTGGTATTTTTTTGCTTCTTCTACAAGTTTATCTTCGCCAAAGTTTATATAGATACCAAGAAGTTTTTGTTTCATTTCAAGTTCAGCATTTATTATCTTACTTACCTGTTTTATAACACTTTCATCAGTTTTTTCAATATTATCACCAAATTTAGGAGCTGTTCCTGTCATTTTAACGCCATAAAGATTAACATAATCAGTAAGACTAAAAAAAATAGGGTCACTAGCTGTTTGCTTCATTCCTTCTTTTCCAAAGTTTTCTAAAAGTGCATTATATTCTTTTACTGTAAGATACTCATTGCTAAGTTTTCCATCAGGAAGTTTAATATCTACATCAATAATGGTAAAAGCTTCGTCAAGTTTAGCCAGTATTTCGCTATCTAACATTTCCCAATTATTTAAATCTTTTCTATCAATTGTAAAAAGATTTTTTTCTTCTTCATATCCATGTTCTTTCAAAAGTTTTATACATTCATATGCTTCTAAATCACTTTTGTTTACTACAAAAACATTTTCGCCTACTGCTTCTTTAATTTTTCTAAGAAGCCTATTAATTTCTATCATTGTTTTAAAAAATCCTTTCTTATTTTTTTCTAAAATTAATATGCAAAATAGCTAAATGTTTCATTTTTAAAATATAATTTTACTATAAAAAAGAAGACAAAGAATCTAAGTTCGTTTGCCTTCTTTCCCAGAAAGGGATGCCTATGATTTTATATTATAGCATATTTATTTTAATAAATCAAGTATCTTCTTGATTTTTCTTTTAAATAATAATATAATATATATAAAAGATAATAAATCCTTCTTATCAAAGGAGAAAATTATGAAAATTTATGAAAATTTATATTATTCAAGCGATTTTAAACAATGCCTTGGACCAGTAAATAAAAATATAGAAACTATTGAAAAATTTCATGAAAATACAGAAAAAATTTTACCAGGTTCTTTTAAAGGATGCGTAAATTTAGATTCTATAAGTTTTAAAAATTTAAAAACAGATAATCTAGAAATAGAAGACAGAGCCTTTGAAGGATGTAAATATTTAAAAAATGTAGATTTTCCAACAAGTATAGCACTTCTTGGTAAAAATGCATTTAAAGACTGCGTACATTTAAAAACTGTACATCTTCCTGAATATATAGATATAGTCCGCCAAGATGTTTTTGAAAACTGTCAAATATTAGATCTTTTTTTACCAAAAAGAATAAGGGAAAGAAACCATAAATATCTTGATAAGTGTTTTGTTGATTGCACGACCGTAACTGGGGCTTTTTATGCAGATACACTTTTTCATACAGCAAATTTTGATAGCACTTCAAATATATTTAAAGCTGTAAAAGGTGTACTTTTTGATGCGCATGGTAATTTAATGCGTTATCCATCTGCTAGAAAAAAATTTTTACTTCCAACTAGTTCTATTTTTTGTGTAAGAAATAATGCTTTCCTTGGCTGCAAACTTGATGATGTAGAAATTGAAGGCGTTAAAATTGATAGTTATGCATTTTGCTATTGTGATATTAAAAATTTAAGTTTAAGAAATTCTATTTTTCATGATGCATCACACATTTTTGCTTCTTCAAACATTGAAAATCTTACATTAGAAAACTGTGTAAAAGAAGAAAATTCAGAATTTATAGGAGATGCAACAATAAAAAATATCAAAGCTTACGGTGGTGATTTTGAAGTAAAAAATAATAATCTTATTTATAAAAATATGCTTTTATATAATTTTGAAAAAGAAAATACAGCAATAGTTCCAGAAAACGTAACTGTTATTGAACCTTTTTCTTTTTCGCATACCATGGCAAAAAATATAGTTTTTAGTGAAGAAAAAACGCGTACATTTTTACTTAAATTTTGTTTTTCAGGCAATAACTTTATAGAAAATATATTTTTTAATGGCGAAGTTGACCTGGGCATCCTTGCATTTTCACATCTAGACAATTTAAAAGCACTTTACTTGCCTAAAAAGGCTATAAATTATGTAGGTTCTTTTGACGATTGCAATTTGAAACAAATTTATCTTGCGCCAGATAGTATAATAGACGAAAAGAAAACAATTTTTTATAATGACGTTACGCCAAAAGGAATAGAAGTAATTGAAGATGCTAAAAAAGCTAGTATTAATCCATTAAATTATATGGATGTTTTAGATTCTTTTAAAGAAATAAATGAATATGCAAAATCACTTTAAAAAGGACGGCTTTGCCGTCCTTTAATAATATTTTTAAACAAACAAAAGCCCGCGGTTCTTCCGCGGGCTAGTAAATTTAATTGGCTGCAATTTCAAGTTTTGTAACACCATAATTTGATGTAAATGTTTTTCTTTTTTGTATTCTTTTATTTATTGTATTTGCTGTATCATTCACTACCTCTTTAATTGCTGTTCCATGTACATATCCATGAATTACTTCCAAAGTAAAACTATTATTATTAAGTGCGATGATATGATTAATTGTATTTTTTGCTTTCTTTACACTAAATCCATGTACATCAAGTACAAGCTTTTTATTTCCTTCCTTTCCAGCGATTTTTAAACTTTCTACTACATCTGGTGTTTCAATCATCTTTACCTTTTCAATTACCATTTCTAAATTATCCATTTTACATTTACCTCTCCTTTTCTTTAAATAATTTATTTGTTCTCTTACATATATTATATCGAACATTTCTATGAAAAATCAAGTGTTTTTGCGTAAAAAAGATAATCTTTATTGAAATTTACATATTAATTTTAACTGAAATTTAATTTCAAAAATTATTTAATTTAATTAATTTTTAATAAATTTGCGTAAATTAATTGTTGACTTTTTGGTAAAAAATGTCATACAATATATATAAGGATAGTAAAAATTTAGTGATTTTTTATTTCAAGAAAGGGGTTTTTATTATGGGAAGAAAAAGTTATAAGATTTTATCAGCAATTCTTTTAACATTTTTGATTGTTCAAAATGTTTCTGTCAAATCCTTTGCCGAAGATTTAGCTCCGCAAAATAACACTCCACAAATAGAAAATACTAATGATTCGCAAGGAAGCGAAAATAATGATGAAAAATTACAGCAGGAACCTGTGCAAAATGTACCGTCACAAGAACCTGTACAGAACACGTCGCCGCAGGAACCTGCTAGTGAAGAACCTGTTGTAATAACAGATGTTCAGCTTCAAGAAGTTGTAGAAGAAAAAGAAGATGTTACAGAATCTGTAAATACGCTTGAAGAAGCTGTTACTGACGTAAAAGATTTAGAAACAAATGAAATTTCTGCATCAGGTGGTCTTCCAGAAAATAGTGAAACATTAAATGAAACTGTTGAAAATATAGAAGCTATAAATACTGAAAATATAGAAACTATTAAAACAGACATTGACAATGTTCAAACAAATGTTGAAGAAATTCAAAAAGCTGAAAATGAAATAGAAAAAGAATTAGAAACAGCTACAAATCAGACAACGCAGTTAGAAACATCTGCAAATACATACGAAAGTAATGTACAAGAAATAAATGATGATGTTGACGAACTTGTTTCAAATATTGAAAATGCAACAAGTGTTGAAGACGTGAATACACTTTATGATACTTTAAATGAAAAAGTAGAAACTGCAAATGTTTCACTTGCGCAGCAAAAAGAAGCTTTTGAAGCACTTAAATCATCTTATGACCAAACAATTGCAAAACTTGAAGCTGCAGAAGATACAAAAGACGAAGAGCTTTCAAAAGCAAAAGAAAATGCAAAAGACATTGAAGATAAATTATCTCAAATAGATGCACAAATAGTAGAAGCACAAACTTCTGTCAAAGAAAGTATAGAAGTTTTAGAAGAAGATAAAGAAGTGCAGTCACAAACACAAGCTGCAATTGATAAATCACAAGAAAAAGGAAATATGTGGGAAAAAGCACGCGGAAAAATGTATGCTATAATTCAATGTTATTACATTCCGCAGTTTGTTGATGAAAATGCAACAGATGTAAAAATTGAATACACACGTGGTTTTGACACACAAGATTATAACTATAATAAAGTAACATATAAAGATGCAGAAAATAATACACATACATTTTACGTTAACTATGATATGTCTAACAAAGTATATAATCCAAACGACCACTGGGCAAATCTTGGCGATAGCGGAAAAATAGTTATGTATGAAAAAACTATTGACGAAATCAATGCTAATAACTATTTAAAGACATATTTCAAAGGTCAAAGCATCAATGTTAAAAATTATAGAAACAGCGGAAAACTTGATGTTTTCGTATATACAGATGCAAACAATGAAAAAGTTTACATGGTACGCGAAGAGTATGAAAACAAAATAAATAGCGGCGAAATAACACAAAACGATGAAGGAAAGTATGTAATCGACGGAAATGTTGTAACAGAAGTTGTACAAAATGCCAACAGTAAAGCTCAAGGCGGTGCTTATCTTTTAGACGAAGAAAACGACGAAATGTACAATAATTTCTTAACTAAAACTTCTGACCTTTATGACAAATTTAATACTTACCAAACAAAAGTAGAAAATGCAAAGAATTTAGTAGAAGATGCAATTGAAGAAGCAGGTGAACTTAAAGAAACAGTTGATACTTTAAATGCAAACAAAAAGAATCTTAAAGTTACAGATGTTTTAAATAGCGAAGAACTTGCAAATCTTTCAAATCTTTTAACACAAGAACAACTTGCAAATCTTTCTACAATGACAGTAAAAGATGCAGTAGCAATTTTAAATGACCTTGTAAATAAAGCAACGCAAAAAGTAAATAATGCTTACATTAATTACACAATGGCAGTTCAAAAACGCGACGAAATTAAAGATAATTTAGATGAAATTATTGATAATCTTACACCAGACCCAGTAATACCAACACCGACACCAACACCAGTAATACCTACGCCAGCAGCACCTACACCTGATGTACCCGTTACGCCTAATGTGCCTGTTATACCTAATGTTCCATCAGTTTCAGCAGCACCAACACCAGCAGCAACACCAGTAGTAGATGTTCAGCCAGTAGTAGCAGAAACACCTGTAACAGAAACGCCAGTTGTGCAAGCAGCAAATGACGCAGTTATAATAAATGATGGCGCAACACCACTTGCAGCCGTGCCACAAGCATCAGCAGTTCTTCCGCAAAACACAGATGATATAACAGCTACCCAAAGAAATAATGAAGACCCTGTTATAATAGAAGATGAAGACACAGCACTTGCAGCAGCGCCTACTGTTAAAAACGATACACCAAATAAATCAGATGTAGTTGAAATTGAAGAAGAAACAACACCGCTGGCATCAACACCTATAATTAACATAGCACATCCAAATTATTGGTGGATAATTCTTCTTATATTAATGATTACAGGACTTATAAATTACAAAATTTATAAAAAAGTTTATGAAGAAAAAAAATAAGATATAAAAAAAGAACAGCTGTAAAACAGCTGTTCTCTTTTTTTTGTTAATCAGACAGTACCACCGCAAAAAGTACAACCAGCATACCACCAAAAATAACCATCCCTATCATATATTCTTCTCCTTTCGTTTTCCATATATAAATAATATGAAATTCAGAAAATATGCCTAAACTGTATTTTAAAATTTTTTTTAAAATTATTTTAAAAAAATAATTGCAATTTAAATAATAATAGTGTATACTAAATATAGCAACAAAACACAAACCCCCTACCTACCCCGCAATAAGACAGGTTTTCCTGTCTTTTTTGCGTTTCAAAAATTCTTTCTTATTTTTGTATATTTTTCACAATTTTTTCTTTATTTTCTGTTTTTCATTGTTAATTGTAATTAATCCCCTAAAACAAAAAACATATTATTTATATATAATTAAATATTTTTTAAAGGGGAAAGATATATGAATATTAAAGAATTTAAAAATTTTAGAAATTATGAACTTACAAGTCTAGTCATTCCGCAAAATACTAAAATAATAGGTGACTGTGCATTTGGTGATTGTGTTAATTTAAAAAATGTAAGCTTTCCAGATAGCCTTAAAATTGTAGGCAAAAGTGCTTTTAACTACTGCGAACGTCTAGAATCTATTGAATTTTCACCCCTATCTAAACTTAAAAAAATAGATGAATTTGCATTTTCCAAATGTTTTTCTTTAAAAACTGCTATTTTACCATACAGCATAGAAAGAATAGAAAAACAAGCTTTTGGTCAATGTTTTGAACTTAAAAAATTAATAATGCCAGAAAAGATAGGTTTTATAGAAAAAGATGCTTTCCTTGGATGTCATCCAAAACAAATATTATATAAAAATAAGGAATTTTCAAATATAAACAAATTTTTAGAATATTTTGAAGAAGAAAAGAAAGAAAAATTAGAAGATATTGAATGTTTTGAAAAATAATTTTAATTTTTTCCGCATTTATGTTTTTATAACTTTAATACTATACTTGTAAAATAAAATTTTAAAAACAATACTCAAACACAGGTACGTGTAGCACCGTCCCTTCCGCAAGGTAAAATGCTAAAAATTAGAAAGCTACGAAACAAAATTAAATAAACATATGAGGAGAGATTATAATTATGAAAAAGACAAATTTATCACTTGCACTTGGTGCAGTAATGATGGTAGCAGGCATCGCTCCTGCATTCGCTGCTGATGGCGACGGTGCAGAAAGCACAACACAGGCAACATTCGTAACAGGAACAGACGGACATACACCAATCGGAACACAGGTTGGCGATAACTATGTAATGGATGATGGTGCACAAATCGCACTTGACGCTGATAAGAGTTCCCTTGAAGAAGTTGAATACCATACAGTAGAAAACGAAGTTGGCGCACAGTCAGCAACAGTTTATGCTAAGGTTGGTTCTTCTTTCTCAGTAACAATTCCAAAGGTTATCGTTCTTAAAGGTGTACGTGGTGGAGTTTCAAAAGCTTCTTACAAAGTAGACGTTGACGGCGATATCGCTGGTAACGAATACGTTCTTGTAAAACCTGATGCTACATTCGCTATGAAACAGGCTGGTAAAGCTGATGTTACTGCTGATGTTGCACAGACACTTGTTAAATATCGTGCTTACAACTATACAGCAGGTCTTGCTGATGGTGAAGCTGTTATGGCTGCTGACCAGGCTGACGCTATTGCTGCTGGTGAAGGAGCAGGTACAGTATCTGCTACACTTACAGCTGGTAAATGGCAGGGTGCATTCAACTTCGATATCCAGCTTGTAGTTGAAGATTAATCGTTTTTGAAGAAAATTATACAATAATTATCTTATAAGACGCGCACAACAACGTGCGCGTTTTTTTTTATTTCTTTTTTTCTTTAAAAATATCATACTAATATCGGTAAGAAATGAAAGGAACATTTTATTTATATGAGAGATAATTATTTTAATGAAGACGTAAGAAAATTATCAGAAGAAGACCCGCTTCGTACACTTAACATCTTTTTAAAATACAATTTTCCAATTAAAGATGGTAATTTAGAAGAAATCGTTAAAAATGCTGAGCGTATTGATTTATTTAAAACACATAAGATTTTAATAGAATATGGAAAAGAAAAATTAGATAAAAAAACTTTTAATAAACTTCTTGACTATGTTGAAAAAAATAGTGACAGTTCAGCAACCCAAATGCTTGTACTTTTTGAAATTGGAAAACAGTATATAGAAGAAAATCCTGGTATAGATTTTAAAAATAGCAGCGAAATACAAAGACTTATAAAACTTTCGCCTATAAGTCTTAATTTCTTAAACTTAAAACCAGAAATTAATTTTGCTATTTGTCAGTCACTTAAAGATACAAATGACACAAAGCTTGCTGCAGCACTTTTAAAATCAAATTGTTTGTATGATAAAGGCTTTAAACAAATTCGCCAAGACCTTATTACTTCTTTTAAAAGACATGCATCAAAAGAAGATTATGAACTTGTACGTGGCGTAAGTGATTTCAAATCGTTTGGAAAAAGTTATGATGCATTTTCAAGATAAGCGCATTAGCGCTTATTTTTTTGCATAAAAAAAGACGCTTTCTAGCGTCTTTAAGCAGTTTTTAAAAATCTTTTTTCTAAATAAAATTCATCCTTGTTTATCAGTAAAATCATTTTGTCAAGTTCATGTTCACTTGGGATTGTGTTTTCTATTTCTTCAAGAAAAATTCTTGCTATTTTTCTAATATTTTTCCAGTAAAGTTCATCATTTCTAAATATAGAAATAGCATTATCACGTCTTTCTTTTTCTTTAATTGCAGTTTTTATTAAATTTTGTGTTTTAATATACTTTTCGGTTCCCATATTAAAAATCCCCCTTTATATTTAATATGTGTTTTAAAATTATGCCTTATCTTTTAAAAACTAAAAAAGGCGCTTTTTATTAGCGCCTAATAATTCTTTCTTTATTTTCCTTTATATATTCTTTTATAACTTCTATAACTTCATCGTAATTTTCGGTAATCATAGATAT
>JAEEGL010172654.1_pt1 | contig 15332 bp, 25 predicted proteins | sample 9134231 | NCBI WGS metagenome assembly JAEEGL01 (sample SAMN16246548, study PRJNA631951) | gut metagenome | biome: gut microbiome; feature: rumen; material: fiber-attached | host: Bos | place: Iran: Karaj | collected 2018-10 | reverse complement strand
TTACGCTCTACGATATCCTGTGGCTTCTTGACCTTCTTTCCGTTAATCTTATCTATCTGTTCCTGTGCCTCTGCGATAAAGGCATCAGCCAGCTCGTTAACGTCAAACTCATTGGCTAGCATATCATTAATGGCATCATCAACTGGCATACCCTCTTCATATCGCTTAAGGCCTGTCTTTTCATCTACAGAAACGGTAGGTGTGGTTGTCGGCGGTTCGTCTGCACCGATGTTGTTTACATCTGCCTCCCCGCCGACGTTATCCACAACCTGTTCCTGTTGAGGCTGCACAACCTCTTGCTGAGGCTCCATGCCCATAGTGCCCTGTGGGTCAACCAATGTGCTTACACCTTCCTGTAGCAAAACACGTTGCTCTTCCTCGTATTGGTCTAAGGTTTGGTTGGTAGGTGCTACCATGAATCCCTCAGAGTCACCAATGGTAACAAAATCGCCGTTCTCATCAACACCGATAATCATACCAGAGTCAGAACCAGTGATATTGCCTTCGGCATCTTTCTTGATATTACCGCTTACCAATGTGTAACTAGTAGTACCATCAGTAATAGTATATACGAAACGAGAATCCTTAACACCATTGATTGAGCCTTTGAATGTTCTGCGTTCTCTGCGGTTACGTGCTTCCTCGTCAATCTTATTGTTCAATCGGTTCATCAGACCCTCAAAGCGGGCTTTCTGATTGTAGTAGTCGATAACAACCTGTGTCTCTTCTTCGGGGAACTGAGAGAGAGAAGAGATAATTTCTTGATGGCTCAGTCCATCATATTCTCCGTCAAGTACAGCCTGGGCGATAGCCTTGTCACGTTCAAACAACTGCTGACGTGCCATATTAGCACCATCCCAACGAGCCTTAACGTCTGCAATATTATCGGCCTGTGATGCACCGTTATCCTCGAAGTCCATAGCGTCGGCAATATCCTGTCCGTCCTCTGCGCTCTGCTCTTCATGCAACATGGAACTGTCATAGATGTTGTCGTGCATAATCTTTGCGAATGGAGAAATAAGCTGCTGCTCAGCATCAGTACGATCCATAGGCTTCTTGTTCAAGATAGTCTCAATCTCTTCTGGGTAAACACCTGCCTGTGCAGCGTATTGGTGAAGAAGAATTTCGTACTGTCTGTCAGGGCGGGCCTTCATTATGCTTATATCAGACTGCATATCATTGTTAGCACGCTCTTGCTGCATAGACCAGAGGGCAGACTTCATTTCCTCACGGCTATCATATTCATGCTTTCCAATCACGTTACCATCGTTATCAACCTCTTCAATGGTGTTTCCGTTGATGTTATATCCGCTAACACGTGGCTTGTTATATGCACCATTGGCTGCTGCTACAGCATTACCGATATTGAATCCACGAAGAGCAATTAAGTCAGAGGCATACATAACGGCTGCTCTCTTCTCTAATGTAGAAAGACCACCATTCATAATAAGGCTATTGAGCACGTTGCCAAAATCCTTATTCTGCGCATTGTCAAGCATAGCCTTAACATTCTGATAGCGTTCATCATCGTCAAAGGTGTTGCGCATCTGCTTATCGCTCTGGTTAAGGTTATACTTATGTGCATAATACTTTGCGTTCTGATAGCCGCTTATAGCCATCTGAGGGCCACGAAGCAGACCGCTAGTGAGTCCAACGGTTGCCCATGTGTTAAGTTGGTTGCCGATGTCGGTTATGCTCTCTCCGTTTGGATCGTATGAGCCATTGGTAATATAGTTAAGAATCTCGTTGCGAAGCATTCCGTACTCTTCTTCCATACCTTCACCCCAAAGACCCTGAACACCGAGGAAATTTAACGTCTTTTCGCCACCTCGCCACACCTTATTGCTAGTGAAGCGTTTTAGCATCTGACCTGTTGTCGTTTTGCTGATAACACGTCCGAGTATTCCAGGGATGATATCAAAGGCAGGGCCCATCAGTTCGGATGCGTTCTCTCCAGATGCCTTAAGTGTTTCATACAGTATGGACTTACCTAGTGCCTCTCCACCTTCAAATGTCAAGTTGCCATCATTACCTACAGAGAGTTTACCCATGTTTCTTTCTGCAATAGCGGAAAGTGTCTTTGGCGACTGTACGGTATATGACTGCGCAAGACCGGCCACCTCTGCGCCTGCAGCCATGCCACCATACTTTGCGCCATACTGCAATGTCTTGGTTATACCTTTTCCTGCGACACCTAGATTCTTGATAAGGTAGTTGGCCATTTCGCTACCTGCCCACTTCATACCTGCCTTGGTACCCATTCTGAGGCCACCCTTTGCAAGACCAGAGAAACCACCACCTGTAACGGCAAAGTCTGCCATGAATGTAAGTGTATTACCAAGTGACTTACCCGCACCGAACCACCAGTTGCGATTATTGTCTAAAAGCAATGCCTGTTGCTTGCCAAGTTCATTCTTGATGAATGCCTTTTCAGCATCATTGAATACGGGCTTTTCACCCTCAACGGTAGCCAGGTCAATCTTTTTCTGTATGTCTCTTGCTACTTGAACATCGGCAACACTTCCCCATCCGGCGGTCTGCAGATAAGGCTTAAGAACTCTGCCCATACCACCGATAAGACCATCATCGTCCCTCTCACTCTTCAAGGCTGCAAGGCGCTCTTCAACTTGACGAAGGGCGGCAGAAAACTTTTCTTTGTCCTTTGGTTGGAATGGGAGTTGTGCGCCATTGGCATTATCTATACCCCAACTACTAGCGAACTTCTTAAGGATATCGCCATTAAACACCTCACCGCGCTCTTTCTTTTCAATGGAGTCAAGTGCCTCGATGATATGTCGTCTCTCAGCCTCAGCATCGGCAATCTGGTCTTTGATACTCTTTTCTCCTTCATCATAGACATCTGCCCACTCCTTTAAGCGGTTGATCGACTTTATTTGATTGTGGTATTCATCAATAGCCTGCTGTTCCTGTTCCGCATTGAGAAGGGAATTGTGTTCGCGTCCTGTCTGAGTAAGCCATGTGTCCTCAAACTGACCTGTCTCAGCGTTAAACTTCTGCTTGCCCTTGCGCAGTTTACTACGAGAACCAAGTGGGGCACTAAGGTTACCTGTCAAAGATGCGTTGGAAAGTTCCTGTGTGGCATTGCTCATGCGCTGATTAATCTGTCTGGCATTAGATATAATATTGCCTGCGTTGGTGCCAAGAACTGCCTTATCACCTGCGGTAAGAGGTGTGTTTCCCTTTACCTGTTTCGTGTTATTCTGTTTTGTATATCGGTCTATTCCCTGACGCAACATATCGTGTCGTGTCTTAAGACCACCGAAATCTGATGGATAACTAGCGGTTGGTTGTGGTTTGGTAGTCTGAGCATGCTGCTGAACTGCTGCGGCCTGTTGTGTGGGCTGAGGCTTCGGTGTCTCCTGCTGCTTTCCTAAACCAATATTATTGAAGAACTCTTCCTGTGTACCGAGTTTATATCCGTCTGCGCTAAGGTTCTTATGGAAATTACTTGCCTTAGTGCTATCAGACATTGCCTTTCTGAAATCATCGAGGCTACCAAGGTTATAACCATCTGCGGTAAGGTTCTTGTGAAGTGTTTCTAACTTATCTGCCATAATTAACTAAATGGGTCTTGTTTGTGGTCTGTTGAATTTGAGTTTGAAGAGGAAAAAGGAGCATTTCTGTGGTCACTACCTCTGCCATTTCCTGTGCGCTTGCGTGTGGTCTTACTCTTCCACTTCTTGACTTCCCCTGTTATTGGGTCTGTAACTTCTGGCTCATGTGTCGTTTCAGTAATCGTCTCGTAATCACCTACACCACCTGCGCCTCCAGGCTGATACTTTTGTGCGCGTAGCATTGCGGCATTTGCCGAAATACGTCTTGACTTAGCATTATATTCATCGGTAGATATCTTACCCATCTTAAACTGCCTGTCAAGTTCAAGTTTCTCTTGCTGCAATGCTGCATAGGCTTTATTCTTCCTCTCAGTCTCTTTTGCTTGGTTAACAAGCCTGTCATGCTCTGCCTTGCGAAGTTTGATAGATTCCTTGCGGTACTCGTTCTCATTCTCCATGCTCTGACGCTTCAACTCGTTCATTGCTGCAGATTGCTTCATGGCAAGTCTCTTATAGCGGTCATTGTCGCGGATGGCCTTCTCTTGCTGATATCTCTGACGTTCCTCTAGAACAGGGTTATTGAACTGCTGAGAGGGTGCACCCTTCACGGTGTTATATATATTGCCAATCTGTCTGAGGGCATCACCCAAGGCAAGGATGCGCTGATTGGTAACGCTTTGATGTCTCAACTGTTCCTCTTCATCAACCAGGGAATTAAGTGCATTGATACCAGAACTAGGATCGCTAGCGTCGATAAGAGGCATTGGCTTAACAGGCTTTGCAGGGGCATCAACAATGGGTGCCTCTGTTGTCTGTTCTGTTGGAGCGCCTTGCTTGCTTGCTGCAAACGCTAAAGCATCTTGTGTCGGGCCTGTCTGCATAGCCTCTTGTTGAGGCTGCACGATTCTACTCATGCGTTCCTGTCCTGCATCTGTAACTGGGTTCTGAGGTGTTGGTGCACCTTGGACTATAGGCGCTACAGGTGAGGGCGGTATATTCTTTGAAAATAGGTTTGCCATATTAGTAATGTATCTTAATGAATACTCTCTCTTTCTGTAATGCGAGGGCAATAGCTTCAATGACTTGATTAGTCCAGAATCGTGAGTTGGTAACCTTGCCAACCTCTGTGTTCTTGCCGTATATCAGGCATCCCTCCGTATCGTCTGCGGTATTCCCCGAATGGATGCGTATGCCATCAAAGCCTGGCACATTCAAAAGAAGAGGCAGGTTCTTTTTGAATCGTTGTGAGTAGGTAATCTTAATCTCGTAAGTGCCCACAGGGATAGCGGTCTTGCCCTTCACCTTCTTAGCCTTGATGGTCTCTAGGCTATCTGTCTGTTTCAAACCTCTATCTTCGTCCTCCACGGACTCACAGAAACGCTTTCCGTCAATCGAAAGAATACCTATCGAATATCCCTTCTTCAACCACTTTCTATGTAAGTCTAACTGCATAGGGCTTTAGTTTACTGATGGTGCACTTGTCTCGCTTGCCTTCTGCCATTTCTTCATAAAGTCAAACTTCTCTATGAACTTAACAGAAAGTACGTAATAGCACAGGTCAAAGAACTTGTACCACGGCGAACCTGTAGGAGTAGCAAATCTGAGGTTACGGAATATGTTCGTACCAAAGATGTAGATAGCAATAAAGCAGAGTATCTTCACTACGGCTATGGATTGTTCCTTTTCATCCATCAGATACCCAATGATAAAGGCAGAACAGGCCGACACAAGGAATATGGCAACGTAGGCAAAGAACCATAAGGCTTTCTTGTTATCCCAAGGCTCCTTATTTACATACGCTGCCAGTAGTCCGGCACCAAAATTAAGACCAAACAGAATCAACATGGCATACATGAAGTTCTGTATAGGGGCTAAAAGTGTGAATACTGCCCCAACAAAACCGATGATAATTGCTTTTAAATCGTTCATATCGCTTATTTTTTAAATACTACATTCTTCACAAGGATAAACGCAAACAAGCCGACTATAACAAACATAGCCAGCTTGCCCAACTGTATTTCCTTCTTCTCAATCCATGTCAATTCACGCTCAACGGTAACAATCTTCGGCACTGAATCCGTATGGTTTATTGTGTCATGCACAACTTCCCTCTCCTTGCTCTTCTCTTGCTGCAACTGCTTCTGCAAAATCAGGATGGCCTTGTCCTTCTCCTTTAGTCTTACACCGTATTCCGCAGCCTCTGTGCTGTCAACCTCACGAATTACGGTGCTATTGTCAACCAAAACAGAATCTACACGCTCTAGCGTGTCGGTTTGGTGGATATATTCGGTATGAACCTCACGGATAACTCTCTCTTCGCCCTTGCAACTGCACATGGCAAGCAAAATGATCACAAGCGCTGCACAATAAACTATAAGTGCTATGAAATTCCTCTTCATTGTCTTTGTTTTTTATAAAATCGTTGTCGTATCTTTGTTGAGGGTAACTAGTACCCCAGGGGGTCAAAGTAATTTGTCTGTCTGTGCTTTATTCTACTGTACCTTCGCGAGGTGGTCATGCCCCGCCCCCCTTGGGCACCACATCATCCCCCGAACGCATCCCGACGGATTTGCTCACGGAATGTTCCATCGGTGATGCTAGGGTCGATAGTCACACCATTATTGCTTGCACCTGTGAGATTGGGCTTGGTTCCCATGCCTTCAATGGCTGCACCTGCGCTAATAATGGCGTTTGAGGCTTGCCCTGCTGCGTTTTGGATGCTTTGTGCTTGGTTTTGGTCTCTCTGCATGGACATTTGAGCGAAGTTCTGCTCATTATTCATGTGTGTATTGTCGATTTGTGCCTTTCTCTCTTGGTCTGTGGCTGCAATATTGGCAATAGTATCGCCTACAACCTTGTTACCTTGGTCTTTTGCAATGGCTGTGGATGCATCAGTAGCACCTGTAACGGCTTGTGCGCCCTGTGCCTTGCGCCAATTCTCCCTTGCGTACTCCTTAGCACGTCTTACGAGGTTCTGCCCTGCTGCGGTATCAAGGTAGTCCTCGTTATATCTGCGTTTATACCATGCACTTTCCTTTGCTTCCATTTCTGCTTGCTTCTGTGCTGCCCTTTTGGCTGCTTCTGAAGCCTTAATGCCACCGAAGATAGAGGACGCTAACCCCAACCCTGTGCCAATCGCAGTAGCGATCCATCCATGCTTTACAGGCGCATAAGGCTGGATAGTGTTGCAGAGGGGCTGATTGATGTACTTTGTTACCATATCGTTACTATTTTGATTGATTTCACTTGATTTAGCCGTATTCAGGGCATTTCTTGCAATCCTCACAGGATTCGAACCCTTTCCTTTGGCTTTTTTATGCGCACAAAGATATGTGGTTTCGTGTGTGGTTTGTCCGAGTTGACACCCTGCAACATATTTTAACAGGCTATCTACAGGCGGAAATGGGCGCACTTTCATCAAGTCCTCTTTTTCTTTTCCTCTTGTAAATATCTCTTACTTTTTGCTTGTTTTCGTAACTGATTGAAACGTAATCATTTAGTCTCATTTGCTCTATATGGCGAAGCCAATGTGATTGTAACGATATTTCCAAAGCGCCCTAAAAGGCTTAACAACCCTTAATTCTATTACTATATTCCTTAATATTCCTTAAATATTCGTTGATTTCGCATCACTTAATCAAATAATATGTATCTTTGCAGCGGATTCCAATCCAACTGATGCACCGCCGAAAGGATTGTCAAAGGTTGCGAGAGCGGAAGCGAGAGGGGTTCACGAGGTTGCTAGGCAACGTATCTTTAACATACTGAGACATGATGAGGGCAGAAGGCTGCCGACGTAGAGCCTGCGTTTTTCATACCATTTGATGTGGCATTAGACGTAGATACTCTACCGCTGATTGGTTGTAATGTGGCTACCTTACTAAAGGTAAATGTTTCAAGCCATTTAACACAGAGAACAACTAATTAAATTATATGCTTATGTATTCAGTGATTTTCAATGTAAATGGCAGACCTAGAATAATTAAAGGTTTGTCAGAGAGTGAAAAGGTTAAAACCATTGATAGTTTAACTTACGTGGCTCTATTTGGTTCTATTGAGATTAGTAACGTAACAATCCACAAGACATTATGAAAGAGTTATCAAATGAAGAGATTAAGCGTGTAGAGGATTTGCAAAAGGTTTGGGAATATCTCTATGCTAACAAGGTTTATGAGTTGTGTGACATCATATCATATGAGATAGGCACGATTAAAGGAACAATCTAAAAATCAAGGCTTATGTATTACTTTTTTATCTGTGTAGAGGTTATTTGCTTTGTTGCAATCACCTGTTTATTGTGCGCTTCCATTTATGACCTTGTAAAGCATGGCTTATGAATGGTTTTGCGTGGTTGAGGAATAAGGTAGAGCGTGGGGATATTTCCCTGCGTTCTGCTGCATTTACGCTTTACAGGTGGGGCAGAGTGAGATTTGTCCCAAGTGATAGCGAGGTATTGAGGATTCTAAATATAACGATATGAAGAAAGAAACGATTAAGCACCTGTTAGAGGTGTTCTTGAACAAGTACGGACGTGCTTATGTTCATTATTTGTTAGGCTCATACACCGAATATGTGGTGCGGAATGGCAAGTTATATTCACGATATAACGGAGACAAGCACAAGGAGGTAAAAATCGGTCGTATGGACGATTCAAACATCATGGAGAAAATCAACTTATCCCTGTTAGGGGTATCGGGTGTTTCATTTAATAAAGAGCAACAATGAAAAGGACAACAATTAAAGGCTTACAGGCTTATGCAGACGAAGAGAACAGGAACAACCAAGAAATAGGACTCAGTTTAGATTGGTTTGACATCCTGTATCAGAGGTTAGAGAATGGCAATATATCTGAGGTAAAACAAGATATACAGAGCATGAGCAAGTTAGACACCTTGCGAGTTATTAACGCATCAGTAGAGCGCAAAGAGACGTCATACGCTGATGCTGAACTTTCCCGCATCTATACATGGGCATACGAGAGCCTAAAGGAGAAACTAAGAAAGAAGAAAAGGTAACAGGTTAAAGGCTTGTGGCGGGGTTCAACTCCCTGCTACCTGCAACGATTAATTTTTAAACATCAATAATTATGGAAAATTTAGAAATGAGCGAGTTGTACGCAAAGTACGAGAATCTGAAGGAAAAGTATTCGGCTGAGGAAATTCTTGAAGAGTTTGTGCAGGAAATGAGTAGTAATCAATTGCAAGAACTCTTAGAGGGTACTTGCAAATCGTTTGATGAAGATTTTGATGAACTTTAAACAGGAAATAATCATGGTTATACTAGGTATGATATGTGATAACTCAAACGCTGCACTACTATGAGGAAGAGACCAAACAAGAGGCAGTTAGAAAGAATAGACAGGCTGCAAGATATGATTAACAAACTGCAACAAGAGTTTGATGAAGAGAACACAGGGCATGATGTTCAGTTACATTATGGAAATGGTACGGTATATGAGCAACTTTCGTGCGCTTCTGCTTCCCTAGAGTGCATACTACAGGAATTTTGAAGGCAAATCCGTTAAAGGCGGTACATGGTGTTTTCAAGGTACACCATGCCTGCAAGTTTTATTAATCACTAAATTTAATTGCTTATGGTTACAATGTTAACGAAACACTCTTTTAAACTCTTTGAGATAGAGGAAAGAGCGAAACAGAACTTTAAGGAAACAAAGTGGCATGATTTATCAGACTTTCACGCTGAAGCATTGAGGTGGATAGGAAATGCCATGAGACAGGATAAGTCTCAACACTTTTGGAATAATGGTGCATATTGTTGGTACACGGACGATACTCAGTCACATGAGCAATGTGTGTGGATGACCACCAACGGAATAGCCATGTTTGAGGATATTACAGAAAGTAAACTTTATCGGATAATGTTCAAATGAAAGAGAATGAGTTGACACCTGCACCTTTCGATGAAAAGAATTTAAGTGCGGATAGTTTGAGAGATAACATTTTTAGAGATTTCTACGACCAAAGGTTTTCTAAAGGCAGAAAAGCACGAAAATTAGGTCATATCCTCATTGATACGGACAAATACTATATAGACGGATATGTTAGCGTGGAATGGTCAAGCGATAGCAACACAATAGTATTGGAGTTGCTTGCTTGTCCATGTGAAGAGGATTTCTCTTCAATGACTGATGATTTCCTGTTGTACTATACGGAGATATTTAAAGAGTGGGAATGTCCAGACAATGAGGGACTAGTTGTTAAATGCAATAGCGAAGATAACAAGTTATATGTAAGTTTCTATTTTAAAACCGAGTAAAAGATGAAAAAACTGATTTGGATCGCCTTGCTTGCTTGTGTATTTACAGGCGCAAGCGCACAGAGTATCAAGAGAGAGGGAAACGTGTTTATCGAACAGAGAGACACAACGTATAAGAACAATGGTACAAAGACCGCTTACACCTACAAGGAGAAAGACGGAAAGGAGTACCCTATCTTCCTTTCGAAGAATGGTAAAGCGTACATTGTCAAGACCTCAAAGAAAACAGGCAAGCAATACCCCAAGTATTTGCCCGAGGTAACTAAACAACTAAGCAAATGAAGCAATATGATGAACTGCCAACCAAACTACAACTACTAGTTTGGTTGGTTATTATTTTGGCTGCGTGTTCTGATTGTTTTTCTATTTACAAAATGATTTATCACAATATATGAGCACAGACGTTTTAGAGGATATTTGCATATCCCTGCATGATGATTTGAAAGAGCATATTAATGATGAGCCATTTGATATGCTAGAAGAGTTCACGGATGAGGAAATAGCAATCGAGGTTATAAGCATAGCCTGTAGGCTACTGCACCATCCATATTGCTGCGGTCACATCATCCACAAGAAAAGCGATGACATTCCAAAGTATTCTGACTACCGGTATTCGGTCAATAACGAATATAAAGGTACGCTTTCGGTTTCCAATGCTGATTGCACAGGGGTAAGTAAAACGGAGTATTTCCCTTTCTTTCATGACGGAGACGAATGCCTAGACGGACTAACTAGCCTTGCTGATATGCTTAATGAGGCATGGTATTATTGCAATAAGAAATGAGCGTTCGAGAGCAACTAAAAAACCAAGTGTGGGCAACGACAAGTAACTACCAAGAAGCATTGCCCTATCTCAATGACCCGATGTTTAATGTAACAAACACATATCATTCGAATGGTTTGTTTGATTCCTATTATATCCACTTGATATAACCCTGCATGGTGCTAGCGCAAGTCCGATTCTTGCGCAGGGTACAATTATTAATCACTAATTTTAAAGAGTATGGACTATTCACAATTTCAACCTGTAGAGAACATGGACGAGGTAACTCATGTTTTCAAAAAAATCTTTGACGGAAAGAAGATGTACGGCACGGATGATGTAAAAATGGGATTCTTCCATGATTCACCGATGATTGCAAAGGTAGAGGGCAATCAGATAATGTTCGCCCTGCCTTTCAACGGACCAATGACTTTGTTACTTGAGATTCTTGAAAATACCCACTATAACAAGACATACTCTATCATGTGTGATTGTGTTGTCAATGAAGACAATACCATCCTGACCGCTACTTTCTATTCTAAGGAGTTCAAACTATTTCAAGACTTTTGATTTATGTACAAACGTTATCAAGACCTAACGATTAACGAGAAGATTAATGTAAAGAGTTGGGTTGCATATTCTTTCGATAGTTGCGACCCAACTCACAAGCATTTATTATTCTTTGCACGACTTAGTGTGGCGGTTAATAAATACTTTCAGCAGAATATCGATTGCCCACACACTAAAGAGGCTGAATTATTTCGTAGAAACTGGAAACAAGAATTAAATAGTAGTAATTATGGATTTAAAAGAGTGTATTAAAAAGCATTTAGATGAGATGGCAAAGCAGGATTTTGCGTTTGCCGAGCGTTACAAGTTAGAGAGCAAGAGCCTAAGTAAATGTTGTGACTATATTCGCTCCGAAGCGAAGAAGCACGCTAAAGCAGGGTTTGCAGCCATCGAGGATGCAGTTGTTTACGGCTGGGCAGTTCACTACTACATGGAAGATGATGTAAAGATTGATACTACTGCCAATACTAAAGTCGTTGCACCAAAGGTTGACAAGCCAAAGGAAGAGAAACCAAAGGAGATTAAACCTATCAAGGCTATTGTCTCTGACAAGAAGAATAAAGGTAAGTGTATTGAGTTGGATATGTTTGCAGATTTTTGAGATTATGAAACCAAGAAACAAGTATGAAATGAGGGTGGCATTGCTTAATGCTACCCTCAAACAGGATATAGCAATCAAAGATGTTGAGTGGTTCAAAAAGGCTTCACTATCATGGAATTTTGGTGGTGGTAACTTTTGCTATTTCACCCTACACACCAATATCAAGGAGTTTGAAGTGAAGCGTTTGTATCGTGGCTACAGGTTCGGTGACAAGAGCACGACACATTATTTCTTTGTTGAGATATTACGTGTATTTCAAGACGGAGATACAAAGGTATTCTTTGCCAAGCAGCGACAAATGGGGTCGTACTATGACACCTTTACCTTTAGTTCTACCATTGAATTGCGTGGTGTGTGGAAGAACTACGCAGGATATGACATATCAGACCTGTTAGACCTATCTTGGGATTCACATTCTCAGTCAAGAGGTAAGCGTGTTGATTGCGTTAAGATTAACCCCAAGGAATTGGCAAGGGTAATATGCAACAATCCTGTAGCAGAGACCTTATACAAGACAAAAGACCCGCTTTTTGTTCATCTGTTGTATGATAAATATGCCAAACAGGTATGCAGGGCAATAACAATCGCTAAACGTCACGGATTTGATTTTAGCAATCAATATCGTAACCCCCTGTGGTTTGACATGGTTCGAGCAATGGTAGAAATAAAAGCAGATTGGCACAACCCTGTATATATCGCACCTAAAGACCTACAGGCAACACATGACCTATTCATAAAGAGGTTAGAACGTCACAAGGAAGAGTTGAAAAGGCTTGCAGTCATTAAACTTAAAATGGACGCAACTGATGCAAAACTCCTTAAGGATTACAGAACTAACGAGGCATACATCAGAAGAAGAAAGCGTTTTTATGATATGGTTCTTTCTGACGGACTTATTGAGTGCCGTGTTCTGCGTGATATACCTGCTTTTAGAGAAGAGGCAGAGCAAATGCACCATTGCGTATATACCAACGAGTATTACAAGAAACCTTACTCGCTGATATTATCAGCAAAGATAGGTGAGAAGAGAATTGAGACTGTAGAGGTCAGCCTTACGGATTACACTATCAAGCAATGCTATGGTGCTCACGATCAGTTTACGATGTATCATGAAAGGATATTGAAACTAGTCAATACTCAAATGGATACTATTAAGTACTACCACACAACAAAAAAGAGAACCACTAAAAAGAAGCAAGCAGTATGAAACGATTCATTGCAACAATCATCCTAATAATATTATTCCTTATAGGACTATTCTGTTAATATGAAAAGAAAACTTACAAAATGGGAAGATAAAGGCGGTGCGCACCTGTTCGGGTTGCGCTTCCGCTTTGTCGATGGCGATTATGACTATTGTTATCTAAAGTCTGTCAGATACAGGTATTCACGTCAGATGTACCTGCGTATGCTACAGATTAAGTATGAGAACCAATGCGACTATGATAGATGCGAGTATGACTGCACAGGTTCAACACAAATAAAGATTCGCATTAAGAGGACTAAAGACAATCATTTAATCATGTATTATCACGAAAGCAAAGATGTATGAGTTACCATTATGTTTACAGGGTTTTTGACAACGACCCACAAAAAGGAGGAAAGTTGATTGGCAGGGCATTAAGTAGGCATGATGTACGCAAGGTTGCCACTAATGCTGGTGTTGAAGATTATTGGGTTAAGAAATACAGAGCGAAAAATGGAACAGGAAAAGAAACCTAAAGGAGGCGCAAGGAAGGGCGCAGGACGCAAGAAGAAAGACGGAGTGGGCACGGAACAGATAAGCGTACGCATCAATGTAGAACATCTACAAATTATCCGTGAGCATCACCCAAAGAGCGTATCAGATTTTATCAGCAAGGCTGTTAAAGACAAGTTAAAAAGGGGAGGTCTGATTTGACTTCCCCTTTTTTTTATGTACCTTTGCATCACGTTACTAAAAGTAATGATACATAAGCAATTTAATTAGTTCATCCCTGCTTGTCTGTGAAGATAGGTGGGGATTTTTTGTTTATACAAACCTCTTCTCGTAGTTCATCATGGATTCCACAATCGTTTCATCATGTAACTTGGCATACGTCCTTACCGTTTCCTTTAGGGTATCTCCTAGCATTTTAGCAATGGTGTTTATATCCACCTTGCCCTCATTGAGTAATAGCGTGGCTCCCGTGTGCCTTGCCCAGTGTGTTGTCACCTGTTTGTCTATCTTGGCATACAGGACTGCGTTCTTAAGGTATGCGTTGTATTTTACATTGCTGATGATAGGTAATTTGCCATGATATTTTTTGAGGATTGCAACGGCAGGCTTTATCAGGACAATGGTAAACTCCTTGTTTGTCTTTGTCCGCTGCGCCTTATATACCTTTTGCCCGTCAATATCAATACATTTTTCATAATCGAATTTTTCAAGATCAGAGTATGCCATCATTGTATAAGTCTGGAATACAAACAGGTCTCTTACCCTTCTTAGGCTCTCAATCGGGATGATACATGATTCAAACCTGTGGAACTCTGCAGTTGTCAAGTATCTCTTAATACCTCCCTCGTCACCTCGCTTTATGTCCAGGGCGGAATATGGATTTTTGGTAAGCAGGCAGTCCTCTACGGCACGTTTAATAAAAGTCTTGATTATCTTGTGATAGTTCCACCGGCTACTTTCTTTTAGTCCTCTACGCCTTAATTCATCATCCATGCGCATGATGTTCCTCTCATTCACGTCTGCAAAATAAACTATGCCTTTCCATTGCTCTAGGAATTTGAAGGTATGAAGATAATGCGCTTTGGTTCCTGTTGTAATACTTTGATACTTTCTTTCTGCAACCTCTTTAGAGTAATCTATGAAGGTCTGCTGCTGAACCAGCTCGTTCTTTAACATTGTAGGTATGGCATTAATATCAAGCATCCCTTCGTCCATCATCCTGGCAATAATCCCAGAACATTTCTTTCTTATCGCCTGTAGTTGGTCATTCAGTTCATTCCAGTCCTCACGGCATACTACAGAGCCATTCTTCCACTCTTTCGGGAGTAGTTTAATGCCTGTGCTGATGTACTTTCTTACTTTACCTGCGCTTATTCTCAACTCAACTACTGCAGGTTTAAACTTAGTTGCTTGACCTTTGCGGTCGTAAATAAATGTTAATTGTGGTACCATAATTTGTTTCTTTTTGTAAAATTACAATTTTTAACTAATATTGGTAACACCCTGGCGAATTAGTGGTAACACTTTAGTAACACTTTAGTAACATATCATACCATATCATACCAAATGATGAACAATGATAACTAACTTGTCCTCTGCGGGCAAGATTCTAAAAAGTGTTTTCTAAATTGTTGTTTTTCAGCGTCTTAGATTCATGTAGTGATTGTTTCTCGGGATTCTAAAGAATTTATCCTCGCATCATCCCTAGTGATCCGCTTGGGGTTCGAACCCAAGACCCCAACATTAAAAGTGTTGTGCTCTACCGACTGAGCTAGCGGATCAACCTTAGTGCTTTTTATTGAAAAGCGGGTGCAAAGGTACGAACTTTTTTTGAACCTGCCAAATTTA
>JAEEGL016590637.1_pt1 | contig 15333 bp, 18 predicted proteins | sample 9134231 | NCBI WGS metagenome assembly JAEEGL01 (sample SAMN16246548, study PRJNA631951) | gut metagenome | biome: gut microbiome; feature: rumen; material: fiber-attached | host: Bos | place: Iran: Karaj | collected 2018-10 | reverse complement strand
TAAAGACTATTTCTAATGAGGAAGTTATTGCTATAGCTGATGCAATAATGAATGAATTTGATGAGGCATTTAAGGAGCTGGCAAAATGATTACGCTTACCAAAGATCAGATAATTATGCTCCACGAAGCTATATACGAGCGTTATGGCGGTACTTTGGGAGTGCTCAATGAAGGTATGCTTGATTCAGCTCTTCAGGCACCTTTCCAGACATTTGGTGGAGAAGAACTGTTGCCGGAAACAAAGGATAAGATTATCCGGTTGGCTTATGGTCTGATCAAGAATCATTCTTTTAGAGACGGAAACAAGCGCATCGGAGCCCTTGTTCTGCTCACTCTGCTCAAAATCAACGGTTATCACGTGAATGCTACGAACGAGGAATTTGCTGATATTATTATGGGCATTGCTGCAAGTGAAAAAGATGATAAGGACCTGTCTGATTGGGTAGATAATCACATCTGTTCCTGATGTTCAAACGAACTAATACCATGTGACAATTTTAGTGCATCACTCTTCTTAAAATGAATTCAAGAAAAGACTTGAATTCTGAATAAGGAGAGGTGATTAACATGAGAAAAACATCATTGAGTGATGTTCTTTGGAATATTACATATCCATTTTGGAGAATTAAGGATGCAATTCATGACTACAAGCTCCGTCACCTTAAGCTTGGAAAAGTGAAGCAGCATAAAAAGGATTCTTATACTGATTTTGAGATCGTTAATATCTCCTGGAATATTCATTGGATGACGGATCTTTATCTTGCTGTGATCATCAGGGATTATCTGAGGTTCTTCATTAAGAATACACCGGCTATCGGAAATACTGTTTTCGAAGGTGATTATTCCAAGATGCATAATATGACAGACGAAGAAACAGCCATGTATTCCGAAAAGTGGCATGACCTCGTAAATAATACTGCTGATGAATTTGATGAACTGGCGAAGCTTGCATGGAGAGAAAACGTTGACGATTGGCAGGCATATAGGAAGAAAGAAAAAGAACTGATTAAGAATGCCTTTGCAGATCTCGCATATATCTTCGATGAACTCAACTGGTAATCAGGTTTCTGTATTGCATTTCGAAAAGATGTCCTCTATAATCAGCGACATATTTCTACGAAAGGAGGTCCTTGCGATGACAAGACGATTATCTACAACTTTATATCAATTACAAACCAAGGGTGCGTGGGACCTTCTTTTCGAGGCTGCATAAAAAATCCCAATTGAAGTAATCCCATGAATGCCCTTTCATAACGAAAGGAATATTTTTATGGACAATATTGCAGGTCGATTTGCGTCGGCTTCAGTCTTTACTACAAGTATCGAAGACTATGCCAGATCGCAGATCCAGATGATACTTGATAACCAGGTATCGATTAATTCGAAAGTTTGCTTAATGCCAGACTGCCATCCCGGAAAGGTAGGTCCGATAGGTCTTACCATGACCGTCACCGACAAGGTGATTCCGCAGCTCATGGGTGTTGATATCGGATGCGGAATGCTTATGGCTAAGGTTGAAGGAAGGCTTGAGTTTCCTAAGCTTGACAAGGTGATAAAGGAGAATGTCCCTTCAGGTTTTAACATCAGGAAAAGGCCTCATTCCAGAGCTGGTTTTGAGGCAATTTCTGAGCTTAGGTGTCTGCGTGCAATTAATAGTGATAAGGCGCTGAAGAGCCTTGGAACATTGGGTGGCGGCAACCACTTTATCGAAGTCGATAAAGGCGAAGAAGGATACTACATCATCATCCATTCCGGAAGCCGTCATCTTGGTTATGACGTTGCTGATTATTACACGGAAACAGCCCGCAGAAGACTTGCCAACATGGGCAAAGAAGTACCGTATGAGATGTCTTTTGTGGAAGGCTCTCTAATGGACGATTATCTCCACGATGTTGAGATTACAACTAAGTATGCATCACTTAACAGAGAGATCATTCTCAGCGAGATCCTGAAGGGAATGAAGTGGAAGAAAATCGAATGTTATGAGTCGATTCATAACTATATTGGAATACTTCCTGATGGCACTAAGATACTTCGTAAAGGTGCTGCATCTGCGTGTGAAGGCGAGAAGGTTATTATCCCTATCAATATGCGTGACGGTGTGATCCTTGGCGTCGGTAAAGGTAATCCTGATTGGAACTATTCTGCACCGCATGGATCAGGCCGGGTATTGCGTCGTGATGAAGTAAAGAACCACTACACGGTATCTGCTTTTAAGAACGACATGAAGGGGATCTATTCGTCTTCAATAAGTTCAGGAACGCTCGATGAAGCACCTGTTGCTTATCGCGGAATAGATGAGATTAAGGACGTCATTTCTGATAGCGTTGAAGTAAATGAAATCGTAAAGCCGGTATATAACTTCAAGGCAGGAAAAGAGAGGTAAGCATGTATAGCGATGGTTATCACGGACCAAGGGTAGAAGTGACAATTCTAAAGAACGGAGTTAAACACAAGATATCTCAAGCATATCTTATGCGTGTAATTGATGTTTCTGATAAAGTAAAACATTTAGTAAAACAGCACCCAAGTCTTATGTACGATTATTCAATGAGCCTATTGTCTGTTGTTACAAGTAATGGGTTTGAATTAACAGATGACAGATGGTCGGTTTCAGAGAACAGATTGGTTAAGTATATTCCGTTTGTACCTGTAAATAATTCAGGTGAGAAGCTTTGGGAGTTTACATTTATTGTAGCTGTAACGAATGAGAATTTGGAGCAGCCGCCTGAGTTAAAAAACTTGTCTAACGAAGAAACGGAGAGCATATACAGGTCTATTGCAATTGGGTCAAAAGAGTGTCCGCATCTGATTTGCGCTATGCGACTGTTAGACGATACATGTCAGGAGATGAAAGAGATATAAAGAGAGGTAAAAATGTTATTACAGATAAGTTCAAGACAGGGTCCCGTGGAGTGCTCTGTCGGAGTCGAAAAGCTTTGCAAAGCTTTACTTAAAGAGTTTGCAGGTTCAAGGATCGTTTCCGTAAATGCTGACTATTCAGGGCACGGTTATAAGTCCGCAATTATGGAATTCGATGAAGATATATCTTCTCTCGAAGGCACGGTCTTATGGGTGTGTAAAAGCACTATAAGGCCGGATCATCAGCGCAAGAACTGGTACATGGATCTTCATGTGATAAAAGAAGCTGAGAGTATTGGTGAGTTTGATCTGAATGACTGTGAAGTAACGACCATGCATTGTGGTGGTAAAGGCGGCCAGCACGTAAATAAGGTTGAGACTGGTGTTAGGATTGTTCATAAGCCGACAGGAACTGTTGTTACATGCACAGAAGAACGAAGCCAGGTGCAGAACAAGCAAAAAGCATTGAAGCGTTTACAGAGTATTCTTGCTGCAAAGCAGAAAGACAACAATGCTGATGCATTGAACAATGCGTGGCAGAAGCATACGGAGATCGTTAGAGGCAATCCGATACGTAAGTATGAAGGAGCGAAGTTTAAGAGAGTTTTGTAAATTGATGGGACAATTTACGAACATAACACCTCCTATAATCAGGGCAGTTAAGATGAAAATTGTATTGATCACAGGAGGTCGTTTTTATGAGAGAACTTGATAAGGTTATCGGATATGAGAGCATTAAGAACGAATTATACAGGATTATAGATATTTTCCATAACCCTGAAAAATATAAGGCATTGGGTGTTACGCTTCCTAGAGGTGTAATGTTTGAAGGTGAACCGGGAATCGGCAAGACACTTATGGCCAAGTCTTTCATTAAAGAGAGCGGACGTAAGAAATATGTTATCAGGAAAGACCGCTCCAACGGTGAGTTTGTTGACTATATCCGTGAGACTTTTGAGAAAGCTGCAGAGCATGAACCCTCGATAGTTCTTTTGGACGATCTTGATAAGTTTGCAAACGAGGACTACAACCACCGTGATGCCGAAGAATATGTAGCTGTTCAGGCTTGTATTGATGAATTCAGCGAAAAAGATATATTCGTAGTTGCAACCTGCAACGATATTGATGACCTTCCGGATTCTCTGATCAGACAGGGCAGATTCGACAAGATTTTTAATATGCATTTCCCTAAAAATGAGGATGCCAAGAAGATCATTGCGTTCTATTTAAGAGATAAAGTACTTGCTGATGATATCGATATTGATGAGATTGCGCGTTTCAGTGAAGGCAAATCTTGTGCAACCCTTGAGACAGTTGTTAATCTGGCCGGCGTTTTAGCAGGTTATGAGAATAAGAAATCCATCTCCCAGGAAGATCTGAGGAGAGCTTGCTTCAGTACTTATTGGGATATTTGTGAAGACAGGATCTGTCATGAAGAGTCACTCAGAAGAAAAGCAGTTCATGAAGCAGGACATGCTGCAATGATTGAATGCTTTTTCCCGGGAGAAGTAAGTCTTATCTCTGTTTCGGCAGAATCCCGCCGCAGTGATGCTTTAGTGGTAAGAAAACATGATGGATATCGTGGTGAAAGCTTCAGCAAGACTGAGATTGAGATAATGATCAATCTTGCCGGGAAAGCTGCATCTGAATTGATGCTCGGAGAGATTGATATGGGTACGGACAGAGACCTTCGTGCGGCATATGATCATATGGAAGATCTTTTGAATTATATTTCTGCCTATGATTTTAAGTTGCATCGCAACGGTCGTAGTGAGACATCAAATGATGTGATGAATCACTTGGACACTGCCAAAGGTGTTGAGCTTTCCCGCTATTATTTCAAGACAAAGCAGATCCTTATGCAGAACCGAGCATTCCTTGAAGCTTTAATCGAACAGGTTATTGAGAAGAAGACGGTTACCTATAAGGAAATTGCTCCAATTCGTGAAAAATACCTTTCTGAGATCAAAAGTGCTGCATAAAAGTGAGGCAGGAGGATTTTAATATGCGTTTTTATGTTTATGAAGGAGATCTGAAAAAGGAAATAGAGCTACACTCTTTTGATGAACGTAGGGCATTCAGGAGTGATATATGTATTAATTCCGAGAAGTTCAACGAGCAGTTTGGCAACAAGGCTTTCTTTTTCCTGGCATACTATGACAAGACTAATGCTTCTGTAGGTGTCATTGTTAATGACGATATCAATGTGTCTTCGAAGGTAAAGGCGTTTATTAAGGCGATTGGGTTTGAGCTTGATATTAAGGAGTCACATGAGATCACCATTGTCTCTTTTTTGCAAAAGATCGGTTCTTCCTCCCGCTTAGATCTTATTGATGATCTTGACGAAGTCTTGGGGAAGTTTAGACTTGCTCCTTTAAGAAACTACTGTTTTAACGATGGAACTGACAGAGTTGTAGAGGCGATCGGGAAGGAAGAGATCTATAAGAATGCATCGTTGTTATTAAGCGAATCACGATTGAAAGAAGAACTGGACCGCATCTATGTTCCAAGACGCAACAAGGCTGTTCATGGCTTCCCGGTACATTATCTTGTCAGGACCGATGATGAGGAAGAGCGAAATGCCGCCATTACAGCATTGGCTCAGGCCCTGTATGCCAATAAGAGGATAAATAGCCTGCGCTTGTGTCAGGTGGCTTTCGGGAGGCCCTATGATGTTGGTCTAAGTGTCGTCAAAAATCTTATAAACTGCAGTATCGATGGAATGTTCATCTTAAGGTTTGCGGGAAACAGCGAAGGCGAAAGCGATATTACAGACAGGATCATCGGTATTATCGAGGAGATCAGCGAACTGATCTGTAAGTATTCGGACAAAGTCCAGTTCGTTCTCTGCCTCCCCCGCGAATGCACAAGGGCAAAGGATATGTTCTTCGCAAATCTCGGTTCTCTCAGTTTCATCGAGATCGAGGAAGACTTGGCGACAGGCGACAGGGCCAAGGAATACCTCGATAACATGGTTTCTCATTCGAAGCTTAGAGCTGATAAGAAGCTCTACGGGCGCCTTAAGGAAGATTATGGGTATCTTGCTCCGGAACTTCGTGAGCTCTTTAATTCTTGGTATTCGGATAAGATGAAGACTTCTGTATATCCTCAGTACAAGAATTCGGTTACGGTTAAGAACACCATCCAAACAAAGGCTCCCGAAGGATCCGCTTACGACAAGCTGCAGGAGATGATAGGTCTTGAGCGCGCGAAAAGTATCGTCAATCAGGCTCTGGACTATAACAAGGCGCAGAAGATATTTGCCGACAAGGGAATGAAGTTCGAACGTACTTCAATGCATATGGTATTTACAGGCAATCCAGGTACGGCAAAGACCAGTGTGGCCAGGCTTTTCGCGCGGATAATGAAGGATAACAATGTGCTGTCCAAAGGCCATATGGTGGAAGTTGGACGTGCAGACTTGGTAGGCAAATACGTAGGTTGGACTGCAACCATAGTAAAGAAGAAATTCGAGGAAGCAAAGGGCGGAGTACTCTTCATCGACGAGGCTTATTCGCTCGTCGATGACAGGGACGGCCTGTTTGGAGATGAGGCTATCAATACCATCGTGCAGGAGATGGAGAATAAACGTGATGAAGTTGTTGTTATCTTCGCGGGATACCCGGACAAGATGGAGATGTTCCTGCAGAAGAATCCCGGCCTGAGGTCGCGTATCGCATACCATGTACCGTTCGATGATTATTCGATCGATGAACTGTGCAGTATTACGGATCTTATTGCAAAGCAGAAGGGTCTTACCCTTTCTGAAGATGCCAAGGAGAAGCTTCGCGGCATCTTCGATATCGCTGTAAGAGATGACGACTTCGGCAATGGCCGTTATGTGCGTAATATCCTCGAGAAGGCAAAGATGGCGCAGGCTTCAAGGCTTGTCGCTATGAATTACGATTTGATCACGATGGAAGACGTCAAGACTATCGTTGCTTCCGACATCGAGATGCCGCCGAAGAAGGCAGAGAAGATGAGAATTGGATTCTGTGCATAAGGAGAACAAGCAATGGATAAAAGATTTGAAAACTACAAACCGGCACCGACATCTTTGCTGGAAGCTGATCCTGAAATGAGTGTAGATGCTGATCTTAATAATAAATTGAAGGTAAATGCTCATATCCTTGAAGAAACGTTTACGGGTTTTGGAATAGATGTAAAAGTTGTTGATATATCGCATGGTTCTTCAGTAACCAGGTTTGAATTGACTGCTGCAAGAGGCACGAAGATATCGAGTATTTTCGCTCTTGAAGAAGATCTTCAGCTTGCTATGTCGGCATATTCTATAAGGATTGAAGCTCCTATACGCGGAAAAAGTACATTTGCAATAGAGATTCCCAATGAAGTGAAGGAAAAGGTTCATATGCGGAATCTTGTTGAGAAGTATGAGTATTCAACATCAACGCCTCTTACAGTTACTATAGGAAGGGATGTTGATGGAAGAGCAGTTTATTCAGACCTTGCTAAGATGTATCCTCTTCTGATCGCAGGTAATATGGGATCTGGTACAGTAATGTGTTACAACACAATCCTGACAAGCTTACTTGTGCACTCTTCTCCTGAAGATGTTCGTTTGATCCTTATAGATCCAAAAATTGTAGAGTTTTATCCATATAAGAATATTCCAAATCTCTTGGTTCCGGTGATTAATGAACCTAAAAAAGGTGTCAGTGCATTAATTTGGGCAGTTAATGAGGTGCAGAGGAGGCTGAAGTATTTAGAAGAATGTCAGGTAAGCGATATTGGTAAATATAATGAGAAATACAAAAATGATCCAGATAAGGAGCATATGCCTTATTTGTTGATAGTAATATCAGAGCTTTCTGAACTCATGATTGATTATTCGTCTGAAGTTGAAAAGTGTCTGTCCAGACTTGCCCCGCTTTCTAGAGCTGCCGGTATACATTTGATATTAGCAACGCAGCGACCGACATCAGATGTTATTACGAGTAATGTTTATAACAATATTGGTTCAAGGATTGCTTTTGCCGTAAAAGAAGCCACAACATCTAACGTGATACTCCATGAGCATGGTGCCGAGAAACTCTTTGGTCATGGTGATATGCTTTATTTCCCTTTAACTTCGCCGAACGCGATAAGGGTGCAGGGCGTATTCGTTAGTGAAGAGGAGACCAAAGCGGTTGTTGATTACCTTATAAATCATTATGGGCCTATTTACGATGAGTCAGCTGTTGAATCATTAGATACAAGCACTTTAATTGATGATCGCAAAACACCTGATGTTTTGTTTGGCGAAACTGTTTCTTTTGTTACGTCTACTGGAACTGCAAGTGTTTCTGTAATTCAAAGACATTTCGGAATCGGATATCCGACAGCCGCTAGACTGATAGACACATTAGAAAAAGAAGGAATAATAGGACCTTTTGAAGGTTCAAAGCCAAGAACGGTTTTAGTAACCAACGAAGCTTGGTTGAAAGCAAAGAATGCTGATATTGAGGCGGTTGTCAGCCGTTATGTTACTTTATCACGCGAAGGGAATGCCCTATGGGGAATCTGTCCTTTCCATGAAGAGAAAACACCATCGTTTGCAGTATTGCCCGATAAGCGGATATTTAAATGCTACGGATGCGGAAAAGGCGGAGATGCTATTAGATTCATTATGGAAAAAGAACACATGAATTGTGCAGATGCCATTAGATTTATTGTTGAACAAGGCCTTTCAGAAAAGCTGGATATTAATTGATGGTGCATTTCTATCTCATGCCATCTTTTACAATCAAAGTGTATGAACAGTAAAAATGGAGTTAATTATGGAAATAGATATTAAGCATGCGTGTTCCTTTACGGGACACAGACCCGAAAGGCTTGAAATGAGCGAGGAAAAGGTTATTTCCTGGCTCGAAGAACAGATCAGGAGAGCTGTTGATGATGGCTATACGGATTTCATAACAGGAATTCAAAGAGGCGTGGATATCTGGGCAGGAGAGATAGTAGTAAAGCTCAGAAAAGAAGGTCTTCCTGTAAAGCTTATCTGTGCCTGTGCCTGGAACGGAATGCAGAATGGATGGGAACAGGAATGGGTCAAAAGATACAGGAATCTTCTAGTTGCGTCAAATAAGACTGTATATGTTAGCACGAAGCCCGGAAGAGCAGCCTTTTTTGAGAGAAACCATTGGATGGTTGATCATTCATCAAGATTAATCGGTGTATATACCGGCGCTCCAGGTGGAACGAAGGAAACCGTCTGGTACGCAAAGAATCACGACCTTGAGGTTATTACGATTAAGGAATAGAGGTAAATATGAGAGGCGTTTTCTGGATAGTTGAAGGTGAACTGAAGGTGTTTCCTTATGAGGAGGGATCAATTTATGGCGTGTCCAAATCAGGAGACAATTACAATCACAAACTCTTGTGGACTTATGTAAGACCTGCCGGATGCAGAAAGCCGTTTGATTACTATCCTCGTGGAAGAGTCGAATATAAAAAGAATGGTACACCGATAGTTTACCTGAATCCTAATATTGGCGATGAATATATTCTTCAGATTAAAAATGCATTTGATCTGAATGAGGAACCGGTAATTAGATACGATTACAGCGAACATTACAAATGCTATTTGGATAGGTGATGGTACCAATGGGTTGATCTTTATCATCAGAAGATAAGAATGGCCTGATTAACAATTTGAAGTGGGAGCAGACGATGGATTTTGCAGATTTTATTAATTCTAAAGATATTAGTGAATACCATAAGAAGATCGGCTATGAATACAATTCTCTGGAAGCGGCTTGGCTTGTATCCCAGTGTCGGCGTCTGACACTTAAAGAGAGGCATGAAGCATGGCAGTGGATCATTGATAACTTGCCGGATCAAATAGTCAAAAACGGTAAGGAACGCAATCCTTATTTCGGTAAGTCACTTCATAAGACACTCACTTCTTTTATGATGATGCAGAAGCTATTCATAAATGAATTTAAATATGATAGTGGAGACTGGCACTATGCATATAAACCCTGTTACCGCGATTACTATGTGACTACGACACTTAATGCTTATATTGGATCGTTTACTAGTTGGGACAAATGCGTGGATTACATTATCAAGAACGAAGAGCCTGAAGATACAAAACGAATTAAAATTGGCCGGGGATCTCTTAATGATCCTGATTCTTTCAAGCTTAACGGAACCATTGAGATAGATCTCTCAGGTCAGCTTATATCGGCAGACTTTGGCGATGATGATGAAAACTTACGTTATTTGGATAGATTCTTTGAAGACATGTGGTTTGAATTCCCGGTTCCTTTCAAGCCGGGCGATATTGTTTGTTTGAAAGATTATACAATTAACCCAAGGCACCCGATTGTATTGACGGATATAGTTTTTCCGGGAGGATGGGACCATGATGAGTGGCGTAAGAACCGTGAATGTGGTGATAGTTCAGATATGCTTATCTGGGGCTATTACATAGGTGACAGTTGCTCCGGAGAGTGTGGGACCGATGATTATTTCGGTATACTTTCGGATTCATGGTGGAATTATATGGATGTCGAATACTATCCAAAGGAATTAACTGGTTGCTATCGTGCTTTGAAACCTGTCAGCTCATGGATTAAAGGTGAATTAGGAGAGGATGTTGCACTTCTGGTTGCAGCTTATCATCGGATTATGATGGAAGAAACTCTATCCTGGACATTCCCGAATATGTTTACGGAAGAAGGTCTGCGATTAGCCGGCTTAATGAAGGATAAATAGATTATGGCAGAAATTGTTAATCATGATATGGAACTGATCCTGAAGGGTGATCAGAAGGCAGCACTCAGACAGATAGTTGAAAACAGGTTTTTCGCACTTATTAAACTGCCTTCAAAGAAGCCTGATAGATATATCAGCAAATGTTCATCAAGCGTATTTTTTGCAAGAATGAACAGTCTTAAAAACCGTACTTGTGCAATTCGAAATGTTGGAGAGATTTCCGTTTTTGAAGAATGTGAGCACTATCTGACAGTATTCTTTACAAGAGGAAAAAAAGACTATCTCAAGGAATTTTTTGACAAAGGAGTAGCGGCGATTGGTATTCCTGAAATAGAAATATCTTATCCGACTGTCGAAGAGTTTTTATCTTTTATGAATGATAAGGAATTGGTGTTCATCACTAATTATGTGGAAAGGAACGGAAATGTTGAGGCATGCAAAATTCGTCATTTCTTAAATGATGACCTGCAAATGCGCCGTTATTGTGCCGTCAAAGAATCCAGACTTTATGAAGAGTCCATACTTTATGATGATTACTATGATATAAAGATATATCTTATCAGAAAGGAGTACGAGGCCCTTCCTGCGCCCTCTTGCCTTAGTCCTGATGATATCGATTATTATGATATTAAAGGCAGGATCTTAAGCATTCTCGAAAGGAACAGCAAAGAGTTCTTTAGCGATGAAAGTGATTTTTGTGTTGAATATGAGACCAGATCTGATATTATAACGGCTTTGTATTTTGCGACACGATTTCATAGCAACCCACTTTGGGATATAAATCCAATATGTATATTAAACTTCAGGATTTCCGTATTTGTCTTACCTGGAGAAGTATCCCGGTTAAAAATGTCTCAACTTCCTGAAGAGAAAAAAACTAAGCATAAATATACAGAGGAAGAATACTATATAGATTCCATATTCTTCACCTCGGATATGTGTCTTGATCTTGCGGATTTCGAAAAATTGATTGACGGTCACTTCTATGACTTCACCTTGGCTTAATCAGGAGACTATATGGAAACACGAATAATAGTATGCGGTGGTGTACATTTCAACGACTATGAAGATTTCAAAAACAAGATGGATCCATTAGTTGCAAGCTATGAAAAAGTTACGCTTATTTCAGGTCACGCGAAAGGTGCTGATACTCTTGCCGAAAAGTATGCAGCCGAAAAAGGAATACCAATTAAGGTATTCCCTGCTGAATGGACAAAATATGGAAAAGCGGCCGGCCCGATCAGAAATCGAGCCATGTTAGACTATGCTAAAGAACAGACCCCTGTTGTTGCAGCTTTTTGGAATGGCGAGAGCAGGGGAACCGGAAACATGATTAAGCAGGCCAAAAAGGCTGGTGTTGAGTGCCATATATTCATTCATACGCCTTCTTAACTTCCTTTGCCCAGTCCTTCATCTCATCAACCAGTCTCTGAGGCTCAAGAATCACCACATCGGGGGAGTATGACTTAGCGAACTGGATCATTGCGTTTTCTGTTACTTCAGTAGAGACAATGACATAAGTGTCGGTCTCTTCTTCGAATCTGACATCTTTTCCGAAAACATCGATTATATCCGTAACCATAGGCGGAGTAATCTTGAATCTGACGTGGCAGTCACCGGAAGCGTACATTTTTATGTGAGTCTTCATATATTCGCCAAGATTGAAGCGATCGCCATTGGCATCTTTAAGCTTAGAGAACGGTTTTCGCTTTTTGTCTTCAAGAATTCGAATGTCCGCGATACGGTCAATACGATAGTTAGATAGGATGTTGTAATCATCGTTGTTGCAAATGAGATAGTATTTGCCATCTTTAGCAACCATCTGATATGGGTTGATTATGTAATCTTTGGGATTACCGTCTTCTCCAAGCTTGGGGTGATTCTTTTTGTCAGTTCCGTAGTTTACATAATGGAAAGATACCTGACGCTCGTTGGAGATGGCTTCGTCCAATATCTGAATTGTATAGAAGAGCTGTTTGTTATAAACCTCAGTATCAGGAAGAGTCTTAATGTGTTTTACGTAAGACTTAAAGTGCTCGCTCGAGAGTCCTTCGAGCTTCTCAATAAGTTCTTGGCATCGTTTATAGGGGACATGATTTGAGAACAGAAGTCCATCTATCAGTAAACGTAATTCGGCTTCTGTGAAATCTCTTGCCAGATAGAAGTCTGACCAGACATCGTTTCCGTTGCTGCGAGGAGTTTCCGTATATGCGATAGGGCAACCGATCTCCAATAGGTATTCGATGTTGCGACGAACCGTTTTGCGGTCTAGCGGTGGATCAAACGATTTATTGAGTTCATCCAGAATGTCCTTCTGATCCAGTGTGTGGTTTTCGTCTGTTCGTCTTTTTAAGATATCCAGGATCATGGACGGGATCATTTTCTTTTTGCTGGTAGACATGGTCGATTCCCCGCTTTCTGTAAAGGATATCTTCATTGTACATATTAATTATTTCAATGGTGTGAAATTGGTACATACCCGTGAGTAAACTTTGTGTAAATGAAAAGGGAAGCGAGGGCAGCAATAATATGAACAATAAGACAATTATGACTGGCTTTTTAGGTCTTGATAAGGTTTTAGGTGGATTAAGACCGGGAACTTTGAATGTGATTTCAGGCAGACCAGGCATGGGGAAGACGAGTCTGGCTCTGAATATTGCTATGAACGCTGCGAAAACCAGTGGTAAATCAGTTGTATATTATTCAATGGAAAAAGCACGCACTGAGATTGTCAAAAGATTGTTCTTGTCAGAGCTGTTGAATACTAACGAGTCAGATACGGCAGAATCTATTAAGACCATACTCAATGGATTTGAGGGTTTACCAATTTATATTGATGACCGCTCAGACCTTGTACCAGAACTGATAATGGAAAGATTTGATAATCTGTTAGCTGAGAAAAATGATATTGGTCTGGTTGTTGTTGATTATTTACAACTCTTTTCCTATACGAAGAATTGCTTTGAATTTCTCCCGGATTCTTTTTGTACAGATGACGTGACTCTTATAGAGATAGCGATGGCTGCCGGCACTCACGCACTGAAAATGCTTGCACAGAAGTATGAAGTTCCGGTTGTTGTTTTATCGCAATGTTGGAAAAGTGCGGATTATCGAAAAGATCATGTGCCGGTTCTCGGTGATATTCGTTGCAAACTACTCATACAGGAAGCTGATAGTGTGATATTTATCGTCAAACCTGTTTATTATCCTGATGATCCGGGATCAAACATTGAAGATGTCGGTCATGACCGTGATGCAAAGTTAATTGTTGCAAAAAATCGCTTTGGCGATAGTGATGTTTCAATCACTGTGAGGTGGCACATTCGAATAGCATCTTTTACAGATACTGATCCGGATATTCAACCTCTAACCCGGGAATGATGTGACAATTTCAGTACATTCCTACCTTTATCCTATAAGTGAAAACAAAAGCAAATACTGGAAGATAAAGGAGGTGTCCCATGACTAGCGCAAAAGTAACAAGGATTCCCACAGCGAAAAAGCCGGATGAGAATCATTTCGAAGACCCTAAGATTGTCAAGATTGCTATGCTGTCTTTGATTCTTACAGATAAGAATACGGATTTAGAGACCAAGCGTCTTTGTGTCATGGCAGCCTTGAGAATGAAGTATATTACCGAAGAAGAGGCCAATCAGCTCCTTCTGTACAGAGTCGAACTTGAAGAATACAGGAAACACGAAGATGAAGATTTATCTTCTTGACAGTAGAGCAGTTATGGAGGATTGCTGGAATGCATATTTCAGCAATGAACCTGACGTAACCGTCGTATGTGATGAGCTAGCCCATTTTCTCGATACCTTTGAAGTGGATTGTGTGGTATCGCCTGCTAATTCATACGGATTAATGGATGGTGGGTTTGATCTGGCTTTATCAGAGTATTTCGGCTGGGAACTGCAGAAACACGTTCAGGAATACATTTTGAAAAACTTCAGAGGCGAACAACCCATAGCAACCAGTTTCATTATCGATACCGGCAAGGAGGGTATCAGGCTCATACATACTCCAACAATGCGAATACCATTTCCCGTAAAAGATCCCATGATCGTTTATCAATGCTTGAGGACAACCCTTTTAACTGCTCTCGAAAACAACATCGAAACCATAGTCATTCCTGCCTTTTGCGGTGAGTATGGGGGCGTGTCTCCCAAAGTTATCGGAAGACTTATGTACGAAGCGTATAAGCAGGTAATGGATCCGCCAACTAGGATTGATTGGGATTATGCAGAGCGATGGAGACCGGAATTGCAATATGCGATGGAGCGTTGGAAGCTTTGAAGGGATGAGTTCAATATCGTTAGGTGTTATTATTACCATATGAAAATCGCAACAATGACATTCCGGCTTCATGCCCCCTGGGTGCACAGCCTTAAAGAGAAGCGCATGATCGTAAAGAGTCTTGTAACAAAGTTACAAAACAAGTTTCATATGTCTGCAGCTGAGATCGACGAGCAGGATACACACCAGATCATAGTCATCGGTGTGGCATCTATCGTGCCGCACAATGCTATGGCTGACAGTCTGATGGATGAGATATCTGCTTTTGTGGAATCAAATACCGAAGCGGAGATACTTGAAGAGACCAGGGAGGTGCTTTGATCTGAGCCTGAAAGAAACAAGCAAGTTTATCTCTCTGATCCTCCGCCATAAGCCTGAGACCATTGGAATAACTCTGGATGAACACGGTTGGGCTAATGTAGATGAGCTCATTGCAGGTATTGCAAAGACTCATCC
>JAEEGL012525089.1_pt1 | contig 15333 bp, 9 predicted proteins | sample 9134231 | NCBI WGS metagenome assembly JAEEGL01 (sample SAMN16246548, study PRJNA631951) | gut metagenome | biome: gut microbiome; feature: rumen; material: fiber-attached | host: Bos | place: Iran: Karaj | collected 2018-10 | reverse complement strand
TACCCGGTATCCCGCCTGGCGGCACACGTCGGCCCAGCAGTCGTACAGAGGCTGCACCTGCATCAGCATGCCCTGTCCGCCCCCGTAGGGGTAGTCGTCCACCTGCATCTGCCTGTTTGTCGTGTAGTCCCGGATCTGGTGCGGCTCGATGCGGATGATGTCGTTTTTCTGCGCCCGGCCCAGGATGCTCTCGCCCATGACGGCGCGCACCGAATCGGGGAACAGGGTCAGAATGTCGATATGCATGCTGATCATTTACATGCCCTCCGGAAGATCCGCGGTCAGATGGCCCAGACTGGGGTCCAGCGAGGTGAAAAAGCCGCCCTTTTCCGGGATCAGGTGCTCTTCCCGGCCCTGCACCACGAAGATGCGCCCGGCGGGATAATCCAGAACTTCCTTCAAAACGCCCAGCTCCGTCCCGTCCCGGGACAAGACCGGCAGACCGATCATGTCCTGGATGAAGAAGGCGCCCTCCGGCAGGGGCAGCTCCGCCCGGTCCGCCGTGAGGACCCGGCCCTTGAGGGCCATGGCGGCCTCCACCGTGTCCACGCCGGCCAGCTTCACGATGAGGAAGCGGCCGTGGACGCGGCATTGCTCCACGGACAGGACCCGGTCGCCCAGGCGGACGTGCTTCAGGTCCTTCAGCTGGGCGGGGGAGTCCGCCCAGGGCTCCAGCTTCACTTCGCCCCGCACCCCGTGGGTATTGATGATCTTTCCGATCTCCAGGTAAGGACTCGGCTCCATTTCTGCTCCTTCGTGCGTCCCGGGAGGAAAATTGCCGGAGAAGACTCTCCGGCAACTTCGCTGCCCGGGGGCAGGTTTAGTCTACGATATCCACGCTGACTCGCTTGTCGCTGCGCTGGGCCAGGGATTTGACCAGCACACGGATCTCCTTGGCGATCCGGCCCTGACGGCCGATCACCTTGCCCATGTCGCCGTCTGCGACCCGCAGCTCCAGGATCGTCTCGCCGTCTTCCTCGCGCTCGGTGACGTTCACCTCGTCGGGATGGTCCACCAGATTCTGCGCGATATACTCTAAGAGCTCTTTCATTGAGAAAATGTCCTTTCGGCCCCGGCAGTGCTCAGATGACGCCGGCCTTCTTCAGCAAATTCTTCACGGTATCCGTGGGCTGTGCGCCGTTCTTGATCCAGGTCTGGGCGCGCTCGGCGTCCACCTTCACCTCGCTGGGCTCGGCCAGGGGGTTGTAGGTGCCGATCTCCTCGATGAAGCGGCCGTCCCGGGGGAAGTGGGAGTCTGCGACGACGATGCGGTAGTAGGGGTTCTTCTTGGCGCCCATTCTGCGAAGTCTGATCTTGACCATGATGATACACCTCTGAAATGTAGTTAAAATGATATGGAAAGACGGTCCGGCCGCGCCGCCGTCCTGTTCCCTTGAATTATTGCCTTATCGGACAATGGCTCAGAATCCGAAGAGGCCGCGGCGGGGCTTTTTCCCGCTCATGAGCTTCTTCATGTTTTTGCCGCTCATCTGCTTGGTGAGGGCCTGCATCTGCTCAAACTGCTTCAGCAGCCGGTTCACGTCCACCACCTGGGTGCCGCTGCCCCGGGCGATGCGCTTTTTCCGGGAGCTGTTGAGGATGGCGGGGTTGTCCCGCTCCTCCTGGGTCATGGAGAGGATGATGGCCTCCGTCCGGCTCATGGCCTTTTCGTCGATGCTGGCGCCGGCCAGGGCCTTGGCGTCCACCCCGGGGATCATCCCGGCGATGTCGCTGAGGTTCCCCATGCCCTTGAGCTGGATGAGCTGCTCGTAATAATCCGACAGGGTGAAGCGGTTTTTCAGGAGCTTGTCGGCCAGCTCCTGGGCCTTTTTCTCGTCGAAGGACTGCTCCGCCTTTTCGATGAGGGTGAGGATATCCCCCATGCCCAGGATGCGGGAGGCCATCCGGTCGGGGTGGAAGGGCTCGATCCCGTCCAGCTTTTCCCCGACGCCGGCGAACTTGATGGGCTTTCCCGTCACGGCCCGCACGCTCAGGGCCGCGCCGCCTCTGGCGTCGCCGTCCAGCTTCGTGAGGAAGATGCTGTCGATGCCCAGGGCGTCGTCGAAGGCCTTGGCGGCGTTCACCGCGTCCTGGCCGGTCATGGCGTCCAGCACCAGCATGATCTCGTGAGGCTCCACGGCGGCCTTCACGTTTTTCAGCTCGTCCATGAGAGCTTCGTCGATGTGGAGGCGGCCAGCCGTGTCCAGAAGGACGACGTCGTTGCCGTTTTTCCTGGCGTGCTCCACCGCGGCCAGGGCGATCTTCACCGGGTCCTCCGTGCCCATCTGGAACACGGGGACGTCCACCTGCGCGCCCACGGTCATGAGCTGCTGGATGGCGGCGGGACGGTAGATGTCGCAGGCGGCCAGGAGGGGGCGCTTGCCGCCCTTCTTCAGCAGGGCCGCCAGCTTGGCGCCGTTGGTGGTTTTGCCCGCGCCCTGCAGACCCACCAGCATGACCACCGTGGGAGGCTTGGAGGAGATGTTGATCTTGGCGTTTTCCTTGCCCATGGTCTCCGTGAGCTCTTCGTTCACGATCTTGATGACCATCTGGGCGGGGGTGAGGCTCTCCAGCACGTCCTGCCCCAGGGCCCGCTGGCTGACCCGGGCCACGAAGTCCTTGACGACCTTATAGCTGACGTCCGCCTCCAGCAGGGCCAGGCGCACGTCCCGCATGGCCTCCTTGATATCGGCCTCCGTCAGGCGGCCCTTGCTGCGCAGCCGCTTGAACGTGGCCGACAGCTTTTCGGATAAGCTTTCAAATGCCATTGTCTGCACCTATGCGCTGTGCGCTTACAGCTTCATTTCGTCCAGCTTTCGCTGCAGACGCCCGCAGAGACTCAGCAGCTCCGGACTGTTCAGGCTGCGGGCGTTCAGCTCGCCCACGTCCCGGAGGATGCCCTCGGCCTCGCCGATCTGCCGCTGCAGCTTCGTATAGCGGGCCAGAAGGCCCGTTTTTTCCTCGGTTTCCCGCAGACTCGCCTCAGCCCGCAGCAGCGTATCCCGCACGGCCTGGCGGCTGATCCCGCCGTTTTCCGCGATCTCGCTGAGGGAGAGGTTTTCATTGTAATAGAGATCCGCCAGCTCCCGCTGCTTTTCCGTCAGCAGTTCACCGTAGAAATCCAGGAGGAGGGAGAGATAGACCGCTTTTTCCACCCGTTCCGCCCCCTGCTCTGTAAAGTGAAATCCCCTTACAGCGGAGCATTGTAACCGATGGCCGCCCGATTGTCAAGAGGAATTTGCGAACGCAGGCGAGAATCCCGCCGGTATATTGCGCCCCGGGGGAGGAAAGCTAATCGGGCTATGAAAACGAACGGTTCTAAACGAAAGCCCGGCTCTGCCGACCTGCGGGCCCTGGGCCTCCGGACGGCGGAGGGCCTTGTCTGCGCCGGGAGGCGCGGCGGCGGGGCGGCAAGGGAATTGAAGGCGGCGGAAGCCGCTCTGGAGGACGTCTGTAAAGGCGGGAGCCTTGCCGGAACTCCGGCCGGCGAGTGGCTGCGGGACAATCTCCATGTTCTCCGGCGGGACGCGGCCTCCGCCGCGGACGAGCTGCGCCGGGCAAGGGGCCTCCGCCGGACGGACAGCGGCGGCCCCGTCGTCTGTCTGGCGGCGGAGGCTCTGGTCGACGCCTGCGCCTCGGAGGCGGACGAAGGGCGCGTTATTGCCTTTCTGGAGGGCTTCCAGCGCCGTCTGCCCCTGGAGGAGCGGGAGCTTGCCCTTCTCCCCGCCGCCCTGCGCCGGGCGCTCATCCTCCGCCTGCGCCGGGAACCGGGGGAAGCGGAGCGGGTGTTCCGCTCCCTCCGGTGGCTGGAGGAAGCGCCCCTGTGGAAGCTGGCGGAGAAGCTCAGCCCGGTGGAGCGCATCCTCCGGCAGGATCCCGCCGGGGTCTACGAACGGATGGACGAGGATTCCCGCCGGGATTACCGGCTGCGGACGGCCCGCCTTGCGGAAAAGAAGGGCTGTACGGAGCCGGAGGCCGCCGCGCTGGCCCTGGAGCTTGCCCGGAAGGAAAACTGCCACGTGGGAGAGTTCCTCTTCCGCAGGCCCCTGGGGGAGGAACTGCCCGCCGGACCCTTCGCCGCCTATCTCTGCTATCATCTGCTGCTGCCCGCCGTCCTGGCCGCCGCTTTCGGAGCGGCCGCCGGTCCGGCGGCGGGCCTGCTGGTCTTCCTGCCGCTGCGGGACGCCGTGAAATACCTCTTCGAGCGGATCTATACGAGGTGCGCGAGGCCGGAGCGTCTGCCCCGGCTGGACTATTCCCGGGGCATTCCCCCGGAGAGCCGCACCCTGGCCGTCAGCGCCGAGCTGCTCACCGGCGCACAGGAGGCGGCGCAGGCGGTCCGGCGGCTGGAGGAGGGCTGGCTTGCCAACCGGGATGCCGGGGACGGCCTTTGTCTCGGCCTGCTGGCGGACCTGCGGGAGGGGCCCGAAGAGGTCTCCCCGGAGGACGAAGCCATCCTGGCCGCGGCCGCCGGGGAGATCGACCGGCTGTGCGGCCTTTACGGAGACCGCTTCTGCCTTCTCACCCGGCGCAGGAGCTACAGCGCCCGGGACCGCGTCTGGCGGCCCCGGGAGCGGAAGCGCGGGGCGGTCATGGAGCTGACGGAGCTGCTCCGGGGCGGGGAGAGTTCCCTGACCCTGCGGGCCGGGAGCCGGGAATGTCTGGAGGGGATCCGATTCCTCATCGTCCTGGACGCGGACACCCGCCTCAACCTGGGGAGCGCCGCCCGGCTGGCGGGGACCCTGGCCCATCCTCTGCAGGCGCCGGTGACTGACCCGGCGACCGGAAGGGTGCTCCGGGGCCGCGCGCTGCTGCAGCCGAAGCTGGGCGTGTCCCTGACGGATGCGGAACAGAGCGAATTTGCCCGGGTCTTCGCCGGACAGGGCGGCTTGGATCCCTACGGCGGGCTCAACAGCGACGTGTATCAGGACCTGTTCCGGGAGGGGAGCTACGCGGGCAAGGGGATCCTGGAGGTGGACGCCTTCCGCGCCGCCCTCCGGGGCCGCTTTCCCCCGGAGACCCTCCTGTCCCACGATCTGCTGGAGGGGGCTTTCGCAGGCTGCGCCTTTGTCAGCGACGTGGAGCTGACCGACGGCTTCCCCTCCGGACTGCTCTCCTATTTCGAGCGGCAGCACCGGTGGATCCGCGGGGACTGGCAGACCCTTCCCTGGCTCTTTCCGCGGGTCCCCACCGGGGACGGGACGCGGGAAAAGAACCCCCTGTCGCCGCTGAGCCGGTGGAAGATCCTGGACAATCTCCTGAGGAGCCTGACGCCGACGGCGGAGCTGGCCATACTGCTGTGCTGCGGCTTTTTCCCCGGCCGCGCCTTCGTCCTGACTCTCTCCGCGGTCCTTCTCTGCCTCGTCCTGCGCATCGCCTCCGATTCTCCGGGGCGGGTCCCCGGTCTCCGGCGCTATCGGGCGCGGGCCCTGGGGGCCGCGGCGGGAGATTTCCGGCAGCTCCTGTGGCTCGTGCTCCTGCTGCCCTACCGGGCCTGGATCCACGGGAGCGCCGTGTGCCTGGCCCTCTACCGCAGCCTCGTCAGCCGACGGAACCTCCTTCGCTGGGTCACCGCCGCAGAGGGTGACAAGAGGGGCAGAGGCGGACCGGGGCTGTACTACCGGCGCATGTGGCCCTGCTGGGTCCTGGGCCTTGCCCTGGCCCTCTGTCCCCGGATCCCCCTCCGGGCCCTGGGGCTCCTGTGGCTGCTGGTCCCCGCCCTGAGCTTTGCCGCCGGCCGCCCGACGGGAACGCGGGGGAAGCCGGGGGAAGAAGAACGCCTGTTCCTCCTCCACTGCGCGGCGGATATGCTGCGCTACTTCGAGGAGCAGGTCACGCCGGAGCGCCGCTGGCTGCCCCCGGACAACCTGCAGGAAACGCCGGTGCGCGTCACGGCGGAGCGGACGAGCCCCACCAACGTCGGGCTCTATCTCCTGTCCTGCCTGGCCGCCGCCGACCTGGGCCTCTGGACGCATGAAAAGGCCTGGGACCGGATCGGCCTGACCCTGCGCACCCTCCTGGCCCTGCCGAAGTGCCGCGGCCACCTCTACAACTGGTACGATATCCGCAGCGGGCAGCCTCTGGATCCCGCCTTCGTCTCCACGGTGGACAGCGCGAACCTCCTGGCGAGCCTGATCATCCTCGCCCGGGCTGCCCGGGAGGCGGGGGAAACGGCGGCGGCGGAGCTTTTGCGGGCCCTCTCGGAGCCCATGGACCTGGGCTTTCTCTTCGATGAAGCCCGGGGCCTTCTCCGCATCGGCTGGGACGGCGCGGCGGACAGGCCCGTGGGCGGCTGCTACGATCTGCTGGAAAGCGAAGCCCGCATCGCGAGCTACCTCGCCATCGCCCGGGGCAGCGTCCCCTGGAAGCACTGGCGCCGTCTGGGCCGCACCCTGGCGGATGCGGCGGGGATGAGCGGCCTTGCCTCCTGGACGGGCACCATGTTTGAATATATGCTCCCCGAGGCGATCCTGCCCGGTCCGAGGGGCTCCCTGCTGGCGGAAAGCCGGGAATTCTGCCTGCGCGTACAGAAGCGGCGGGCGCCCGGCGGGGTCTGGGGCATGTCCGAGAGTGCCTTTGCCGAGACGGACTCCGGAGGCAGCTACGCCTACAAGGCCCACGGCGTGCAGGGCCTTGCCCTGAAGCGGGGCATGGACCGGGAGGCCGTCGTCGCGCCTTACGCCAGCTTCCTTGCCCTGGAGGAGGACCGGCGGGGGGCCGTGCGCAATCTGCTGCGCCTGCGGGCCCTGGGGGCAGAGGGGACCTACGGCTTCATCGAGGCCCTGGACTTCACGCCGCAGCGCCTGGAGGGAGCGGCCTTCAGGCCCGTGCGCTGCTATATGGCCCATCATCTGGGCATGAGCATCCTTGCCGTGGACAACTGCCTTTCGGAGGGGATCATGCAGCGCCGGATGATGGCGGAACCCGCCGTCGCCGCCTGCCGGGAGCTTCTGGAGGAACGGACTCCCGTGGGCCGGAGGATCCGTCCCGTGCAGGATGCGGCCGTCCCACTTAGGCCGGAGCGGGGGAGCCGCGAGGGCTTCCTCCTGGAAAAGGAGGGCTTCGATCCCCGGCATCCGGCCCTCTTTCCCCTGGCCGGCGGCGGATACAGCCTGGTCCTCAGCGAGCTGGGGGGCGGCCGGGCCTTCTGGACGCCGCCGGGCTGCCGGGAGACGTCTGCGCGCGTCGCGCCCCACGGGGGCGTCCTCTTCTTCGCCGCCCCGGAGGCGGGTCTCGTCTCCCTTCAGCCTCTGCCGGAGCTGGCGGAGGGTCAGCCCTTCCGCTCCCTCTGGGACGGGGCCTGCCTCTGCCGGGACACGGCTGCCGAAGGCCTGGAATTCCGCATCCGGAGCTCGGCGGCTCCCGCCGGAGGCGAGGTGCACGAGGTGACCGTCCGGAATCCCGGACGGAGCCCGCGCCGCCTGACCCTGGCCCTTTATCTGGAGCCGCTGCTTTGCCGGGAGCGTGACTACGCCTCTCACCCGGCTTTCTCCCGCCTGTCCCTGGAGAGCCGGCTGGAGGAGGGAGCGCTCATCATCCTCCGCCGTCCCGGGGGCAGCGCGCTGCCCTGCGCCCTGGCCCTGGCCTGCAGCGAGGCCTTCTCTGCCGACACGGACAAGGCGCTGATCTTCGGCCGCGGATCGATCCTTGGGATGCCTGCGGCCATCCGGAGGCCCGGCGGCGGCGTGCGGGCCGCGTCGGAGCCCTGCGCCTTCCTGCGCACGGAGCTGCGCCTGCGTCCCGGGCAGAAAAAGACCCTGCGCTTCGCCCTGGCTGCCGCCGGAGACGGAGAGGCGGCGGGAGCGTCGGCAAAGCGGCTCCTGCGCCGGGAGGGCGGGGAAGGGGAGCCGTTCCTCCGGTCGCTGAAGCTGCTGGAGGGCGGACCCGGTCCCGAGGAGGCCGCCGGACTGCTTACGGAACTGCTGGCGGATACGCCGGAGAAGCTCCGGCGGCGGCGGGGAGCGGATCCGTCGGCCCTCTGGCGCTGGGGCATCTCCGGCGATCTGCCGACGGCGGCCTGCGCCGCGGAAGAGGGTGAAAAGCTGCTGCGCGCCTGGGCATTCCTGCGGGCGCTGGGCGTTCCCTTCGACCTGGCGATCCTCACGGAGGACGCCGGCGTTTACGGGCAGCCCCAGAGGGAAGCCCTGCGGGCGCTGGCTGCGGGACTGGGCCTGGGGGACGCGGAGAACAAGCCGGGCGGCTTCCGCTTCGTGGGGGGCAGCCGGGAGGACCGGGACGCCCTCTTTGCCGCGGCCGACGCCGCGGGCCTGAAAAAGCCGCTGCGTCTGCCTCCTTCGGCGGAGGCAGGCAGGTCCTTTTATCCGACGGACGCGGAGACGGCTGCCCCGCGCCGGGGAGAATTCACCCCCGAGGGCTATCTTATGCGCACGGAAAAGGGGCTGGGCCGCAGGGCCTGGAGCCTGGTGCTGACCAACGGGAGCCTGGGCTGGCTGGCGACGGACGGCGGCAGCGGGAGCCTGTGGCTGGACAACGCCCGGGAGCGCCGCCTCACCCCCTGGGATAACGACCCCCTGGCCGTGGACGGACCGGAGACCCTGCAGCTCCTGCGGGGCGGCAGGACCCTGTCCCTTTTCGCCGCCCCCGACGAATACCCCGCGGAGGTCCTCTTCGGCTTCGGCTTCATCCGCTGGCGCCGAAGCATGGGCGGCCTGGAGACGGAGACGGTGGGCTTCATCCCGCCGGGGAAGAATCTCCGCGTCCTCCTCGTCTCCCTCCGGGGCTTCCGGGAGGGGGACCGCCTGCGCTGGACGCTGCGGCCGGAGAAGGGGGCGGAGCTCTGGCCAGCCGTATCCGGCAAGACGCTGCCGGAGGAGGAGACGCCGGGATTCCTGCGCGTGAGCTGCGCCGCGGCGGAGAAGCTGTGCCTTGTCCTGTCCCCGGAAAAGCGCACGCCGCTCCCGCCCGCTGAGGGAGAAGCTCTCCTCCGGGAGACGAAGGCCCATTGGCGGCGGGTGACGGAGGCCTGCCGGGCCGTGACCCCCAGCCCGGCGCTGAACGCCCTGCTCAACGGCTGGGCCCTCTACCAGACCCTGGCCTGCCGCATGCTGGGCCGGGCCTCCCTCTATCAGAGCGGCGGGGCCTACGGCTTCCGGGACCAGCTTCAGGACGCCTGCGCCTTGGCGGACGCCTTCCCGAATCTGACGAGGGCCCATCTGCTGCTGTGCGCGGCCCATCAGTATGCGGAGGGGGACGTGATGCACTGGTGGCACCCCGGCGGGGAGGGGGACAGGGGCGTGCGCACCCGCTGCTCCGACGATCTCCTGTGGCTGCCCTATGCCTGCGCCGTCTACGCGGAAAAGACCGGGGATACCGCCGTATTGGAGGAAAAGGTCCCCTGGCTGTCCTCCGCGCCTCTGGGGCCGGAGGAGCCCGACCGCTACGAAAAGCCCGCCCGGCAGGGGTCCGGCAGTCTGCTTGAGCACTGCCTCCGGGCCCTCCGGCAGACGGAGGAGCGGGGCATCGGTCCCCACGGGCTCCTGCTCTTCGGCAGCGGCGACTGGAACGACGGCATGGACCGGGTGGGGGGAGAGAGCGTATGGCTCACCTGGTTTGCAGCCCTGGTCTTCGACCGCTTCGGTTCGCTCCTGGGCGACAAGGCCCTGCGGGAGCGGGCGCAGCGCCTGGGAGCCGCGGCGGATGCCGCCTGGGACAAGGGACAGTACCTCCGGGGCTATTACGCCGACGGGCGGCCCCTGGGTGCCGCCCGGAACCTGGAATGCAGCATGGATTCCCTGGCCCAGAGCTTCGCCGTCCTCAGCGGCTTCGGGGACCGGGAACGGAGCCGGGCGGCGGTGTGCCGGGCGGCGGACCTCCTGCTGGACAGGCAGCTGCGCCTGGTGCGGATCTTCACGCCGCCCTTCAACGGAGCGACGGAGCCGGGCTATATCCGCAGCTACCTTCCCGGCGTCCGGGAAAACGGCGGACAGTACACCCACGCGGGGCTCTGGCTGGCGGCCGCCTGCCTGCGCTGCGGAGAGACGGAGCGGGGCTGGCGTCTGCTGGAGGCCATGCTCCCCTTCGGCCGGGCGGAGGAAACCTATCAGCTGGAGCCCTTCGTGCTCCCGGCGGACGTCTATGCGAATCCGGACATGCCGGGCCGGGGCGGCTGGAGCTGGTATACCGGGGCCGCGGGATGGTTCCTTCGGGTCGTCCTGGAGGAGCTCCTGGGCGTGCGGGCGCGGGGCGGCGAGCTCAGCGTGACGCCCAGGCTCCCCGAGAGCTGGAACGGCTTCCGCCTCACCCTCCGGGCGGGCGGCGCGGATTGGGAGATAGAGGCGCAGCGGGGAGAAAAGGGCTGGGAGGCGCAGGCGAAGAAAACGGAAAAGGGGTGAATTTTGTGTTGTTTCCTCCCCCGCTATGTGATATAAATAATCATTAAAGCCCTTGCGGCTTCGGAGAGGGGGAGAAGCATGGAGGAACGGGAGCTGGAGCTGTTTCCCGGCGTCCGGCTGACGACGATCCGCACGGACAGGTTCCACAGCGGATGCTTCTGCATCCACCTGCTGCGGCCTCTCCGCGCCGAGGACGCGTCCCGCACTGCGCTGCTGCCCGCCGTGCTCCGCCGGGGCACGCGGACGCTGCCGGATCAGGCCCGGATCGCCGACGCCCTGGACGGGCTCTACGGCTCCGCCATGGAGCCTGCCCTGCGGCAGCTGGGGGAGACCCTGGCCATCGGCTTTCATGCCGTCTTTCCCGACGGGCGGTACCTGCCGGGCGGGGAGGACTGCCTGGGCAGGATCGTCGCCCTGGGCGGCGAGCTGCTCCTGGACCCCGCCACCCGGGGCGGGCTGCTGCGGGACGATTTCGTGCGTTCCGAGGGGCGGGACCTCCACGATCGGATCGAAGCGGCGGTGAACGACAAGCGAGGCTACGCCGTGAAGCGGGCCCTGGCGCTGATGTTCGCCGGGGAGGCCTACGGGGTCTATCCCCTGGGGGAGGCGGAGGACGCCCTGCGCGTCCGCTATCAGGCCCTGACGAGGTTTTACCGGGAGATCCTGCGTTCTTCCCCGGTGGAACTGTTTTACTGCGGGAGCGAGGACGGCGCCCGGGTGGAGGAGGCGGTGCGCCGCGCCTTCATGACCCTGCCCGGCGGAGAGCGCCTCCTGCCGGAGCCGGCGGCGGCTCCCGAGGGGAAGGAGCTGCGCCGGGTGACGGAGGAGATGGACGTGGAGCAGGGAAACCTGGTCCTCGGCTTCCGCTGGCGCCGCGGCGGCGGGGCGGACTATCCCGCGCTTGCCGTGTTCAACGAGCTCTTCGGCGGCGGCTCCGCCTCCCGCCTGTTCCTGGAGCTGCGGGAAAAACGGGCCCTCTGCTACGCCGTGGGCAGCAGCGTGGACCGCTATAAGGGGAGCATGCTGGTCACCGCGGGCATCGACGCCCGCCGCCGGGAGGAGGCGGAGGAGGCCGTCCTGGATCAGCTTGCCCGGCTGGCGTCGGGGGATATCTCTCCCCGGGAGCTGGAAAGCGCCCGCAGGAGCGTTTCCGCCGGGTATCTCCAGGGGCTTGACAGCCCCTCGGCTGTCTGCGCCTTCCGGATGGGGCAGAATCTGCTGGGCGCGGGAGGCGATCTGCGGCAGTACGCCGCTCTGGCCTCCGAGGTGTCCGGGGAGGATGTGGCCCGCATCGCCGCGGAGATGCGGCCGGAGCTCTCCTACTTTCTCAGAGGGGAGGCGGCGGAATGAAGCTGAAGGAATGGCCCCGCTGCGGCGTCCGGGTCTGGGAGGGAACGACCGCCGCGGGCCTGCCGGTATACGTATTCCCCATGCCCGGCTTTCAGACGAAATACGCCTTCTTCGCCGCGGGCTTCGGCGGCTGCGACCGCCGGATCCTGCTGAATGGGAAGGGGAAGGATATCCCCGCCGGAACGGCCCATTTTCTGGAGCATAAGCTGTTCGACATGCCGGAGGGCAGCGCCGCGGAGCGTCTGGCGGCCCTGGGGGCAAGCTCCAACGCATATACCGGCCACGGCATGACCGGTTATCTCTTCAGCTGCACCGAGAATTTCGCTCCCTGCCTGGAGGAGCTGCTGCGCTTCGTCACCACGCCCTATTTCACGCCGGAGAGCGTGGACCGGGAGCGGGAGATCATTTCCCGGGAGATCGCCATGTATGAGGACGATCCCACCCGCAGAGTGGACCGGAGGTTCTTCCGCGCCCTCTACCGGGAGCACCCCGTCAGGGACCCCATCACCGGCACGGCGGAGTCCATAGGGAGCATCACGGCGGAAGACCTCTATGAATGCCACGAAGCCTTCTACACGCCCCGGAATATGGTCCTCTGCTGCGCCGGGGACGTGGATCCCGAGCGGATCATGGCCCTGGCGGAGAAGCTGGTCCCTCCCGGAGGGGAAGCGCCGGTGCGGGAGGAGCCCGCCGAGGAGGACCTCACCCCCGCCAGCGTCCGCGTCGAGGAGAAGATGCCCGTTTCCATGCCCCTGTTCCAGCTGGGGGCCAAGCTGCTCCGCCGGAAGGAAGGGGCGGCCTGGGCCAGGGAGATGCTTCTGGCGGATCTCAGCTGCGAGCTGCTCCTGGGGGTCGGCTCCCCCCTGTTTGCGGAGATGTACGACGCGGGCGTCGTGGATCACAGCTTTTTCGTGGACACCTACGATTTCCGTCGGGGCGGGGTCTGCTATGCGGGGGGCCGCTGCGGGGACCCCGGGGAGGTCCTGGCCAGGATCGTCGACGGGGCGGAGGCCTTCCGCATGGACGCCGAGGCCGCCGCGCGGCTGGAGCGTCTGAAGCGGGCCAGGCTGGGCGGCTTCCTCATGTCCCTGGATTCGCCGGAGGAACTGCCGGAGCTGCAGGCGGAATGCCGCTTCGACGGCTGGGACTGCATGGAGCTCCCGGCCCTGGCGGAGAGCATCCGGCCCGGGGAGGCGGAAGCCTTCCTCCGGGAGACCTTCCGGCCCGAGCGGCTGGCCTTGTCCGTGATCGCGCCGCTTTGAAAGGAGAAGAGCAATGGAGATCCCAGGCATCACCTTTCCCATTCTGGGAGATTTTGAACTGAATTTCCTGCCCTACTTCACCGTGTTCGGCTGGAAGATCTACTGGTACGGCGTCATCATCGCCGTGGGCTTCCTGCTGGCGGTGCTCTACTGCGTGAAGCGGGCGCCCTCCCTCGGCTTTTCGGAGGACGACCTGATCGACACCCTGCTGCTGGCGGTGCCCCTGGGCATCATCGGCGCGAGGCTCTATTACGTGATCTTCTACCGGGACGCCGCGGGGGCGAATCCCTATTTCGACGGGGTGAACGACCTGCGGGAGATCATCGCCGTCTGGGAGGGCGGCCTCGCCATCTACGGCGGCGTCATCGGCGGCGTCATCGGCCTCGTGATCGCCACGCGGTCGAAGAAGATCAGCACCCGGGGCATGCTGGACGTGGTGAGCTTCGGCCTCCTGATCGGCCAGGCCATCGGCCGCTGGGGCAATTTCACCAACCGGGAGGCCCACGGCACGGAGACCCTGGCCCCCTGGCGCATGGGCCTCGTATATTCCTACAAGACCTTCTACTACCATCCGACCTTCCTCTACGAGAGCCTGTGGAACGTCCTGGGTTTCCTGATCCTCCATTTCTGGTCGAAAAAGCACCGGAGGTTCGACGGGCAGCTCTTCCTGTGCTACCTCTTCTGGTACGGTCTGGGCCGTATGTTCATCGAGGGCCTGCGGACGGACAGCCTGTACGTGGGGTCTTCCAATCTCCGGGTGAGCCAGCTGCTGGCGGGAGTCACCTGCCTGGCCGCGGCGGCCGTGCTGCTCTACGTCCTGGTCTTCCGCCGTCCGGAGCCCGAGGGCCTTTGGGTGAACCGGGAGCGGAAGGCGTCCGCCCCGGCGGCGGCCGCCGCGCCGGAACCGGAGTCCGGGGCTGAGCCGGAAGCCGATACCATGACGGAGGAGGAATTCGACGAGGAGCTGAGCGACGCCTTCCGCATCCTCAGCGGCGGCGTCTCCCTCCGGGACTGGGAAGCGCCGGCGGAGAAAGCGGCGGAGCCGGACGCGGAGGAAGCGCCGGACCCCGCCGGTGAGGCCGAAAAAGCCCCGGAGGCGGCGCCCGCGGAGGCGGATGCGGCCCCGGAAACGGAGAAGGATCCCGGGGAGGACGCCGGGGAAACGGAGAAGCAGCCGGAGCGGGACGAAGCTCCGGAAACATATTGAGTTGGGAAGTTGAGAATCATGGAAAGAATCAAGATCAGAAAACTGTATGAGAGCCCGGCGGACTTCGCCGGGAAGGAGATCACGGTGGCGGGCTGGGCCCGCACGATCCGGGATATGAAGAGCTTCGGCTTCCTGGAGCTGAACGACGGGAGCTGCTTCAAGGGCCTGCAGGTGGTGTTTGAGGACGGCGTCGTAGAGGACTACAAGGCCGTGACGCGGCAGAACGTGGGCGCCTCCTTCGTGGTGAAGGGGGAATTCAAGCTGACGCCGGAAGCGAAGCAGCCATTTGAGCTGAAGGCCGTTTCCATCGCCCTGGAGGGGGCCAGCGCCCCGGAGTACCCCCTGCAGAAGAAGCGCCACAGCGTGGAATACCTGCGCACCGTGGCCCATCTCCGGCCCCGGACGAACCTCTTTTCCGCCGTGTTCCGCGTCCGCAGCGTGGCGGCCTTCGCCATCCACGAGTTCTTCCAGGACCGGGGCTTCGTGTACGTAAACACCCCCCTCATCACCGGGAGCGACGCGGAGGGCGCAGGGGAGATGTTCCGGGTGACCACGCTGGATCCCAAAAACCCGCCCCTGACGGAGGACGGGGAGGTGGACTGGAGCCAGGACTTCTTCGGGAAGCTGACGAGCCTCACGGTGTCCGGCCAGCTGAACGGCGAGACCTTCGCCATGGCCTTCGGGGACATCTACACCTTCGGCCCCACCTTCCGGGCGGAGAATTCCAACACCACCCGCCACGCCGCCGAGTTCTGGATGATCGAGCCGGAGATCGCCTTTGCCGACCTTGCGGACGATATGGATCTGGCGGAGGACATGCTGAAATATGTGATCCGCAAGGTGCTGGATACCTGCACCCAGGAGATCGAATTCCTCACCTCTTTCGTGGACAAGGGGCTGAAGGAGCGTCTGGAGCTGGTGGCCTCCTCCGATTTCGCCCGGGTCAGCTATACCGAGGCGGTGGAGCTGCTGAAGAATTCCGGCGCGGAATTCAAATACCCCGTCTACTGGGGCTGCGACCTGCAGACGGAGCACGAGCGCTGGCTCACGGAAAAGCATTTCGGCAAGCCCGTCTTCGTCACGGATTATCCCAAGGAGATCAAGGCCTTCTACATGCGCCTCAACGACGACGGGAAGACCGTCGCGGCGGCGGACTGCCTGG
>JAEEGL012337180.1_pt1 | contig 15333 bp, 10 predicted proteins | sample 9134231 | NCBI WGS metagenome assembly JAEEGL01 (sample SAMN16246548, study PRJNA631951) | gut metagenome | biome: gut microbiome; feature: rumen; material: fiber-attached | host: Bos | place: Iran: Karaj | collected 2018-10 | reverse complement strand
GTCCTTCGCCAGACAAAATACATCATTGGCTGAGATGGAATACTTATCCTTGGGGTTATGTAGGAATTGTTCCACAGTGTAACCATCCCTCCCGTTGGGCGAGAGTCTATATAGTCCTTTATCCTTGGTGCCCACCCACATGGTGCCATCTTTCATTTCCTCTATGGCATAGACTATTCCAAGGTTGTACTCCTTGCCCCACATGGTAAGTTTTCCCTTGGTGTCGCCCACCCATAGCCTATTTTTCGAGTCCATGAAGAGGGCACATGGTGCATTATACACACCCCACTGCCTGAACGGACTCGTTCGCAGACTAATCCTATCCAGTCCTCCTTCGCTGTTGTAAAGCCACACATTTTTTTCTCTGTCAACAAAGGTGCGACCCACCTGTGGCTGATACCACTCGCCATTGTCTTGCATCACGTGGTAGAGTTCTTCGTTCCTGTTAGAGTTCCAGTTATAATAGCATAAACCTCCATCCCTTGCCATCAGCAGGGTGGTGTTATTGGGTTGCAAAGCGAAAAACCAACTGTCATGCTTATTCTCGTAGTTGCCATTGCTACTAGGTAGTAATGTGTGTAAAGTGCCATTTATCCCATTAAGCAATATTGCTCCTGCTTGGTCGGTTATCATCCAATAACGCTCCATTTCATCGCGAAAAAGTCTTTTTACCGACTCTATCCTCTTATTATATCTGTGCACATGCCACCTGCCCCTATACCTTGCGAGCAGAGCCTCATCGGTAGCTATGACTAACTCCCCACCTGCGTTGCCAGCGAGGCGAAGAATCTTTCCAGTCTTTATTGGTAGTGCCAACCTCTGCATAAGCCAGGTTTTGGTGTTGAGCAACCACAGCTCACCATCCTTCGTGGCAAGGTATATGCTACCCTTTGCCGTCTCACGCCAGTGGTCGAACCGCTTTTTGGGGAATGTCACTCTTAGGTCTGGCACAGTAATACCTCCTTCAGACAATATCCACGCCATACCTCTGCTATCCTCATTGATACTGAGTATCTTACCTTTTTTCAGTCTGCCATTGGAGTATGAATACAGACGTGCCGACTCCCTCGGATTGTCTATACTCACCCTAATTGCTGCATCCCCTTCCTTAGTCTGCAACCACACATATCCGCTTGCCATAGGATATATCTGCTGAATGCTGAAGGTCTTTCCGCTCACTTGCTCCAGTTTTTCAGTCACATCAATAAAGGTGGATGTCCTGACATCGAAACAATAAGGATGATAGAACGAGCGACACCACACGTTGCCCTTTTTGTCTATCTTCACAGCATCGAGACGGTCATACGGCATTTGGGTGCCATCACCAGGGTGCGTCTTAAACGAACGGAACTCCTCCCCGTCATAGCGAAACAGTCCTCCCCACGTTGATAACCACAGAAATCCCCTCTCATCCTGAGCTATGCCTGTCACCTTCTCTTTCAGCATGCCCTTGGTGATGTTCCATGAAGGATCGGTGCGAACAACCCCTGCCAACGACTGCATGGCAATCATCAACAAAAGGCATATCAATATATGGAAATGTCTGTTCACGAATGCAAAGATACGAAAAAGAAAGGCAACTACCAAAAGTAGTCGCCCTTTTTTACCTTATGTCATGTTGCTCTTTATCTCACCACCTTCTTGCCATTACTTATCACGATGCCGTGATAGCCATCAGATACAGGCTGGCCAGCGAGATTAACGGGGACAGAATTAATGGTAACGGGAACGGTAACGGGAACATTTGTAATACCTGTAATCACTTTACTCTGATAATTCTCTATGGCGTTTTTGAGATTTACGTCGATGGCAGAAGAAGAGTCGTCGGTCGAGTTATTGAAAGTCCATTTCAGGTCGCCGCCCTCTGTGCGTCCAGCATAAGCCATCACTATGGCAGGAACGTCTTCAGGCGCATCAGGGCTATAGACGTACATATCGCTTGCAGTATCAAAGTTGCTATATTTATTGCCACCATAGACGGTACTTTCCGTTTCAGGTACTTTTTCTTCTCTTGCACTGACAACATAAGCATCATAGTCATTAGGACGATCAACCTGAGTATAGAGAGTATGGTTGCCGACAAACTTGTTGTTATAAGCCTTGATTATGCCACCCGTCTGCTCTCCTTTAGGCCATCGCTCCTTGTTGCTTCCCTGCATGTTGATTTCCAACGGCCAGGGGCAGTTGCGGTAGTAGTTGGCTTCAGCAAAGGTGGATGCCCCTTCCACGCTGAGTATGCACATGGTGGGGTTGCCGTCGTTGTAGTTGTTATATACATGTACGTCGCCACGGCAGATGCGCGGCAGGCGTGAGTCGCAGTGGTCGAACCAGTTGTGGTGGTAGGTAAAGTACAGAGGGTCTTTGGACTCGTCTCCGCCAGTGCCTCCTGCAAATGAGCATTTGCCGTTATCCCAGAAATGGTTGAAGGAAATGGTAATGAAGGTGGTATAATATTTCATGTCTATTGCGCCGTCGCCCTTTTTCTGGTCAGCATCAGAGCCTGGAGCACCGTAGAAGAAGTCGCAGTTGTGTACCCAGTCGTATGCATTGTCGCCTTCCATGGATACGGCGTCATCTCCGTATAGCATTATGCCGAGGTTGCGCACCTCGAGGCAGAGGCTCCTCTTCAGGTGGATACCTATGCCGTGCAGGGTTGCATCATTGCCTACGCCCTCTATTGTGATATTGCGGATGCGCTTGTTATCTGCCCTGTCGCCTCCTGTGAAGGCTATATACTTACCACTCGTGAGGTTACTTACATCAGCTTTTTTCAGACAGCCTATAATGCGAATTATCATGGGGCTGTCCTCATACCCTTTTCCACGGGCTTTCAGTATCTCCATGAGTCCGGTGTAGGTCTTAGGTCCTTTTTTGTCGATGGCAACGTCACAAGTCAATGAGTTTACGTTATCACTCGTAACATAAAGAATCTTGGCTCCAGCCTTTGGTGTACCATCCATGTTATAGGCTCCTGGTATGTGTCCGTCGGTGAAGGCAAAACCCTCACGTATGTGCTTTCTGACGGTAAGAGTATTGGTGACGGCCTTGTCTATCTCATTGCCCTTGTCATCCAACGCCTTAATAGTGATGGTGTATTCTCCTGCCTTCAGTCCCAGCACATCGGCACGCATATAGTCGGCATACCCCCTGATAAGGGCTTTGTCAATGACGGCATCAGTTATGCCCTCGCCACTGTATGTTACCTGATAGTCGGCAGCACCATCGACTGGGGCCCACTCTACGAAAGCGGACTCCAGCCAACCTTGTTGCTTATTCACTGTCATGGCTTGTGTGGATAGTACACCTGCCAGCCACAACACTGTCAATAATATTCTACGCATGATAATCACATGTTTATCTCATCACCTTTTTGCCGCCCACTACCACTATGCCGCGATAGTCGCCAGACACGCACTGACCAGCGAGATTAACGGGAACACTAACGGGAACGGGAACGCTAACGGGAACGTTTGTAATACCCGTAGCTATAGGCGAGAGGGCTATATAATAAAGGTATGACTCGCTTGAGGTACGCCTGATTGTGTATTCGCCTGCTGCTGGCAGGGTGGTAGTCACAGTGTTGTTGTCAGGTATGGTAATCTCTGCCATATCGTTAATCTTTATGCGCTTAGCAGCAGAATTAGCGAAATAGAGCGTGAGATTCATGGGCTGGGCTATGCTGAAGGTAACGCTTGAGCTTGAACCCATCTTGACACATTCGTTGTATGTGGTACCGCCAACGGTTACCGAGCCCTTGCTGTTGCTGGTCTGCCCCACGATAGTAAAGCCCTTGGAGGCATCGTTTATGAGGTCTATGACGTATCCGCCCTGCGTAGCCTCAGATGGTGTGGGAGTTGGGTTGTCGCCACCTTCACCGCCTTCGCCTCCTTCTTCACCACCCTCGTCGGCAGGCTTCTCGCCGTTGCCCTGTATGCTTACCACCTTACTTTCGTAGGCGAGGATAGCCTCCTTGAGAGCTGGTATGATTTCGTGGTTCTTGTCTTCGGTGGCATTATCAAAGGTCCACTTTATGTCGCCGCCGTTCATGCGTCCCGCGTAGGTGGTTACTATCTCTGCTACCTGCTCTGGAGCATCGGGGGTAGAGATGTACATGCCTTCGGCTGTATCGAAATTGTCATAGACATGCCCCTCGGTGTAACCCTCAACCACCTTGTATGCCTTGACGGTCTCAGGCACCTTGTCGCCACGCTTCTCCACGAGCCATGCGTCAAACTGCTGAGGGTCGTAGTCCTGATAGTGCAGACGCAACTCAAAGTCACACTCCACCTTATTATTATATGCTTTGCTCATGCCTCCGCCCTGACCAGAGAAGGTACCCTTGTCAGGATTGCTGGCATAGATGCGGTCGGTGCCCTGTCCTGCTATCATCATAGGACGCTGCAGATTGCGGAAGTAGTTGCACTCAATGAATGCGTTTGATACTTCTGTGCAACCTATGCCGTAGGTAGCATTGCCGTCGTAGTAGTTGTTGTAGATGTGGGCAGTGGTGTGGTTTAGACGTGGGCAGCGTGAGTCACAGTGGTCGAACCAGTTGTGGTGGAAGGTTATGAGCAGATTGGTCTCCTCCTTGGTGGCACCGCCGCAACCCATCACCTTGCCTGAGTCGAAGAAGTGGTTGTAGGAAATGGTGGTGAGCGTAGAGCGATACTTCATGTCGATAGAGCCGTCACCCTTCACCTGATCAGCATCAGGACCTGGCTTGCCGTAGAAGAAGTCGCAGTTGTGAATCCAGTTGTGGTAGTTGTCCGTATCCATTGATATGGCATCGTCGCCAAAGAGCATTATGCCGAGATTGCGCACCTCTATACCCCTTGAACGCTTGAAGCCCACGCCATAGCCATAAAGGGCAGCATCATCGCCTATACCCTCAAGCGTTATGGACTCGACAGAGCAGTCGGTGGCGTTCTTGCCCTCGAAACTGAGGTAGTTGTCGTCCTTCAGTCCGCTTATGTCGGTATTCTTCACCGTTCCCACTATGCGTACTATCAGCGGTGTGTGGGTCTTGTCCTTGCCACAAGCGCTGAGGATGTTTGCCAGTCCTGTGTAGGTGGTGGTGTTCTTGCCGTCGCTTACGTCGCATGTTACGGTGTTAGCCGTGTTAGCCGTCACGTATATAATCTTGGCATTAGCCTTAGGAGTGCCGTCAGCATTATAGCCACCAGGCACCACACCCTCGGTGAAGGCATAGCCCTCACGGTTTTGCGCCTTGACGGTTACACTCTGTGCAGCTGATGTAGCGAGTTCTGCCCCCTTGTCGTCAAGAGCTTTTACTACAAGACTGTATGTACCAGCCTTCAGACCAGGAATATCACAACGAACATAGTCGCCATACGAGCGAATGAGCATGTCGTCTGCCACACCGCTAACGCCCTCTCCGCTATAGCTCACGCTATACTTCGTGGCACCACTGACGGAAGTCCATTGCAGCATGGCAGTTTCCAGCCATCCCTCACTCTTGGTTACGTTAACACCTGTCTGGGCATACATGCCTGCCATACCTGCAAGCAAAAGCACAATTAAATAAATTCTTTTCATCTTTAGTGTAATATTGTTTAGATTGTAATTTTGGGTTTCTGCCTGCAAAATTACTTTCTTTATCTTTATACAAGGTGGACTAATAAACAAAAAGGGTGGACTTATTGCTAAATAGCGATGAAACCGCAGGTTTTTTAATTGATAATTGATAATTGACCTCCGAGCTCTGCTCGCCTGAGCACCTACGGAGCGCAAGAATTGATAATTGTCCTTTGTACCTTGTCACTTAATCAGACGAGCAACTCGGGGTGGATATTCTTCATGGAGTGCCAAAGGCTGTAGCGTGCCTCGGGATTCATAGCCTCAAGTTGGTGGAAGAGGTCGTTTACCTCTTTACGTTTGGTCACTCTGTCGTATGGGCAAGGTGTCTTTTGCTTCTCGAATCCTTGGTTCTGTGCCTCATCTTTTATCATAGACTCTGGCACCAAGCATAGTGGACGGATAATCTCAATGGGGTAATGCTCCATTTTGAGTTTGGGTGGCATAGTCTGTATCGAACCTTCATATATCATATTCACCAGCAGGGTGGTGAGGATATCGTCCTGATGATGTCCCAGTGCCACCTTTGTAAATCCATGCTCCTTGGCATAGGTGAAGATAGCTTTGCGCCTGTTCCATGAGCAGAGGAAACACTTATTTTTTTGCTTACGCAAACCAACAGTGGCTTCATCCTCCATACTATCCACGAAGCTACTATGCAGTATGGTGAGCTTCACACCCTCGTCCTCGCAAAACCGCTGTATGTAGGTACGGTCAGTCTCGTAAGGGATATTATCCATTATCACGTGCACTGCCTCTACCTCTATCCTCGGCTTCAGTATCCTCTGCTGCTGCCCCATCAGTTTCAAGAGCATCAGCGAATCATTGCCTCCTGACAGTGCCACAAGCACCCTGTCGCCATCCTCTAACAGCGAATAGTCGGCACATGCCTTGCGAAAAAGTCGGGGGAGTTTTGGATTCATAGGGTTCTTGCGCTCCAGTAGGTGCTCAGGCGAGCAAGCTCGGAGCAAAAGTTCAAGAGGTTTGTGGTTGTCCTTAGTCACCTTGTCCTTAGTCACCTAGTCCCTTATATGGCTACGCCGAAGTCGTTCTTTACCTCCTCCATCACGAAGGTGGACTCGAGGGAGCCGAGCATGGGTATCTGACCGAGGACGTTAAGGATGAACTCCTGGTAATACTTCATATCGGGCGCGTGTACCTTTAATAGATAGTCATACTTGCCCGAAATGTTGTAACACTCCGTCACCTCAGGTATCTCACGGATGGTGGCGCAAAACTCCTCTGCAACTTTTTTGTTGATTGTGGCGAGTTTTACGGAGCAGAACACTACGAAGCCCTTGTGCAACTTCTCAGCGTCGAGCACCGTCACGTACCTTTTTATATATCCCTCGCGCTCCATTCGTTTTATTCGCTCAAACACTGGGGTGCTGCTGAGCAACACTTCTGTGGCTATCTCCTTAATGGTCAGTCGCGCATTCTGTTGCAGACACCTCAGTATCTTGATGTCTGTCTCGTCAAGTGTTTCAATAATTGCTTTTGCCATAGCGTTTTGTTTTAGTTCTTTGTGCAAAGTTAGAAAAAATTTCTTGATTATGCATAATAATTGGCTTTTTCTTTGTAATTTTCGCTTCGAGCGTGAGCTGTATTGGCAGTATCTTGACAGGGCAGAGGAGATATACCCTTCAAAATGGGAGGCACTGAAGGATACCCTCTCTCGCATACAGAGTTCCAGAATACACCTTGCAGGCAGATTTTGGTTTAGTTTGAAGTTGTTTGTTCTATCTTTGACGAAATTTTAGAATGTTTTTCTAAAGTTTTATTCTTTTCTTGGAATATATTACTCGCCGATTGTAATTTTGCAGTCGGAAATAAAACGGGAACGTTAACGTTAACGGGAACCGCTAAACAGTAAATCAATTAAAAAAGAAAGGAATAAAACAATGAGTACACAGACAAACAAACTTCACGTAGAGACACTTGCCCTCCATGTAGGACAGGAAGTAGCAGACCCAGCATCAGACGCTCGCGCGGTGCCTATTTATCAGACCACCTCGTATGTGTTCCATAACTCAGAGCATGCAGCCGACCGTTTTGGTCTTCGCGATGCAGGCAACATCTATGGTCGCCTGACTAACTCCACTCAGGGAGTGTTCGAAGACCGCATAGCTGCCCTTGAGGGTGGTGTGGCAGGCTTGGCAGTGGCAAGTGGTGCAGCAGCCATCACCTATGCCTTGCAGAACATAGTGCTGGCAGGCGATCATATCGTAGCCGCAAAGAATATTTATGGTGGTTCTTACAACCTTATCACCCACACACTTGCCAATCAGGGCGTAGAGAACACCATCGTTGACCCTCGCAACCTCGACGAGATAGAGAAGGCAATAAAGCCAAACACAAAGGTGTTTTATTTCGAGACACTGGGCAACCCTAACTCTGACGTGCTCAACCTTGAGCCTATAGCAGAGATAGCACACAAACACCACATCCCAGTGATTGTTGACAATACCTTTGCACCCATCATCTACCGTCCGCTGGAGCATGGTGCCGACATCGTGGTTCACTCTGCCACTAAGTTCATTGGCGGTCACGGCTCTTCTCTCGGTGGTGTGATAGTTGACGGTGGCAAGTTCGACTGGAAGGCGAATGCCGACAAGTTCCCTACCCTTGCCAAACCAGAGCCTTCATATCATGGTGCGGTATTTGCTGACGTGGCTGGTGCAGCAGCTTTCGTAACCCGCATCCGTGCCGTACTGCTTCGCGATACTGGTGCCACTATCTCTCCATTCAACGCCTGGATTCTGCTTCAGGGCACTGAGTCACTGCCACTCAGGATAGAGCGCCATGTGGAGAATGCACTGAAGGTGGTTGACTACCTGAAGAACCATCCTAAGGTGGCAAAGGTAAACCACCCAGCAGTAGAGTCACATCCTGACCATCAGCTTTACAAGCAGCTCTTCCCTCAGGGTGCAGCATCTATCTTCACCTTCGAGATAAAGGGCGGACAGGAAGAGGCTTGGAAGTTCATCGACTCGCTTAAGATATTCTCTCTGCTTGCCAACGTGGCTGATGTGAAGTCGCTGGTTATCCACCCTTACACCACTACCCACTCACAGCTCTCGCCTGAGGAACTTGCTGACCAGCAGATTACTCCTTCTACCATAAGACTCTCTATCGGTGTGGAGCATATCGATGACATCATAGCCGACCTCGACCAGGCGTTTAATCAATTATAAAGGATAAAGTAAAAATAACATAAGTTTGTTATTGCAAGGGTGCGAGAAAGTTCGTACCTTTGCAGTCGGTAATCAAGAAATTTATAACATATCCTCAAGTCCCCCTCTAAGGGGGATTTAGAGGGTCTAAAAAAGGAATTAACAATATGGCAATTGCAAAATCACTCACAGAGCTCGTAGGCAACACACCGCTGCTCGAACTCAACAAGTTCTCAAAGGCTAAAGGCATTGAGACTCCAGTTATCGCCAAGGTAGAATTCTTTAATCCTGGCGGTTCAGTAAAAGATCGTATCGCCCTCGCAATGGTTGAGGACGCAGAGGCTAAGGGCATCCTGAAGCCAGGTGCTACTATCATCGAACCAACATCAGGTAACACAGGTGTGGGACTTGCCTTGGTAAGTGCCGTGAAGGGTTATCACCTTATCCTCACCATGCCTGAGACCATGTCCATCGAGCGTCGCAACCTCGTAAAGGCTTATGGTGCTGAGGTGCGCCTCACATCAGGCAAGGAGGGTATGGCAGGTGCCATCAAGGCTGCCAACGAACTGCGCGACTCTATCCCTGGTTCTGTCATTCTCCAGCAGTTTGAGAACCCCGCCAACCCAGCCAAGCACTATGCTACCACTGGTCCTGAGATATGGAAGCAGACAGACGGCAAGATTGATATCTTCGTAGCTGGTGTAGGTACTGGCGGCACTATCTCTGGTGTAGCTAAATACCTCAAGGAGCAGAACCCTGCTATCAAGGTGTATGCTGTAGAGCCTTCTACCTCAGCAGTGCTCAATGGCAAACCAAGCGGTCCTCACAAGATTCAGGGTATCGGTGCTGGTTTCATACCTAAGACATACGGTGCTGAGTATATCGACGAGGTGCTCGACATAGACAATGACGACGCCATCCGCACTGGTCGCGAACTGGCTCAGCAGGAAGGTCTGCTCGTGGGCATCTCTTCTGGTGCAGCAGCATTCGGCGCAGCCCTCCTGGCTAAGCGTCCTGAGAACAAGGGCAAGAAGATTGTTGCCCTGCTGCCTGACACAGGCGAGCGCTACCTCTCTACCGTGCTTTACGCTTTTGATGAGTATCCACTGTAAACGTTTCCGTTATCGGAAACGTTACGAAACGCTTCGCTACGTTCCGAGCTCTGCTCGCCTGAGCACCTACGGAGCGCAAGAAACGTCGCAAGCGCCTACGATAACTAAAGGGTGCCTTATCCACATAGGATAGGGCATCCTTTTTTCATTTTTACTCTTTTTATTTGCTTGTATCGCCGAAAAAATGTAACTTTGCGGAGGATTAAGAGAACACCATGCTACTCGACGAGATAAGAAAAGATATAGAACCAGAGATGATGCCCCTGTTTAATAAGGCGGTAGAGATAGCTACGAAGGCGCATCAGGGACAGACGGACAAGTCTGGCAAATCCTACATAGGTCACGTGATGAGGGTGTCCTTAGGTTGCAAGACGCAAAAAAGCAAGGTCATTGCCTTGCTTCATGATGTGGTGGAAGATACTCCCATCACCCCTGAGCAACTGATAGCTGATGGCATACCAGCCGATATAGTGGAGGCTGTGCTCACACTCAGCAGAAGGCAGGACGAACCTTACGAAGAATATATCAACAGGGTGGCTCCTCATCCCCTTTGCCGAGAGGTGAAGATAGCCGACCTGGAAGATAATATGGATATACGCCGACTCGCTGAGATAGGCGAGCAAGACGTTAGAAGACTAAAGAAATACCATAAGGCTTGGAAAACACTCACATCTCTTTAACATGAGATTTCTTTTGTTGCCTCAATGAGCCACTGCTTGTCTGCCTCGTCGCTGAGGTGGGGCAAGAGTGTTTCCCTTACTCTCTTGTGATACTGGTTGAGCCACTCCACCTCCTTCGTGGTGAGCATAGAGAAATCTATCGGCGCAGTGTCGATAGGACAGAGAGTAAGAGGAGTGAGAACGTTAACGGGAACGGGAACGGGAACATTAACGTTAACGGGAACTACCTCCATCACATTTTCCGTCCTTATGCCAAACTTGCCTTCGAGGTATATGCCTGGCTCGTCAGTCACCACCATACCTGGATGCAGGGGGGCAGGAAACCACTGCTGGTGGATGCGATGAGGACCTTCGTGAACACACAGTCGCCATCCCACTCCGTGACCAGTGCCGTGCATGTAGTTGTAGCCGCCCTTCCATACCTCCGAGCGCGCTATGGCATCTATCTGTGTGCCACAGGTACCGTCAGGGAATGGTGTGGTGGCAAGGGCTATGTTAGCCTTCAGCACACAGGTGTAGGCATGCCTCATCTCGTCTGTCACTGGTCCGAGGGCTATGGTGCGAGTGATGTCTGTAGTGCCACAGGTGTATTGTGCTCCAGAGTCTATGAGCAGCAGTCCCTCTGCCCTTAGTGAGGCATCCGTCTCAGGTGTTGCCATATAGTGCACTATCGCCCCGTGAGCGTTGTAGCCACAGATGGTGGGGAAAGAGAGGTCGAGACATTCAGTACTCTCTCTGCGCAACTGCTCCAGTTTGTCGCTGACGCTTATCTCTGTCTGTCCGCCCTGCTCCACAGCTGGTTTCAGCCACCTCAGGAATCGCACCATCGCTATGCCGTCGAGCACCATCGACTTATGGAAACCCTCTATCTCCTTCTGGTTCTTCACAGCCTTGAATGCTATCACAGGACTTGGTGCCTCCACAGCATGCTCCTTCACCTTATTATATATAGAGTAGCTGGTGGTCTGTGGGTCTATGAGCACCCTGCCGTCTATCTTCGCTATGGTGCTAAGGAATTCGCCGTAGGGCTTCACGTTCACGTTTGCCTCATACAGCAGCGCCTTGGCATCGGCATTCAGCGAACCGTCGGCAAAGAGTGTGGCATCATCCAGCGTTATGAGCAGATTGCTGATAAACACAGGCGTCATCTTCACGTCGCTACCCCTCAGGTTCAGCGTCCATGCTATGCCCATCAGGTCGGTCAGTATGTGGGCATCGCAGTGCTGCTCCCTCATCACCTCACGTATGCGGTGCAGTTTGCTACCCACACTCTCGCCTATCCACTCACGTTCCACACCGTATATGGGGTTTGACGGAATGGCAGGACGGTTCGTCCACAGTCTCTTGGCTATGTCATAGTCTGTGCGCAGGGTTACGCCAATCTTGCGCAGTTCCTTGCCCATCTGCACAGCCTCGCTGTAGTTTATCACCATACCGTCAACAGCCACCACCCTACCGTTTGCCACTGACATCTTCCTCAGCAGCCACTCCGTGATGGTAGGTGTCTCAGGCAGTCCTTCCTTCATAAGGACGAAGCCCCCGTTTTGCCCCAGCTCGCTTTGCGAGCGACTTGAACTGCGAAGCTCCATTTCCGCCTGAATGAAATATCGTGAGTCAGTCCACAGGGCTGCCTCGTCGAGTGTCACCACGGCAGTGCCAGCACTACCCGTAAACCCCGTAATCCACTGTCGGGTTTGCCAGTGTTCAGGCAGGTATTCGCTGTTGTGTGGGTCGCTGGTAGGGAAGATTACAGCATCTATCTTCTCTGTGCGCATCTTCTGGCGCAAGATATTCAGTTCACAGTGCATAGTTCATAATTCTTAATCAAGTTTCTCCGCAAAGTTACGTTTTTTCAGCGATACCTCCAAATAAAATTAAAAAAACAACTCGGACAACAAAGGACAATTAAGTTGTTTTATGTTCTTGCGCTCCTTGCGGTGCTCAGGCGCTTCGCGGAGGTTTATGGTTGTCTTCTTGATTTCTATCTTGGAAAATCCCTACCGTGCTTTAGGGTTTTTATCCACTCTGTTTAGGATGTTTCCCTTTGGTGGGGTGAAAAAAATGCTGAACTTTGCACCAGACAAAAGAACAAAATATAATTATCAATTCTCAACTAATAGGAGGAACGAATATGAAAAAGATTTTTACACTCGCACTGATGACCGTAATGACTATTTCGGCAAATGCACTAAGTTTCACCTTAGTAAGTAGCAACAACAATACAGCTGTGGTACTGAGCAGCAACGATGTCCGTCCAGTATATCACCGCACGGTAGTGGCACCAGCACCAAGGGTAGAGGTGGTAAAGGTTAAGCCAGTGCCTCCACGCGTAAAGCATCACAAGCATCATGTGAAGCACCATGCACCAGCAACTGCTCCTACATGGAGAGATGCCGCTGTCAGACCTCACCACCACATCCGATAAGATAAAATAATTGTTTGGTTAGTTGATTATGAATAGGAATGGGGAGCCTCACCAGAATGTGTGAGACTCCCCAACTTATTAAGGGGTTTATAGTTATCGTAGTGGCGTAGCCACGTATCGTAGCGCAGCGTATCGTAGCGAGCCTTGCTCGCGTATCGTTCCCGTTAACGTTAACGTTCCCGTTCCCGTTAGCGGGAAACTTCTTCTCCGAAGAGCGTAGCGCTGGTTGAGCCTGTAATCCTTACCTTCACCAGGTCGCCTATGTGGTGGTTGCCCTTATCAAATACCACCATCTTGTTCTGGCTCGTCCTGCCACAGAGTTGCTCACGTGAACGCTTGCTGTAGCCCTCCACCAGCACCTCAAACTCCTTGCCCTCGTCAGCCTTGTAGCTGATGGCAGAGAGCTCGTTCTGCAGGGCAATCATCTCATTCAGTCTGCGTATCTTCACCTCCTCAGCCACGTCGTCAGGCAGGTGCTTAGAGGCGTATGTGCCAGGGCGCTCGCTGTATTTGAACATGAAGGCAGAGGCATAGCCCACCTCCCTCATCAGCGACAGCGACATCTGGTGGTCCTCCTCCGTCTCGCTGTGGTATCCCACGAATATATCCGTCGTTATGGCACACTCAGGCACTATGCGCTTAATCGCCTCCACCCTGCCCATGTACCACTCACGGGTGTATTTGCGGTTCATCAGTTTCAGTATGCGGTCTGAGCCACTCTGCACAGGCAGGTGTATGTGCTTACACACATTAGGGTAGCGCGCAATCACCTCCAGCGTCTCGTCGCTCATGTCCTTAGGGTGCGAAGTAGTGAAGCGCACCCTCATCTTAGGCACCGCCTCAGCCACCATCGCCAGGAGTTTTGGGAAGGTAATCGACTCACCCCCAGCCCCTCTCTTGGAGAGAGGGGAGGAGTTTGCGTCTTCTTTCAGCGATGAATTAGTAGAGGACTCTTGTAGTTGTTCCCCTCTCTCCAATAGAGGGGAGGAGTTTGCATCTTCTATCAGCGATAAATTAGTAGAGGACTCTTGTAGTTGTTCCCCTCTCTCCAAGAGAGGGGTTAGGGGTGAGTCTACCTTATAACTGTTAACATTCTGTCCCAGCAGAGTTACCTCCTTAAATCCGCGAGCCTCCAGATCCTTCACCTCGCGCATTATGCTCTCCACATCCCTTGAGCGCTCCCTGCCTCGGGTGTAGGGCACTATGCAGTAGTGACAGAAGTTGTTGCAGCCACGCATAATGCTCACAAAGCCCGACAGGTGCGAGCCGTGCGCCCTCTGTGGCAATACATCCTTATACGTCTCGGTAGTAGAGAGTTCAGTGTCTATGGCGTTCTGTCCCAGTTCGCACTGAGCTATCAGGTCAGGCAGCTGCATGTATGAGTCAGGCCCAGCCACCAGATTAGCGTGGTGGCTCTGTATCAGGTCGTCCTTCACCCTCTCTGCCATACAGCCCAGCACACCGATTATCAGGGGATTTTTCGTAGGCTTGTTAGAGCCGTTTCGTAGCGTAGCGTTTCGTTTTCGTACCTTTTCCAGCGCCTCCAGTCTGTGGTAGATTTTATTCTCCGCATTCTCTCTCACCGAACAGGTGTTGAGGAACACTGCATCAGCCTCCTCCACCGATTCGCACAGCTCATATCCAGCCATCTGCATTATCGATGCCACCACCTCAGAGTCTGCCACATTCATCTGGCAGCCGTATGTCTCTATGTATAGTTTCTTCATTTCGCCTGCAAAGGTACAAAAACGAGCGCAAAGCACAAAATAAATCTTGTTTATTTTTGCTTTGCCAAGTGCTGACACCATGTCTCACAAGAGACCAAGGTACTAAAAATATGCCAAACTAACGAAAAAGACTGCACCAGCTCGGAAGCCAATGCAGTCCAACCTAAAAACGACGCGTCTCAAATAAGAAATGCCTAGTAGATATGATGGCCAATGCAACTTGAAGTTGAGAGGCCTGCCATTATTGAGCACAGAGCGGTGAGTATGGCATTTATAATCACACTCCAATTGTGCTTCGTCTGGTCGGTCATGATGCTAACCTCCTAACTTTGCACAGCCCAATTAAGGCTGAGGATTCTCCTTCACTGGGTTCTTGATCACGAACTGGAAGTCACCCTTAGCTCCGAGTGCGCGAGACTGAAGCTGAGCCTTGCCAGTCACGGCGTTGGTGGTCTTGGTGTACTCTGGAGTGAAGATACACTTAGCGTTCTTGATGTGCTCCTTGATAGAGAAGTCAGCCTCAGTGAGGGCACCAGATGAGCGGAGTGAAACACCGAAGTAGCCGAAGCGGTCGAGCTTACACTTGTTGCCGTTCTGAATCTCGTAAGTCATCACGTTAGC
>JAEEGL013554067.1_pt1 | contig 15334 bp, 12 predicted proteins | sample 9134231 | NCBI WGS metagenome assembly JAEEGL01 (sample SAMN16246548, study PRJNA631951) | gut metagenome | biome: gut microbiome; feature: rumen; material: fiber-attached | host: Bos | place: Iran: Karaj | collected 2018-10 | reverse complement strand
TAGTGCTGCTTCGTTCCCGACCTGACACGGTTCGCAGATTTCCATTGCATAAGACCCGAACCTACACAAAAGGACTGCTACATACACCCTTTACAGAGCCGCTCTATAAATATACTTGGTTTTGATAATTATTTCAAGTAAATTATGATTATTATTTTTGTTTAACGAGTTGATCCAGAGTATAGCTGTCTATGTACTGGTTGACTACATCATCCAGCCCCTTCCAGAAATTAAGACTGGCACAGGAATCAGATAAGGGACATTCAGACATCCCTTCTGCAGCACATTCTACAGGCGAGAAGTTGCCTTCCATAACTCTTAATATATCACCTACAACATATTCAGAAGGATCCTTGGCAAGGCGGTGTCCGCCGTTTGTTCCGCGCATGCTCTCAAGGTAACCTGCCTTATTAAGAGCAGTAACTATCTGCTCGAGATATTTGACTGTAATACCAAGTCTGACAGCAATATCCTTAAGGGAGATGTATTCACCATTATAATGGGCTGCTAAATCTGTCATAACTCTCAGGCCATATCGGCCTTTTGTGGAAATCCTCATATTTTACCTTTCGATAATAATTAAAAATGTCTATAATAATGATATATAATAGCAAAAAATGAAACGAATTACTACTAAAATGGTATGAATTTAAATATGCAGATGAAACCTAAGTCTCTGGGCAGGATCAGTACAAAAGGTCTTACTCCGGAGGAAATACAAGATATTAAATTTATGAAAGCCGCCATTGCACAGGCGAGAAAGGCATATGTTCTGGGAGAGGTGCCGATCGGATGTGTAATAGTTTATGAAGGCAAGATAATAGGAAGAGGCTATAACAGACGTAATACAGACAAGACTACCCTGGCTCACGCAGAGATAACTGCAATTAAGAGAGCCGGGAAGGTAATTGGTGACTGGAGACTTGAGGGATGTAAGCTCTATGTCACCCTCGAACCTTGCCAGATGTGCGCCGGAGCTATAGTACAGGCCAGAATACCGGAAGTCATTATGGCAGCAGAGAATCCCAAGGCAGGGTGCGCAGGATCTGTCTTGGACATATTGAATAACCCGGGGTTTAATCATCAGGTACAGGTTAAAAGAGGCGTGTTAAAGGATGAATGCGCCAAAATGTTAAAGGAATTTTTTGTGGAACTGAGAGCCAGAAACAAGGCTGAGAAAGAGCTGAAATCCAGTCAGGGACTAGACGAGAACTGACGCCTTACCGGTTACGAAAGGAATCCGTTAATGAAAAAGAGGATAATATCCAGCTTGTTGATCATGTTCCTGATTATTGGAACTGCTGCATGTGGAAGCTTTGGCCATAGTAAAGATAACCGCAAGACAAATGATGACGCGTACAAGGTGTGGGATATCGACTTTAACGAAGAACCTACTACAGTGACTCTTTTAACAATCGGAGATAAGCCAACTAATGGAATGACAGAAGAGGCAGTGGCAGAAATCAACAAGATTCTGCTGAAAAGAGTAAATGCCAAACTGGATATCTTCTATGTTGGATGGGACGATTATCTCCATAGATATAACGAAATAATATCATCTAAGAATTCTAATATTGACCTGATAGGAACAGGTTCTGATTGGCTTGACGCATGGCCCAATGCCAGGCAGGGTAATTTCCTTCCGATGAGTAGGGAAATGCTACAGTTTTTTTGCCCTGAAACCTACAGCCAGGTGACAAGCGCTGAGTGGGACAAATGCTCCTATGATGGGAAAATCTATTTTATCCCTGAAAACGAATATACGCAGTGGACCAACCACGGGTTCATTTACAGAGCAGATGTGGCCAGAGAAGCCGGCTATGATAAGCTCCAGAGCTGGGATGACATTACCGGGTATTTTAAATATATAGTGAGAAAAAAACCTGAAATGATAGCCTGGGACAGCGATGGGACAAATACTATCATTGGTCTTGGATACCTTATGTCTCAGAAAAAATACAATCCTATATATGAAGTTACAACTTATGGACTATGGGGGGCGTATTCTGATGGCGACGGGAGAATAGTTTCTCCGTATTATGAGGGAGATGAGTTTATCAAATTTGCCAAACTCATGAAGGAATGGGACATGATTGGTGTTTGGAGAGCCGGACAAAAAGGCGCCGGAGATGAAACTGATGAGTTTTATCAGGGGTATTCTGCAGTCGTTCAACATCATACAGCACAGTATTATAACGTTATAGAGCCTTTGCTCAGAGTTAAAAATCCTTCGGCATCGGCCGGGTTCTACTGGTTTGGAGAAGAAAACGCTAATCTTATGAAAACCAGTATTTTACATGGCGCAATGGCCGTATCAGCTTATAGTAAAAATCCGGAAAAGGCGCTTATGGTATATGATGTACTGCGAAATAACAGAACCTGCTACAGGCTTATGCGTTATGGTGTTGAAGGAATGCAATACGTCAGTCCTGATGGGAAAAAGATGGAAAAGCCCCGAGGCTATAATGCTGACAGAGACGACATTACAACTAACTTCTGGTGGGGAAGGCGAGATGATTATGAACTTCTGGATACAGAGGTAAACTGGAATGATTATTATAAACTATTGGATAGTTATGAACATGTAGCGGTAGATTACCCGTGGGATGGCTATGATTTTGCCTATGGTCTTGATCAGAACAAATTGCAGGCGGTAATAGAGGTTTGTGATAAATACATTCCTGAAATAACCTATGCCAGATACAGTATTCCTCCGGAAGCAGAAGTTTCTCTTTTTAGAGATGCTCTTAAGGAAGCAGGTATAGAAGATATAACCAGACAGTTACAAAAAATCAAAGACACACATTAAAATTGTCACTACAAAACATTACGAAATTATTGTATAATATCGCCAATATTATTGTATACATGTATAGCGGCTTAAATGGTAGGAGGATTTACTATGGTAACAACGCTCGATAAGGGATGTTATCTCTTAAATGGAACAACAATTGTTCCTGATGATGCAGAGGCCTCTGCTGTTCTTGGAAGCCATGGGGTTAATACTTCCATGGAAGAGGCAAAAGAAAATACAATTGCTTACGGGATACTTAAGGCTCACAATACTTCCGGTAACATGGATAAGCTCTGTGTTAAGTTTGATAAGCTTACTTCACACGATATTACTTATGTAGGAATTATCCAGACTGCAAGAGCTTCAGGTCTTGAGAAATTCCCTATTCCATATGTTCTTACCAACTGTCACAACTCACTTTGTGCTGTCGGTGGAACAATCAACGAAGATGATCACATGTTTGGTCTTACTGCTGCTCAGAAATATGGCGGAATCTATGTTCCACCTCATCAGGCAGTTATCCACCAGTTTGCAAGAGAAATGCTCGCCACATCAGGCGGAATGATTCTTGGATCTGACTCTCATACAAGATATGGCGCTCTTGGAACAATGGCTATTGGAGAGGGCGGCCCTGAGCTTGTTAAACAGCTTCTGGGACAGACATATGATGTAGATATGCCAGGTGTAGTAGCCATATATCTTGAGGGAACACCCAAGAAGGGAGTTGGTCCTCAGGACGTTGCTCTTGCTATTATCGGCAAGGTATTCGGAAGCGGCTATGTCAAGAATAAGGTAATGGAGTTTGTAGGACCCGGCGTCAAGAATCTGAGTGCAGATTTCAGGATTGGCGTTGATGTAATGACAACAGAGACAACATGTCTTTCATCTATATGGCAGACAGATGACACCATCAGGGAATTCTATGATATCCACGGAAGAGTTGGCGATTACAAGGAGCTTAAGCCAGGAGATGTAGCTTACTATGACGGTCTTGTTAAGGTTGATCTTGATACGCTTAACCCAATGATCGCTATGCCTTTCCATCCTAGCAATGTATATGAGATTGCTGAGGTAAATAGAAATGCGGCAGATATCCTGGCAGATGTTGAGAAGCGAGCTAAGGTAAGCTTTGGAGATAAAGTTGAGTTCTCACTTCAGAACAAACTTAGAGATGGCAAGTTCTATGTTGATCAGGGAATCATTGCAGGCTGTGCAGGTGGAGGATTTGAGAATATCTGCGCTGCTGCAGACATTCTAAAGGGACATTTCATCGGTAATGACAGATTTACACTTAGTGTATATCCAGCTTCAACACCTATTTTCATGGAGGTTGTCAAGAACGGTACAGCCGCAACTATTCTTGAGACAGGTGCAATCCTCAAGACAGCATTCTGCGGACCATGTTTTGGTGCCGGAGACACTCCTGCCAACAATGCTTTCAGTATCAGACATTCAACCAGAAACTTCCCTAATAGAGAAGGTTCCAAGGTTCAGAACGGACAGGTTGCTTCCGTGGCACTTATGGATGCCAGATCCATTGCAGCGACAGCTGCTAATCAGGGCGTTCTCACACCTGCTACTGAATTCGACGGAGAACTTAATAAATATAAGTATCATTTTGATAGCGAGATTTATAAGAATCGTGTATTTGATTCACATGGCAAGGCAGATCCATCTGTTGAGCTTCAGCTTGGACCAAACATCAAGGATTGGCCTAAGATGGTTGCACTTACAGATAACCTCCTGCTCAGGGTAGTTTCAGAGATCCACGATCCTGTTACAACTACTGATGAGCTTATTCCTTCCGGAGAGACTTCATCCTATAGATCAAACCCTCTTGGACTTGCTGAATTTACTCTTTCAAGAAAAGATCCTGAGTATGTTGGAAGAGCCAAGGCAGTATATGCACAGGAGATCAAGAGAAGGGATGATGTTCCGTTTAACGAGATGGATCCTGAGCTTGCAGAAGCGATTAAGACTGTCTTAAAGGATTATCCTGAGGTTACAAGCCATAATACAGGTATTGGCTCAACAATCTTTGCAGTTAAGCCTGGTGATGGCTCTGCAAGAGAGCAGGCTGCTTCATGTCAGAAGGTTCTTGGAGGTTGGGCTAACATTGCCAATGAATATGCCACCAAGAGATATCGTTCAAACCTCATCAACTGGGGAATGCTGCCATTTATAATTGATGGTGAGGACCTTCCTTTTGGAAACCTTGACTATATCTTCATTCCGGGCATCGCAGCTGCGGTAAAAGAAAAAGCTGAGAATATCAAAGCTTATGTAGTTACAGGCGGAGCACTAAAAGAATTTAATTTAAAGCTTGGAAGCCTGACAGACGATGAGAGACAAATAATACTGGATGGTTGTCTAATTAACTTTAACCGCGTAAAATAAACTATGTAGCGTATAAAAGTGAAGTGGACAATGACATGTTTTATGATATGAGAGGGAAAAATAGAGTAGTTGCAGCACTTATGGTGCTGATCATGGGAAGCGTCGCAGGTTGCGGCGCTTCTTCTGCTGAAAGAAGTGAGGAGGTTGTGCAGGAAACAGAGGTTTTGGAAGAAACCGGTACGCAGTCACAGACCTCTATTGAAACAAATATAATAGAAATCCCGCAACAGATACCGAATATCCTTGTAGATCAGACCGGCTTTAACGTAGATTCTGAGAAAGTAGCTATATTCAGGGGAAAGAGAATACCGTCTGATTTTAGTATCATTAATCTGGAGAGCGGAGAAACAGTCTACAAGGGAGAAGTTGTCAAAGCAACCCTGGATGAAGCGAGTGGGAAATATTATGGGATCGGCAGGTTCAATGATTTAAGAGAACCGGGCAATTACTATATTTACGCAGACTATATAGGTGAGTCTTTGTCTTTTTCTATAGACAAAGATGTATATAGGGCAGTTTTTGATGAAGCGTGCCGTAAATACTATACCAACAGATGTGGAATCGCTATTTCTCAGGTGGACTCAGGAGATAACGGTCACAGCGCTTGTCACACAACTGAGGCAAGACTTCAGGAGAATACAGAAACTACCATTGACGTTACTGGCGGCTGGCATATGGATGAGCTGGCAGACAGAGATGTTTATATTGGCGCAAGGATTGTGGATAACTTACTTCTTGCTTACGAGATGAATCCGGATGCTTTTACGGATGAAACGGGGATACCCGAAAGCGGAAATGGAATACCGGATATAATAGATGAACTCAAATATGAAGCGGACTGGCTTCTCAAAATGCAGGATTCCAAGACAGGAGGCGTCTATGGAGCAGCTGTCACAGTGAGTAACGCAGGAGGGGATATCTTTTCAGCTCCAGTTGAAGTGACACCTGTGTCAATGGATGCGACAATAAGTTTTGCTGCAACTATGGCCAGATTTAGTTATGCTTATCAGCAGTTTGATCAGGAATATGCTACGGCGGTACTCAAGGCTTCAGACAGAGCCTGGGAATGTTTCTCAATCAATCAGAGCGTGTATGAAAGTACGGCAGCTTTTAGGGCGGCAGCACAGCTCTACAGGGCAACAGGAAGTGATAAATACCAGCATGTACTCGACAGCTTTTTTGTCAGAGATGACCTGATGACATTATTTGATACTGATGAGAATGTATTTATTGGTGCTGTGTCTTATCTTTCCACCAATCAGGAGGTTGATAAGGGGCAGTGTGAGAAACTTATTAAAGCGCTTATGAAGAGATCTGAGGCAATTGCGGCTAAGGCTACAGAGAGCAGATATCTGGTGGCAGACGCTGCAGAGGGAGAGGATTTCTCCACTCTTTTGGATGAGGCCAGGTGCCTTACAATTACCAATCACATCATCTACAACCATGAGTACACAACTATAATTGAGAACCATGCTCACTATATGATGGGAATGAATCCCTCATGTGTGAATTTTGTTACAAACAGTACTGAGAGAAACCACGAGGATATTGAAGAGTACAAGGGCGTAATGAATGATCCTCAGAAGGATGCTCTTCTTATCTTTATGCTCAGTGTTCTTGAAAACTAAAGGCATTTTTTCCCTTATGGTTGTCATAATATGGAATTTGCAACTAGATAGAGCTAGTGATAATATAGGTGAGTCATGAATACAAATATAAATGGACTTAATATAAATTATATAGATGAAGGGGCCGGACCTCTTCTGGTAATGCTCCACGGATGGGGCTCAAATATAGATCTCTTTGCAGGAGTTATTTCTTTTGCCAAGAGTAAATATCATGTGGTGGCAATGGATATGCCGGGATTTGGTAAGAGTGATGAGCCGGCAGAGCCAATGGGCGTTGACGATTATGTGGACTTTGTATTGGCCTTTATCGGCAAGCTCTATCCTGAGGAAAAAGAGGTTATTCTCCTGGGACATTCAATGGGCGGAAGGATAATAATTAAGCTCGCCGCCGGAATACATGATGGAAGGATCAAGGCAGGCTTTACCATTCCTAAGATAATCCTGACTGATTCAGCCGGAGTTATACCTGTCAGGACCGGTGCCATGAGTAAGCGCACCAAGAGATATAAGTTTTATAAGAATCTTATCACTAAGACCGGAATTGTTAAGCTGTTTCCGGGAACACTTGATTATCTTCAGAAGAAATTTGGAAGTGCGGATTATGCGGCAGCTTCACCTGTTATGCGCAAGTCGCTTGTTATGAATGTCAACGAGGATTGCACTCCTTACATGCCTTCTGTTACTCAGCCAACGCTCCTTATCTGGGGCGATCAGGATACGGCGACACCTCTGTCAGACGGACAGAAGATGGAAGAGCTTATGCCTGAGGCCGGACTTGCAGTTATTCAGGGAGCAGGGCATTACACATTCCTGGACAATCCATATCTGTACAACAAGATTCTTGGTAGTTTTCTTGGAATATAAGATATAAGGCTCTATGTTAAGTGGCAGATAGAGCTGACGATTTCTATAGAAGTTACTGACTCATAGACATATATTATGGAGAGCTTATATGTATATTTTCGCAATTTTGATCAAGATTATAGGCATTGTGGCTATAACTATTCTGGGGCTTCGTTATTACACTCATATGCTTCAGTTGTCCAGTTATCAGTTTCAGGGATACTTTAGATTCCTTGGAACTATACGCAGCAGCTTTGGACTTCATGTAGGAGCTGCCTGCTCACTTGTTCTTGCGCCTCTTTTCATGGCACAGGAGAAGTTTGGACTTTATCTTTTATTTGATATTCTGGCAATAGTGTTTATTGTGATGACTGTTTTTCTCTATATCCCCAAGCCTGCCAAGAAAAAGTTTGTGGTGACAGACAGGGTAAAGAGATTATTTATAACAGATGCTGTTCTGATCATTATTTTACTTGTTGTTTCTTTTGTTTTATATAATTCAAGTTCTGCAGGAATTGTAGCAGTGCTGATAGTATGGGCTGTTTATATCGGACTTTTTCCGCTTCTTACTGCTCTTGCAAATCTTATAAACAAGCCGATTGAGAATAGGATCAACCGCTACTTTATTGATGATGCCAAGAGAATTTTAAGAGAGCATCCCGGGCTTCGTATAATTGGAATTACAGGAAGCTTTGGTAAAACAAGTGTTAAGTATTACCTGACAACTCTTTTATCTGAGGGCTACAGAGTTCTCATGACTCCCGAGAGCTACAATACTCCTATGGGAATTGTCAGGACCATCAGAGAGCATCTTATGCCAACACACGAGATTTTTGTGTGTGAAATGGGTGCGAGACATCTCCATGATATCAAGGAGATCACTGATATAGTTCATCCTGATGATGGAATCCTGACTTCTATCGGACATCAGCATCTTGAGACCTTCCACAGTCTTGATAACATTATCAGCACCAAGTATGAGCTTCTTGATGCGGTTGATGAGAAGATGAAGGCTGACGGCAAGAAGGACGCACATCTTAAGTTCGTAAATGGTGACAACGAGATCATCCGCGCCAACATGAAGTATGATGACGCTATAACATATGGTCTTTCAGAAGGTTGTGATTACAGAGCTACTGATATCAAGGTTTCGGGAAGCGGTACCTCTTTTACCGTGAAGGCACCGAATGGAGAGACATGCGAGTTTGCAACCAAGCTTGTAGGAAGACATAACGTTGAGAATATTGTTGGAGCAATTGCGGCTGCTAACAGTCTGGGAATTCCAATGACCAAGCTCAGAATTGCAGTAAGAAGGCTTGCAAGTGTCCCGCACAGACTTGAACTGATCAAACACGGACCGGTTTCAATTCTTGATGATGCATACAACTCCAATCCAAACGGAGCCAAGGTTGCGCTTGAGACTCTTGATCTTTTTGAGGATCAGGTCAAGATTCTGGTAACACCCGGAATGGTTGAGCTTGGAGAAAAAGAGGATGAGTATAACAAGGAATTTGGTAAGCAGGCAGCAGCTGTCTGTGATTACATAATCCTTGTCGGAGAGAAGAACAGCGCATCTATTAAGGCAGGCGCTATCGAGGGCGGATTTGATCCGGAGAGAATATTTATCAAGAACACTCTTAACGAGGCTACAGCCCTTATGTATGAGATTGATGCAGGAAGAGAAAAAGTTATTCTCCTTGAGAATGATCTTCCTGATAACTATAAGTAAAAAGATATACAGATTTAGAAAGAAGGCAGGTTATGAAGCTTAAACTGGCAGTATTATTTGGTGGAAAGAGTACAGAACATGAGATTTCAATCATCTCAGCAATTCAGGCAATCGGACATATCAATAGAGATAAATATGATGTAATTCCTGTATATATTACCAAGAACAACGACTTCTACGTAGGTGAGGATGTGGATAAGATTGAGGAATACACACATATTCCTGAACTTATCAAGAAGAGCACACAGGTCATCTGGGTTAAAGAGGGCGACAAGGTTTCTCTTATGAGATATCCAATGAAGAAATTCGGTAATAACGTTATTTCTCAGGTTGATATTGCTTTTCCTATCGTGCATGGAACAAATGTTGAGGACGGTACACTTCAGGGATATCTTGCTACTCTTGGACTTCCTGTTGTTGGATGTGATGTTCTCTCATCAGCAGTTGGCATGAACAAGTATGTTATGAAGACAGTTCTCAAGGATAACGGAATTCCTGTTCTTGATTGTAAGTGCTATACATGGAAAGACTATGAGGATGTTAATGTGCTTGTAGAGAAGATTGAGGCAGCATTTGAATATCCTGTTATCATTAAGCCTCTTAACCTTGGTTCCAGTATCGGTATCAAGAAGGCAAGTGACAGAGATGCGCTTATAGAGGCTCTTGATCTTGGATTTGAATTTTCTAAGAAGATTCTTGTTGAGCCTGCCATTTCTGATCTTAAAGAGATCAACTGCTCAGTAATCGGTGACTACGAGAACGCTAAGGCTTCTGAATGCGAGGAGCCTGTTAACTCAGACGATATCCTCAGCTTTGAAGATAAGTATATCGGCGGTGCCAAAGGCAGCGCTAAGGGAGCTAAGACCGGTGGCAGCAAGGGAATGGCATCTCTTAAGAGAAAGATTCCTGCAGAGATCACTCCTGAGAGAAGAGAAGAAATCAGAACCATGGCAGTTGATGCATTTAAGTGCCTTGGTTGTTCAGGTATCTCCAGAATTGACTTCATGATCGACAAGAAGACTGACAAGGTATATCTCAACGAGATCAACACTATCCCGGGATCTCTTTCTTTCTATCTCTGGGAACCACTTGGACTTAAGTACACAGATCTCCTTGATGAAATAATTGAATTGGCACTTAAGGCTGACAGAGAGAGCCACAAGGTTGTATATTCATTTGAGACTAATGTTCTTGAAGGTGTTCACCTTGGCGGTGGCAGCAAGGGCGCTAAGGGATAATGAAAAGCGGTATGCATTGAGTAATTAATGCATACCGCTTAATTATGCCATAAATCAGGTAAATTTAAGATCTGATAGTGGTGATAAACGATTACTGAGCGTTTTTAAGATAAGTTTTTTCAACAATATCTGCTACGTACTGGTCGATGTTTTTCTGATCTTCCTTGGAAAGATCAGACATGATTACCGGCTTGCAGTATTCGATGGTAACATGAGTAGCTTTGATAAATGGGAAGTGCTTCTCTAATATTTCATCGGAATGGTTGATGACAACAGGTATGATCGGACAGTTTGTTTTCTGTGCAATCTTAAAGCTTCCTTTTTTGAACTCGCCAAGTGGCTTGTCAGTTTTATTCCTGGTTCCTTCAGGATAGATGAAGATTGATATTCCGTTTTTGACCTTATCAATTGCTGTCAGTATCATTTCCATACCCTTGCGGATATCGCTTCTGTCAAGGAAGAGACAGTCCATATAGATCATCCAGATGTTGAGAAGCGGAACTTTCAGGATTTCTTTTTTGGCAATAAAGCCTGTAGGTCTGGGAACTCTTGGATATGCAAGCACAATATCGAAGATGCTGCGGTGATTACCTACATAGAGAACAGCTGAGTCCTTGGGAACATTTTCTTCGCCTATGACAGTTCTCTTGATGCCACTGAGGAAAGAAACTACGTTAAAAGCCCAGCTGACAATAGCCAGAGAGACAGTTTTCTTGGCCCAGGGATTGAACTTACCGACAATCCAGAGGACGCCCTGAATTGGGAGGCTTAGTATTAGGAAAACAGCTACAAATAAAACTACTAATATCAAACGTATCATAAAATAAATGCCTCTTTTCTATAAACTAAAATACCTCATATATTTTCTCATGGTTAGCCTCAAAATGGAATAGAAAAAACAATAGTGCACGACGGGGCTTTATGATAAAGTAAATGAGAATATGGAAAAGTAAGGACAAGGAGGAAGTCATGATAATTATCAAGAACGGAACATTACTTGATCCTGCAAGTAACAGAAGCGGAATGTATGACATTCTGATAGATGAAGACAGGATTGCGAGGATTGGTGCGTGCGGAAGCCTTGATGATATGGCGGCTGAATGCGTTTCAATGAAACTTATGGAGAACCCTGCTGCAGGTGAAGAGCTGACAGAAATTGATGCATCAGGATGTATAGTTGCTCCGGGACTTGTGGATTGTCATGTTCATTTCAGAGATCCGGGATTTACTTATAAAGAGGATATTGAGACAGGAGCAAGGGCAGCGGCCAAGGGCGGTTTTACCACTGTTGTCATGATGGGAAATACAGAACCACATATGGACAATGTGGCGACGATCAAAGATGTTCTTGAAAGAGGCAGTAAGACCGGGATCAGAGTTCTGACCTGCGGAAATGTCACAAAGGGCATGGACGGAAAAGAACTTGTTGATATGGATGCTCTTATGGAGGCCGGGGCAGTTCTTTTTACTGATGACGGTAAGCCTGTTACAGATTCCGAAATTATGGAGAAAGCCTGTATAGAGGCAGCCAAAAGAAACATGATAATCAGTCTTCATGAGGAGAATCCTGAGCTTATTACTAATAATGGAATCAATGCTGGAGAAGTCTCAGAGAAACTGGGAATTACAGGTTCGCCAAGAGAAGCGGAAATCTCAATGGTGAAAAGAGATATAGAGATAGCTGAGAAGACAGGGGCTGAGATTGTTGTTCAGCACATCAGTACCAGTGAGGCAGTTGACCTGATAAGAGAGGCAAGAGCGCGCGGAGTTAAGGTTCATGCGGAAGCAACGCCTCATCATTTCACTCTTACGCAGGATGCAGTTCTCAAGTACGGCTCACTTGCCAAGATGAATCCGCCGCTCAGACTTGAGAGCGATAGGCAGGCAATCATAGCAGGGCTTCAAGATGGCACAATAGAAATGATAGCAACAGACCACGCTCCTCATTCACGAGAGGAGAAACAAAAAGAGCTGACACAGGCACCTAGTGGAATTACAGGGCTTGAGACATCTCTTTCTCTTGGAATCAGAGAGCTGGTAAATACAGGATTTCTCACAATGGGAGATCTTATAGACAGGATGAGCGCAGGCCCTGCCAGAGTATATGGGCTTGATGCAGGAAGAATCGCAGAGGGAGGATATGCTGACCTTGTGATCTTTAACCCCGGAGAGGAGTGGAGTTTTGTACAGAGCGTTTCCAAGTCCTCCAACACACCATTTTTGGGCCAGAGGTTGCCGGGAAAAATTTATAACACAATATGCAGGGGAAAAGTAGTTCATTTTCAGGGGTGAATTTTCAGAAGAGTGCATTTTCAGCGGGCTTTGTGAGTATGTGTATATGATGTAATTTGATTTTAGATAAATTGAGGAGTATAGGAATGGGAAGAAAAGAAAAAACCGAGGCAAAAGTACTTAGTCAATCTCTTTTGGCAGAGGGAATCTACGATCTGTGGCTTGAGACAGATCTTGCAAAGGATGCTCATCCGGGCCAGTTTGTTGGGGTTTATCCGACGAATAAGTCAACTCTTTTGCCAAGACCAATCAGTATCTGCGAGATTGACAGGGACAGGTCAGCAATAAGACTTGTATACAGAGTTGTGGGAAGCGGAACAGCGGAATTTGCTCTATATCAGCCGGGGGATTATATGATGATCCTTGGAATTCTGGGCAATGGTTTTCCTCTCGATAAGGCAGCAGGTAAAAGAGTTGTTGTTATGGGCGGAGGAATCGGAGTACCGCCTCTTCTTCAGACAGCCAAGGAATTATCCGGAAAATGTGATGATACATCTGAGAATGTGACAGCAGCGTCAGTTACTGCAGTCATGGGATATAGAAATCAGGAAACTTTTTTATCGGAGGATTTTGAGAAATACTCTGATCTTGTCATTGCTACAGAGGACGGAAGTGTAGGCACAAAGGGCAATGTTATTGATGCCATGAGAGAGCAGAATGTCACGTGCGATGTGATTTTTGCCTGCGGCCCAATGCCAATGCTCAGGGCAATCAAGGCCTATGCGGATGAGAAGAAGATAAAAGCCTATATTTCTCTTGAGGAGAGAATGGCATGTGGCGTAGGAGCGTGTCTTGGCTGCATTTGTAAGACTAAAGAGATCGATCACCACTCATACGTGCATAATACTCGAATCTGCACTGACGGACCGGTATTTGATGCAGATGATATAGAATTCTGAGAAAAGGTGGATAATACAATGAATACACAGGTTGAAATAGCTGGAGTTAAGTTCAAAAACCCTGTAATGACAGGCTCGGGAACCTTTGGCTCCGGAATGGAATATTCTGATTTTGTAGATCTTAATAAGCTCGGAGCTGTAGTTACCAAGGGCGTTGCCAACGTGCCATGGCCCGGAAATCCGGTTCCAAGGGTTACAGAAGTCTATGGCGGAATGTTAAATGCTATCGGTCTTCAGAATCCGGGAATTGATGTTTTTGTAGAAAGAGATCTGAAGTTCCTTGAAGATTATGATACAAAAGTAATTGTTAATGTGTGTGGAAAAAGTGTTGAGGACTATCTTGAAGTTGTAGAAAGACTTGGAGACGAGTCCAGAGTAGACATGCTTGAGATCAATGTCTCCTGTCCTAATGTAAAAGAGGGAGCAATTGCCTTCGGTCAGAACAAGGATGCACTTTATGATATCACATCAAGGATCAAGAAGGTTGCCAAGCAGCCTGTTATCATGAAGCTAAGTCCTAATGTTACCAGCATTGCAGAGATGGCAAGGGCTGCAGAGGCAGCAGGTGCTGATGCTATATCGCTTATCAATACGATCACAGGAATGAAGATAGATATCCACAAGAGAAAATTTGCTCTCGCAAATAAGACCGGTGGAATGTCGGGCCCTGCTATTAAGCCAGTGGCTGTCCGTATGGTATATGAAGCTTCTCACGCAGTTAAGATTCCCGTAATTGGAATGGGCGGAATAGCAAACGGAGATGATGCAATTGAGTTTATCATGGCAGGAGCTACAGCAGTGGCTGTAGGAGCCATGAATTTCCATGATCCTTATACTACAGAGAAGGTGGTTGAGGGAATTGAGAGTTACATGAAGAGATATAATGTTGCAGATATAAATGAACTCAGAGGTATTGTAGAGTGAAAGCATGACAAAAGGAAGGGCTTTGATACCCTTCCTTTTTGATTACTAGCAACCTTATTCAGTTACTGTCTTCCCTGTCAGCTCATCGAATCCCTTCATCACAGCTCCATAGGTCTGCTGAGAAATATCCGGGAGCTTACCGCCCCAGGTCTTTTCTGCTTGCGCGAAACCTTTTTGGAAGGCGTCTCTCATCTTTTCGAGCTTGTCAGGATCGTCTCCGGCAAGAGCCTTGGCAAAGTCGAGGATACGCTCGGAGGTCTGTTTAACACCCCAGTATCCATCCTCAGCAATATCGGCCTGTGCCTGAGCCTTCGTGGCTGCATCGACAGTGAAATCACCCTTGGCAAGGAAACTCCAAATGGAGTCATCCGGATTGTCAGAATTAGCGATTCCATAGCTCTTGGCCTGCTTGCCCATCATCTTGTGGACGATGTCAAGAAGCTGTTGCTGACGAATCGCATCGTCTGCCTTCAGCTGTTGGATGATCTTGGTCCTGTCTGCCTCTTTAGAAGAAACTGACGAAGATTTGTCGTCTGATTTCTCATAAACGGCGGCAGCCTCCTGCTTTACCTTTACCTCATCGTCTTTCT
>JAEEGL012720433.1_pt1 | contig 15334 bp, 16 predicted proteins | sample 9134231 | NCBI WGS metagenome assembly JAEEGL01 (sample SAMN16246548, study PRJNA631951) | gut metagenome | biome: gut microbiome; feature: rumen; material: fiber-attached | host: Bos | place: Iran: Karaj | collected 2018-10 | reverse complement strand
CTTGACGATTTCAACAGTAAATTCGCCACCCATAAACTTGATTTCAGAATTAGCGAGCGAGGTTGCGTGTTCGCATTCTTCCTCTGTAATGTAGCACATACCTTCGGTCAATCCCTTATCCTTGAGCTTTTCGATACTCTTATCCATATCGAATTTACCTGCACAGCCAACAAGAAGCATAGCGAATAATGCCAAAGCAGCAACAAGTGATACCTTTTTATTCATAGTGATTTTTCTCCTTTGATTTATTCAGCTGAGTATTCAGCAACCGGAATTTGTCGAGCAAACAATCCGGACATTTGATATAGGGTGCTTGATCATTTTATCACTTTCGCTTCCAGCGTCGGAATGTTATCCAGATGGAGTTCGCTGATGAAGGACTCTTCAGAATCGATTTTTGTACAGTCAGCTATGATCCAATTTGAAACGTATGAAACCAAACCGTTATCTGCAGGACTGTAGGTAACCCATACAGGATATCCGCTTTCAAACACGAATACAAAGATTCTTCTCTCTTTCAAAGTATCGTTCTTTATACTTCCGCCATCGTTAAACAAGGCGGCAAAGGCCATTGCCGATGTTCCGCTGTTCGCATTGATCATAGACGCCATTGAGCCGTAAACCTGAGTGATGATTTTTTTCTGAAGATTTGCGGAAAGCTTATCGTAGTCTTCAAACCTGTAGGCAATGCTTTCAAGAGCCTTCTCCGGATCAAACGATACTTCGTAAACAGCCTTGTATTTGCTAACATCTTCGTTGCTGACGACACTGACCATATCAGAATCAATTACCATAGCTGATGCGCTCATTATATTTCTGTACGTCTCATTGCATACTGCTTCCTTCATTCTGGCAGCAGACTCCAATCCGGCTTTGATTAGCTTGTCATCGCTTTCCTTTGTGCTGCATCCGGACAAAACTGCCGAAAAAGCAATCAGTACACACATTGTTATTACTAAAAATGACATTCTTTTCATGTTTTCAAACCCCTTTATTCAACTAAACAAATCCCAGTTTGTCGAGCTCTTAGGCCTATACTATTATAGCATTTTTACCCCATAATTCAATGAATCCCATGAATCCGCATCTACTTGACATCGTATATGACACCATGTATAATATAATCATCAGGGAGGTGTATTATGTCTCAATTCGACAAACTCCTCCAGCGAATCAAATTGCTGGATAAGAATATGCGCTTTGATGAAGTGAGAAAAGTTCTAGAAACATATGGATATACTATGAGCGGACCAGGCAGCGGAAGCAGCCATAAAACGTTTAGAAAGCCAGGATGTAAGCCTATTACGATTCCTGCCCACGAACCAATAAAACGCATTTATGTAATTATGGTCAAAGAGGCCATAGAGAGTGAGGAAAACAATGAAGAAAACGCTTGAATATTATTTGTCGCTTCCATACCGACTGGAAATTGTCCCCGACGTAGAAGAAGGAGGATACGGGGCAAGATACCCGGAACTGCCCGGATGTATTACGTGCTCCGATACGATAGAAGGCATTATTGCCAATGCAGAGGAGGCGAAAAGAGCATGGCTAAAAGCGGCTCTTGATGATGGTTTCGAGATCACCGAGCCGCAGCAGGATCCGGATCTTTCGGAGTATTCAGGGCAATTCAAGCTCCGTTTGCCCAAAAGCCTTCATCGGTCCTTAGCGATTCATGCAAAAGAGGAGGGTATCAGCATGAACCAGTACTGCCTGTACCTTCTTTCAAAAAATGATGCTTCTCATGATTCGGATTCATTCGCAAGCTGAATTTGCCCTTACAATGTTTTAAAAAGAGACGGATTTAAGTGTACAATTTGCGGCAGGACTCAGGAGGATGGAGTTAAACTCCATGTTGATCATATTTTTCCTGTCTCAAAAGGTGGAAAAAGTGAGATGCTGTATATAAAATGAGAGCTTTGACGCTAACCTGAATAATAAAAACTGGCTTTTCGGCATTTGCTCCGGGAGCCTCGAACCTTCGCCCGCCGCGCAGCAGAATAGCAGCTCGCAGCAGGCGCTGCCGAATGACAATAAAGTGCGTAAGCCTTACCGTGATTTTCTGGTGAGGGATAGGGTGACAGAATAATATGGAAAGCTTTTCTTTTAAATACGGTACGCCGAAGCCTGTAAGATTCAGAGAAACTTTGGGAACGGACAGATACGACATTGACCTCGAAGCGAGGATGGTGTGTACCATAAACGTTGCAGATTTCGACGAAACGAAATACACGGGGCAGGAAGAATTGACCGGCGCGGTAAGAGCGAAAATGTACGAAATGATCGGGCAGAGCCTGGAGGAACTGGCGCCGATATCGATCATGCTTAAGGCCGCTTGGGACGGGCAGGCCCCGCTCAAATTACGTCGCCAAGTGCAAGGCTGAAGGTCGCTGCACTTTTTGCCTGACTAAAAGGCTGCCGGGGGCAAAATTCTGCACAGAGTGCGGCAAAAAATTTGTGGATTGAAGAGAGTGACAATATGAGACTTAGAGTTTTTGTGCTGATTTGTATGGCAATGTTTTTGCTTGGCATGTTGAGTGTGCTGCGGACGCCGCGGGTGTTGAACGCGGCAGAGACCGGGGAGGCAAAAACCGAATTCGAAACGTTCGACGAATCGAAATTATTGACCTCTGTTACGCTGAAGAACGGAGACGACGTGGAGATACAGTTTCATACGCTGGATGAGGCTGTCTGCTTTAGCATTGCCACCGAAAGCCCCGATGACGGGTGTGAATTGACCGCCGAACTGTATGAATGGAATGAAAATATAAAAAAGACGCTGCGCGGAGGAATGCTGCATAGCTGGACGATCTCCGAATGGGCAGATTCTGGAGAAATATCTGTAGATTTTACCGGGCTCAGCGGCGGCGCGCTTGGCGCAGGGGAGTACGCATTGAAATTTACTCTGGTGAAAGGCGCAAACGTTGTTTTCAAAGGATACAAACCTGCGGCGCGCGGCATCTGCTGCTACGAAAAAGGCTACCGCGTTTACGGCTCCTACATAGGCAGGATCATAGCTAAAAATCCGGTGGAGAAAATGCTCGATTCCGTTTCTCCCGAGGTTAATGTGGAGTATCATACTGCGCCTCCCGAGTGGACGGTACCAGAAGACAGCGCCATAGCAAAAATGGACGTTGACCCGACTCAGTGGACCGCCGTGGACGGGCTGGGAAGGACGCTTCCCGATCATTCGGCAGTAGGCGAAAAAAAGAAACGCACAGTCGGTATGTTTTACTGGACCTGGCACTACGCGTGGATGAACGGTGTGCCGTGCAACGTCACCAAGGTAATCGAGGCGCATCCGGATGCGATCAACGACTATGATCACGAGATCTGGAAGCAGGAAGGCGGCGGATACTGGTGGGACGAATCTTTGTACGGTTATTATACAGAATACGATGATTACGTTCTTAGAAAACACGCTGAACTTCTGGCCGATGCCGGCGTGGATTTCGTGCTGTTCGACTGTACGAACAACGACGCTACCTGGGAGCCGGGATATATGAACCTGCTGAAAGTATGGTCGGAGGCAAGGGCTGACGGCATCAAAACGCCGCAGGTGGCGTTTATGCTGAATTTCGTATGGGATTCCAAATATACGGTTTCATCGCTGCGGCAGATATATGAGAAGATCTACAAAAACGGAAACTATCAGGATCTCTGGTTCTACTGGGAAGGAAAGCCGCTGGTAATGTCGCACAACGGGCTTGACCCGTATGATCCATATGAAGCGGAAATATCGAACTTCTTTACTTTTAAGGCCGGAATGGGCTCTTATTTCGCAGGCGATATGGAGGATTCCTGGTGGGGCTGGCTCCACGTTTACCCACAGTCGGTGTACAGAAATCCGGACGGAAGCGCTGAACTTACGACTGTTGGCGTTGCGCAGAACGCGAATTATGAGACGATGACTTTATCCGCGATGAACGGAGAACATATTATGGGCCGCAGTTTTTCGATGCAGCCTAATTATTCTTATTCGTACCGGTACGCGGGGAAGAAGATTGTGTGCAGCTCGCGTATGGAAAACGCGATCTTGTACGGTATCAACTTCCAGGAACAGTGGGACTGCGCGCTTCAGATCGATCCCGAGATCATTTTTGTGACAGGCTGGAACGAGTGGAACGTCGGCCGCACATCTGAATGGTGCGGAGTGCCGAACGCATTTCCGGATGAATTTACCGATGAATATTCGCGCGACATCGAACCTGCGAAGGGGAGACTGAAAGACCATTATTATTACCAGCTGGTCAGCAATATTCGCCGCTACAAAGGGGTCTCGAAGTACGATCCGCAGCAAAAATCATTGACCATCGACGTAAAGGGAAGTCCAGAGCAGTGGGACAATGCGGATATCGTGGCGTATAACCACTACGTCAATAACACGTACGAGCGGGATATTGACGGCTGGGCAACGACTCATTACACGAATCCCGGCATCCGCAACGATATCAGGACCGCCAAAGTTTCATATGACAAAAATACCGTCTATTTCTTTGTGGAAACGGTGGATCCGATAACGTCTGCTTCCGATCCCTGCTGGATGAGGCTCCTCCTTGATACACGAGAAGCATCAGCGGCTCATCAGGATTGGGAGAATTTTGAATATATACTTAACCGCGTGTCTCCTTCCGAGGACGGTCTGGTGCTGGAACGCAGCACCGGAGGATGGAACTGGGAAGAAGCAGGTCACGTAGAGTACAGCGTGCAGGGAAATGTTTTGCAGGTCGCGATACCGCGAAAGCTCCTGGGGTTCGGAAGCGGAAGACTGGATTTTAATTTCAAATGGTGCGATGCGAACCTTTCTGACGGAGACGTATTGACGCTTTACACCGACGGCGATGCAGCTCCGGGTGGCAGGTTCTGCTTCCACTTTACTACAAACGCACGTACTCCGGCGGAAGCACGGAAATTGACCGCAATAATCGTAAGCAGCTGCGCGTCTGCGGCGATTTTGATTGCCGCCGCGGTCATTCTCGTAGTTGTGCGGAGAAAGCGGTCAATGCGTCAGAATGCCTGAATTAGGCCCGGGTTAATAGTGGAGAAGAATGAGCGAGATATAATAGCGAGAGGTGATTTTAATGATGAAAATGACAAGGGAATGTTTCAGTGCTTCGAAGGGCGGTTTGAAACTGCCTTACCTCAGGTTCCTGCCTGAAAATTACACGGGCGGAGGCGCTGTCGGGTACCCGCTGATGATCTTCCTGTGCGGCAGCGGCGAATGCGGCGACGACCTGGATCTGGTGGCGAAGCACGGACCTCCCAGATTCGCAAAAGCGGGAGAGGATTATCCGCTCATACTTGTCAGCCCGCAGATCCCTGAAGGCGATTTATGGTTTGCCCATATCGAGACACTGAACGACTGGCTGGACGAGCTTATTAAGACTCTGCCGATCGATACTTCACGGATATATCTGACCGGTCTCTCGAACGGCGGAATAGGTACCTGGCTCTGGGGGACACACGATCCGAAGCGGTTTGCGGCGCTGGTACCGGTGTGCGGCGAGGGCAACGAAACGTTCTCTTTTATGTTGACGGGTGTTCCGATTTGGGCGTTTCACGGCGATGCCGACCCGTGCGTCTCGTGCGACTGTTCGCGCAGGCTCGTGGAGAAGATAAATAATGCGGGCGGCAATGCGAAGTTAACGGTCTACCCGGGCGTTGGTCACGACAGCTGGGAGCAGGCGTACCGTGAGCCGGAACTGATCAGCTGGATCATGGCTCAGCATCGCGCGGGACAATGAGCCGGAACTGATCAGCTGGATCATGTCCCAACGTCGCATATGACAATGAGGTTTGCGTGCCGGGGAATTCTACATTTTTCTCCGGCGCTTTCCTTTTGGAATCCATAGCTTCGCTACAATGTTTTAAAAAGAGACGGATTTAAGTGCCCGCTTTGCGGAGGACGTTTGATCAAGCATTCGGGGCAATACGGTGATTTCTACGGCTGCGAGAATTACCGTGTAAGCGGGTGCAGGTATACGCGGAATATAAAAGCGAAGCGAGACCCCTGAAATTGCCCTTTAAATGCCCAAAATCGGGGAGCTGTTGTCCGGAGCACTCACGATACCGGCGAAAGGCGTTGACGCCGTTTTGGGGCCGTTACGCGCGTCCCGGGGGCATTAGAAGAGATGGAAACACAATAACATTGACTGCAATCGAGAAAAAGGTGAAATTATGAAACAAACAACGGAAGAAAACATTCAGAAAAAAGCAGACTTGTCGTATGACGCAATTAAGAAAAACGAGGTAGTGAACACCTATATCCGCCAGGCAGATCTCGCGCTTTCAACGCTTGGCTTTACCGAACACAGTTTTGCGCACTGCACGCTTGTGGCGGAAAAAGCCGGATACATTCTGAGCACGCTCGGTTACGATGAAAGGATGATCGAGCTTGTGAAAATAGCCGGGTATCTGCATGACATCGGCAATCTCATCAACCGCGTCGATCACAGTCAATCCGGGGCAATGATGGCGTTCAGGATCCTGGATCATCTGGATTTCCCGCCGGAAGAGATCGGCCTGATAGTTTCCGCGATAGGCAACCACGATGAAGGCAGCGGCGTCCCGGTCAGCCCGCTTGCAGCTGCGTTGATCCTCGCGGACAAAAGCGACGTCCGGCGCAACCGGGTCAGAAACAGCGATGAGTCAACCTTTGATATTCACGACCGCGTCAATTACTCTGTTACAAAAGCGGAACTCAAGGTCAACTCAGCTCATACGATCATCAAATTGAAACTCACCGTTGACACCCGCTACGGCTCCGTAATGGACTATTTCGAGATCTTTCTGCAGCGCATGATACTCTGCCGCAAGGCGGCTGAAAAGCTCGGCCTCCAGTTCAAACTTATGATCAATGAGCAGCAGCTGATCTGAGAAGAAATAATACTTTTAATCGGTGTTCCACTCCGATTTTCCCATGGGAGTCAGCGCCCGCCTGGCACAAACCCCGGATCTGCCGGTTTGGCGCCAAGAATCCCGCCATTGTCCCGCTGAATCACGCTCGGGCTTCGAAATCGATTTCAACCTGCTTCAGAAAACGGTCCGCGATAGGGGTTAAAGGCTGGTATTTTTTCCAAACAAGATACAGTTTTGTCTCGAGGACGGGTGAGAGCGGAACGAATACAAGGCCGCTGCCGGGCGAGGTATCTATAAGTCCGTCAAACGTCAAAAGATATCCGAGTCCGGCTTTCGCAAAAACTGATCCGTTATAAGAAAGCCTGAAAGAACCTTCCAGATGAAACGAAGAAAAAAGATTGCCCGCCCACGACTTAATTTCATTGTCCCAGGCCTGACCGGAACAGAACAGCGGCAGACCTAAAAGATCGTCTGCAGTCACGGTCTCCCTTATTGCCAGCGGATCGCTCTCGGAAAAAACAAGCCCCCATTTATCCGATTCGGGTAATTCAAGAAAATCATATTTGCGCGGATCGGGCTCTTCAGCAAGCACCACAAAATCAAGAAGGCCTTTTTGAAGCTTTCCGGCGACCTGCTCGGTATCTCCGCTCGTTATATGATACTGAAGCTTAGGATATTTTGCTTTCAGCTTTTTTATTGCCCCGGCAATATATCTGATCTGGCATGATTCGGCAAGCCCGAGAAACAGTTCTCCTCCAGTAATATCGTCAAGGTACATAAATTCCTTCTCGATTTTGTCAGCCATGCTCAACAGGTCCTCAGCCCTGTCGCGAAGAAGCATGCCTTCATCTGTCAGATGAATACTGAAACTGTGCCTTGTGAAAAGCTTTGTGTCCAGTTCTTCCTCAAGCGCTTTAAGCGCCTTGGAAAGAGTAGGCTGTGTAACGTGGAGCTGCTCTGCGGCTCTTGTCATATTTTCTTCTCTCGCAACCGCGAGAAAGTATTTCAGATTACGAAGTTCCATAAATTGCCCCCCCGGAAAATGATATTCCAAAAATTCATATCACGAAATAAATAATAACTATTAGCGAAGCGTCTGTCAAGATGCTACAATGCTATTGTCCGAAAAAAACGGTAGGAGGCACAGAAATAATGACTGAATTTGAAGATTCTTTGCTGAGCTGCCTGGAAGAGAGCGGGAACAGCGATATCGCCGGGGAAGCAAAGGAACTGTACCGCGACGGAAGGACAGACGAGCTGATGAAGCTTCTCAGGAGGAAGCGGTGCGATCTCATCGACGATATGCATTTAAGCCAGCGCAAAGTAGACAGGCTTGATTACATTATCAGGCAGGCTGAAAAAGAAGTAAACTGAAAGGAACCGAATGAAATGAAAAAAGAAGAACTTAAACTTACAAAAGAATGGGACAAGACGTTTCCGAGAAGTGAAAAGACGGAGCACTCGAAGGTGACCTTCGTGAACCACTTCGGCATCACGCTCGCGGCGGATATGTATATGCCGAAAGATGCGAAAGGGAAGCTGCCGGCAATCGCCGTATGCGGTCCGTTCGGGGCATGCAAGGAGCAGGCATCGGGTCTTTATGCGCAGATAATGGCGGAACGCGGCTTTCTTACGATTGCTTTTGATCCGTCGTTCACCGGCGAATCAGGAGGCTTTCCGCGCGCAATGCACTCGCCGGATATTGACGTTGAGGACTTTCAGGCTGCGATCGATTTCCTCTCTGTACAGGAAAACGTCGATCCTGAACGCATAGGAATCATTGGCATCTGCGGCTGGGGAGGCATGGCACTTCAAACTGCATGCATTGACACAAGAATCAAAGCGACGTTGACGTCCACGATGTATGATATGTCACGCGTGGCAGGCAACGGATATTTCGATGCTGATGATAACGAAGAGGCGAGGCACCGGACGCGCGTGATGGTAAACGCTCAGCGCACAGAAGACTACAAAAACGGCGTGTACGCAAGGCAGGGCGGTGTTATCGATCCGCTCCCTGATGATGCACCGTACTTCGTAAAAGATTATTACGACTATTACAAGACAGGACGCGGGTATCATTCGCGCTCTCTCAACTCAAACGACGGATGGACGGTCAATACGATGACGTCTCTTATGAACACACGGCTTTTCACCTACTCAAAGGAAATCAGAAGCGCCGTTTTGATGATCCACGGCGACAAGGCACATTCCTGCTATCTGAGCCGCGACGCCTACGCTGACATGGTGAGGGACAGCAAGTTCTCTGACAATAAGGAACTCTATATCATACCGGGCGCTTCGCACACGGACCTTTACGACGGAGGCGGTAAAAACGCCATACCTTTCGATAAGATCGAGGCTTTCTTTACAGAATATTTGAAATAGGGTATATTACGGGCAAAACCGCAGCGGAAATGAAATCTCTTCCGTGATGCGGCAATGTGACAATGCGACAATGTGGCAATGTGACAATGTGACAATAACGATAGCTTACGGGGGATAAACATATGAGTAAAATATTGGTGATAACAACAAGCCTTAGAGCGAAAAGCAATTCAGATATTCTTGCCGCCCGCATGATCGAAGGTGCGAAGGATGCCGGACACGAGGTAGAGCACGTCAGTCTTCGCGGAAAGAAATTGAACTTCTGTATCGGTTGTCTTTCCTGCCAGAAAACACAGAAATGCGTTCTTAAAGATGACGCGATCGAGATAGCTGAAAGGGTAAAAACCGCCGATTCGCTCGTATTTGTCACGCCGATCTATTATTACGAGATGGCCGGACAGATGAAAACGCTCCTTGACAGATTGAACCCGCTGTATACGACCGATTACAGGTTCCGCAAAGTTTACATGCTCTCGACTGCAGCCGAGGACGAAGAATATACGCCTGAAAAAGCGGTGAACGGTCTTCAGGGGTGGATCGACTGCTTTGAAAAAGCGGAGCTTGCCGGTACGCTGTTCTGCGGCGGCATAAACGATCCGGGCGAGGCATCCGGTAAAACAGACGAATTGAACGAGGCTTATGAATTTGGTAAAGCGCTCGAATAAAAACTGTACGTATGGAAAGTTACCAGATAGATAAAGAAACGTTATATATACGCGATTTTAAGCAGAGATTCGACTACTGGAGCAGTCAGGAATGGCGGTCAATGATCACAAGGCTGATCATTGAAGAAGGTGTCAAGGAGATCCCCGACGGAGCATTTAATTATTTTGAGAATCTGCGTGAGGCAATTCTGCCGGCTTCTTTGAAGAGAATAGGCGGCACCGCCTTTGAGAGCTGCAAAAACCTTTGTAAAATAGTACTTCCGGAAGGACTCGAATACTTGGGAAGCTACGCTTTTCAGGACGCCTGTGCGCTGCGGAAGCTTTATTTTCCGAAAAGCCTCACGGAGCTCGGCGAAAACGCGCTTTATATTGGCGACGGGAGCAGGCTGTTTTCGATCGTTGTATCGCCTGAGAATCCCGCCTTCACGTCGGTCGAAGGCGTTCTTTTCACAAAGGATATGTCAAGGCTTTTAAAGTATCCGTCAGCGAAGCGTGCCGCGGAATACGCCGTGCCGGAAACCGTGCGTGAGATCGCCGACAGCGCGTTCTCTCACACAAGATATCTTCATAAGGTGAAGCTTCCTGAAAAACTTGAAAAGCTGCAGAGCGGCGTGTTCAGCTTCTGCAATCACATCGAAGAGCTCGAGATACCGGAGACAGTGGAAGGCATTCCGTCGTACGCCTTTTTCTGCTGTGAGAGAATGAAAAAACTGACGCTGCCTGAAAAGGCGGAATATCTCGGATATGAATCGATCTGTAACTGCAGCCTGCTGGAGGCCGTTCGTATTCCGTCAGGCATCACGCAGATAGACTACGCGGCGGTCGGAGGAAATCCGCGGCTGGAAGAACTTGTGATCCCCGAGGGGGTGACCGAGCTGTCCAACAGCGCACTGATCGACGACACCGGTCTTAAAAAGGTCGTTCTTCCGTCAACGCTTCTGGAGATCTGGGATCACGCTTTTCAGCGCTGCGAAAGCCTTGAAGAGATCACGATCCCGGAAAACGTTACGTATATAGACGACGAGGCGTTTGAAGGCTGCAAAAGTCTTAGAACGGTATATATGAGATCGCCGCATATCAAGTGTAGCGGCTTTCTGCCTGAAGGGCTGAGAGCTCAGGTCAGAATAATATCGGAATAATAAAAGTATGAAAGACGCGAGTGATCGTATAAAAAAGGCGGAAACGCCGAAAAGAATCGTGACAACGACTTCAGTTTTCGAGCCGGGTTATCCTGCGTTAAAGGCCGCAGACAGACTTGCTTCGATTGGTTTTGAAGGGCTTGATATGGCGCTTGATTACTGGACGGAGCCCGGGTCGCCTTTTATGGAAGACGGATACCGGAAATGGGCTTATGAGCTTCGTGAACATGCGGAAAAGCTCGGGGTTCCTTATACACACGCTCACGCTCCGGGCGAGGCAGGGAACGGCGGGGAAGTGATCCGTGCAATAGAGACCGCGGGAATCCTGGGCGCGGGATATATTGTCGTTCACCCGGTAGTGCGCGAAAACGGAGAGATAATTGAAACAGCCGAACGGTTCATTGACGTAAACGCCGAAGCGTACCGCGCCTGCATTGACGCCGCGGAAAAGTACGGCGTTGTCGTTTTGTCAGAAAATCTTCTGTGTGGGGCGTCAAAGGATCCGCGCATAGTCTCCGAACTTGTAAGTGAGCTTGCCTCGCCTTATTTAGGCTGGTGCTTCGATACGGGACACGCAAACTGCTTCGGTATCCTGCCGTCCGTTCTGCGGGAATGCTCCTGTGCTCCGCGTTCGCTTCATATTCAGGACAATAACGGTGCGGGCAATGACGAGCATCTTATTCCCGGAGACGGTACGGTGGACTGGAACAGTGTCGTGGAAAATCTCATGGCGGTCAACTACACGGGTGACGTCGTTCTTGAGGCTCATCATCAGTGCCTTGATGCTCAGGATAACGAGCGTGATGCGGTCCTGTTAAGGCTGCTCGAATCTGCCCGGCGCCTGCGGCGGATGATGGAAAATCCGGATCCGATAACCAGGTCTTTTCCGCGCGACTGAGACAGTCGTGTGGATAACACCATTGCGCCGCCTTTTCCGCCTGAAATTCAAAAACTGAGATCCAGGCGGTGTTCTGCGCCAATATCCCGCAGTAAGACGGCGCCCTCATCTACGGCCGTGCGTTTTCCACAGAACTTTGTTCGCCAGAAGTCCGAAAGAAACCATGACGGCAAAGAAAAGCAGCAGGTAGAAAGGCAGGATCACCATTCCGAACCTCTGACCGAGAAAACCGCAAAGTATTGGCGCCGTCATCGAGGCAAGACTCGAAACAGCCATCTGGGTGCCTATGACAGACGTTGACCTTTCTTCACCGAAAAATTCAGGCGTAAGGAAGAGGAGATTCGGAAACAGGGGACCGTTGCCGAACCCGACAAGAAACAGTCCGACAGCCGCAGGGACAATACCGAACGGCAGAATCATGGCGATTATCCCACATCCCAGTATGCATTGACCGATCCTCACGATAGTCCAGCTGTGGAGCTTTGAACCGACCACGCCCGAAACGAATCTGCCGAGAGCGAGACCTCCGTAGTAAAGCATTATCATACCGGCTGCTTTTTCAGGCTCAAGCCCGTGCTGTTCCACAAGATACGTGCTTCCGAAGCTTCCGCAGCTGGATTCAATCGCGCATGCCGCTATAAAAAGCCCCCACATGATTTTAACGCCCTTTATTCTGACGGTTTCTCTGAGCGGAATCGACTTAACAGGCTGAGCCTCCACGGTATTGTCGCGTCTGTCATGCCAGAGCTTAGGCGTCGCGAACAGTAGAACGGCAATGAGCGATTGGAGAATGAATACGATAAAATATCCGTTGCGCCAACCCTGCTCACCATGCATCACAAGGGAAAGAATAAGAGGGCTCACAACAACGCCGACACCGTAAAAGCAGTGCATAAAATTCATATGGCGGGATGTGAGATGAGTGGCAACGTAGTCGTTGAGCGCTGTATCTATAGAACCTGCGCCGAGTCCAAGCGGAACGGCGAGAAGACACAGCATCCAGTACGAAGAAGAAAGCGCAAAGCCGAACATGGCAACGGCCGTCAGAGCGGTACTGAACGCCGCGACTCTGCTTGTCCCGAAACGGCTGATGATCTTCGCACTGAACAGGCTTGAAATCATTGTCCCGAAATAGATTATTGTTACGATAAAACTACCGAATGAATAAGGCAGTTTCCAACTTTGATAGATTGCCGGCCAGGCCGCGCCGAACATGGAATCCGGCAGACCGAGGCCAATAAAGGCTGTATATATTACGGTTAATAGAAACATTGTTTTTCTCCTTTTTTAATGAATGCCGAAAACAATGTTTACGCTGTTAACTCTCGCCATGCATAGTATCCGCTCTTTATGCAACGCTCTATGCTTTCAAATGCTGTCAATTCAATCCCTCCTTTTTTCGGCGCTTTTGTGGATCAGATTTGCAGGAGACACCGAATTAGATAATGGTCAATATTATACTGTTTTTTACCGCGTTTTTCAATGTAATTCCGGTGATTCCGGTGAGGCGGGAGAGCAGCTGACGGGAGAGCAAAGGAGGATGGGGAGGAGGATGTGCGAAGGAGGATGCTGAAGTGAGAATTTCTTTTTGCAAATGGGACAAAACTTCGAGTTTGAGCGATTTTGTCCCATTTTCTCGCTCACTTGACGCCGCCAGGATGCGGCGCCCTTTCTGCAAATGGGACAAAACTTCAAGTTTGAGCGATTTTGTCCCATTTCATCGCTCATTTGACGCCGCCCGGATGCGGCGCCATTTCTGCAAATGGGACAAAACTCCGAGTTTGAGCGATTTTGTCCCATTTCCTCGCCCATTTGACGCCGCCCGGTTGCGGCGCCCTTTTTGACACTCAATTGACGCCGCCAGCCAGCGCTCCGTAACCCCGCGCGCCGTTTACAAACCGCAGCACAAGTGGTAGAATTGACCTGAGGAATTTGCACTTTTTGCCCAATTAAAAGGCTGCGCCCGGGGCAAAATTCTGCACGTAGTGCGGAAAGATATTTGTGGATTAAGGAGGAAAACACTTTGAGACAGGATACTATTGACCGAATTCGCAGGTTTACCGAGGACCGCGACTGGGACCAGTTCCATTCGCCTGAAAATCTGGCAAAATCGATAGTTATCGAGGCTGCCGAGCTCCTGGAATGTTTCCAGTGGGACGGGGAAAAATACGACGTCCGGCACGTTAAAGAGGAACTGGCGGACGTGCTCGTTTATTGCCGCAATTTGCTTGACAAGCTCGGGCTTGATGAGGATGAGATCGTCAATGCAAAGATGGCGCGCAACGAGGCGAAGTATCCGGTGGAGAAGGCGAAGGGCCGCGCGGAGAAGTACGATAAGCTGTGATGTGGCGCCCGAAATCGCCGGAAGGAATAGATTATTCGTATTACTACGAAAGTGAAGGATAAGGAGAATCACATGCTTGGAGCTATAGTCGGGGACATCGTAGGTTCGATCTACGAGTGGCATAACATTAAAACGAAAGAGTTTCCGCTCTTTAAAGACAGCTGCTTTTTTACTGACGATACGGTGATGACAATCGCGGTCGCGGAAGGGCTCATGAACGGCGGAAAAAGTGACGACTTTATTGACGCAATGAAAAAGTACGGGCGGATGTATCCGGATGCCGGGTACGGAGGCAGGTTCAGCGGCTGGATCTTATCCGATGACCGCAGGCCGTACGACAGCTTCGGCAACGGTTCTGCGATGCGCGTGTCGCCATGCGCCTGGCTGATGGACTGCGGCTACTACGCACGGACAGGTCAATTGCCCAAATATGGACGCATGGAAGCCCTTATCTGCACGTCTGTTACGCATAACCACCCCGAAGGCTTAAGAGGGGCGTTGGCAACGGCGGATGCGATCTTTCTTTGCCGCTATTATTTCGGCGGTCATCACGCTGACAATGAAGCTCCGATCGATTCCGATCCGGCCGAATGCAGGCGCAGGGTGAAGGAGCACGTCGAAAAAGTGTACGGCTACGACCTTTCAAAAACGCTTGACGAAATACGGCCTACGTACCGCTTCAACGAGACATGCCAGCAGACTGTTCCGCAGGCGATCACGGCGTTCTTAGAGAGCACGGATTTCGAGGATGCGATCAGAAACGCGATCTCTTTGGGCGGCGACAGCGACACCCTCGCGGCGATCACCGGTAGCATTGCCGAGGCGGCGTACGGGATCCCTGAGTGGATAAAGGAAAAAGCGATTTCTTATCTGGACGAGCCGCTGAAGGCCGTGCTCAGGAGATGGGAGAATATGATCATTCCGGAATGATACGGAACTCCCAGCTGAATGAATCAAAGGGAAGTTCGTACTCCTTTTCGGGCTGTGGCCCGCAGGAATTCGATCCGATCCCGCGGTGCTTATGATCGATATAAAGATAACG
>JAEEGL010415828.1_pt1 | contig 15334 bp, 12 predicted proteins | sample 9134231 | NCBI WGS metagenome assembly JAEEGL01 (sample SAMN16246548, study PRJNA631951) | gut metagenome | biome: gut microbiome; feature: rumen; material: fiber-attached | host: Bos | place: Iran: Karaj | collected 2018-10 | reverse complement strand
GATCACGCAGATATTCCGCGTTGACCTGGAAGGGGACGGCACCGATGAAGTGCTGATCAGCGCACAGAACCTGCTTTCCCCTGCCGATCCTGTCTTCGCACCGGGGAAATCTCTTTGGAAAGCAGCGGAAAGCGGCGTTCTTCCCGCCAGGAAAAAAGGGGCTTATTCCGTCGTCCTCCTCCGCAGGGTCGAAAAGGAAAGCGTGGAAACCATTCCCCTTGCGGAAACGCTTCCGGGGTCGTCGCGGTCGGCATTCACGCTTTATAAGATAAGCCAGTTCGCCGACCTTGACGGAGATGGAAAGCTCGAGGTCATCCTCACTTCGGCCTCGGCCAGCCGTTTTGCCTGTTCGGTTTATGAAGCCGGAAAAAATACCCGGAAAATACTTTCCAGTTCTGCCGTCCTGCGCTGATGAAGGGATTTGGCGAAGCGGCTGAAATGGCTTGCGCAATGCGGTTCTTGCCTGCCTTTGCGCTGCTGTTTGCCGCTCGTTCTGCCCGCTTGCAATGACTTGCTGTTTATGTGTATAATACCATTTTGAACCTTGCAATTTTTTTCATTTCCGGAGGAGCCCCCAGATGTCCCTTAATGTCCTTGTTATCGGCGGCGTTGCCCTTGGGCCCAAGGCCGCAGCGCGTGCCAAGCGTCTTCTTCCAGACAGCAATATCACCATGATCGACCAGGGAAGCTATATCTCGTATGGCGGATGCGGCATTCCCTATTTTGTCGGCGGCGACGTGCCGCAGATGAACGGGCTGCGCACGACCAATGCCGGCGTTGTCCGTGACGAAGCTTTTTTTAAGGAACTTAAGGATATCAACGCCATTTGCCATATGCGCGCCCTTTCCATCGACCGCAAGGCGAAAACCGTGGAAGCTGAAAATACGGAAACCGGCGAAAAAACGGTCTTTCCGTATGACAAGCTTGTCATTGCCACAGGAAGCAGCCCCCGCATCCCTCCCATTCCCGGTGCGGATCTCAAGAATGTCACTTCCGTCACCTGCCTTGAGGCGGCGCAGGCCATACAGCAGCAGTGCGCCGAACGCAAAATCGGGAATGCCGTCATCATCGGCGCCGGCTTCATCGGCCTTGAAATGGCTGTGGCGCTTGCCGATCAGTGGGGCATCAATGTCACTGTCATCGAAATGATCGACCATGTGCTGCCTGCGCAGCTTTGCTACAACTTTGCACAGATGGCCAAGAATGATCTTGAAGACCTGGGCGTTACCGTGCTGACGTCGGAATCCGTCAGGGAACTGAAGGGGAAAGACGGGGCGGTCTGCCAGGTCGTGACGGACAAGCGCGTTATTGACGCCGACCAGGTGATCTTTTCCATAGGCGTGACGCCGAATTCCAAAATTGCCGCAGATGCCGGCCTGCTCTGCCATCCCCGCGGCGGCATCATCGTCAACAGCCACATGCAGACTTCCGATCCCGATATTTACGCCGGGGGCGACGTGGTTGTCGTGCGCAACCTCATCAGCGGAGACTTCAGCTACCTTCCCCTCGGGTCCATGGCCAACCGCCAGGGCCGTGTCATCGGCAGCAACATCGGGGGAGTGGAAGCCACCTTTGACGGCGTTGTCGGCGCATGGTGCGTCAAGCTGAACAAGCTGCATTTCTCCGGCGCCGGACTTACCCTGCACCAGGCGAAAATGGCCGGATTCGATGCTATCGAAAGCAGCATGGCATCCCATGATGTGGCTCATTTTTATCCCGATCCCAAGAATCTGCTGCTCAATGTCGTCGTGGACAGGCAGACAAAGCGCGTCCTCGGCATCCAGGGCGTGTGCGAGAACGGCCATGCCGTCAAGGCCCGCACCGACGCCGTCGCAGCCATGCTGCAGATCGGCAAGCCTACGCTGAACGACCTTTCCAACCTGGAAGTCTGCTATGCGCCGCCCTTTGCCTCTGCCATGGACGCCATCAACGCCGCAGGCAACGTGGCGGAAAACGTGGTGGATGGGCGGCATAACATGATCAGCCCTGATGAATTCCTCAGCCTCTGGCGCGAGCGCGACAAGAACAACATCTTCTTTGTGGATATCCGTCCTTCCAAGGCGGGCAAGCCTATCCAGGAACGCCATCCCGGGCAGTACCTTTCCCTGCCTCTTGAAGAATTCAACAGCCGCTGCGGCGAGATACCCTCGGACCGTCCCGTGGTCCTTATCTGCAACTCCGGCACCCGTGCCTACGAAGCGCAGATCAAGCTGCGCGCCAAGGGCATAGAGGCGCCTAATTCCGCAGGCGGACATACCGCCATGAGGATGCGCGGCGACCAGAAAGAATTCTGATTGCCTTGCGGCGGATGAAGAAAAATGAAGGGCTGCCGTGCAGCCCTTTTTTCGTCCGCCGCTGCACAGGCATCTTGACTTTTCCCGTGGCATTCCCGAATCTGGAAACGGCTGCCGGTCCTGCGGCGCCGCAGCGTGACGATCACACGGAGGAGAACGCCATGTGCGATGCAAGAGACATTCTGGAAAGGATATTCCGCGCCGGTATAGCGGCGGTCATGCCCGATGGAGCGCTGAAACGGCACGTGCGCTGCGAGGGGGATGCCCTTGTTGTTGACGGAGTGCGCCGCAGCCTGCAGGGCAGGCGGGTTTTTGCCGTGGGGGCGGGGAAGGGCGCAGGCCCCATGGCTGCGGCTCTGGAAGACCTTCTGGGCGATCGCATAACAGACGGGATAGTCGTTGCCAAATACGGGCACGGCGTGCCGTTGTCGCACATGCGGATTTGCGAGGGAGGACATCCCGTCACGGATGAAAACGGCGTCCGCGCAGCGGAGGAGATACTCCGCCTTGCCGGGGCAGCGGGTGCCGGAGACCTGCTGATAGCCTTGTTCACAGGCGGTGCCAGCGCATTGACATGCGTTCCGGCACAAGGCATTTCCCTTGCGGATATCCAGGCGGTGACAACGGCGCTGCTTCGCAGCGGTGCGGATATCGCGGAATTGAATGCCGTGCGCAAGCACCTTTCGGCATTCAGCGTAGGACAGCTGGCAAAAGCCGCATACCCTGCCGAGGTGGTGACGCTTCTTGTTTCCGATGTCGTGGGCAACGCTCCCGATGTCATTGCTTCCGGACCTACGGTCCCGGACAATTCTTCGTTTCAGGATTGCCAGGATGCCCTGGAACGCAGGGGCGTTTACGGAAGGCTTCCGCAGACGGTCAGGGAACGCATTTCCAAAGGCTGCGCCGGGCTTTTGCCGGAAACCCCGAAACCTGGGGATCCCTGCTTTGCTTCTTCGCAGACCGTGCTGCTTGCCACCCTTGACGACGCCCTGGATGCCGCAGCTGCGGAAGCTTCGCGTCTCGGGCTGGATGTGATACGCGTGAGCGGCATGATGGAGGGGGAGGCGCGGACAATGGCGGAAGAAGTGGTCCGCAGTGCAAAAATCAGGCGCGCTGCCATGAAGGCAGCGGGGCGGCAGACTCCGTCCTGCGTCATTTACGGCGGGGAAACGACAGTGACGGTGAGGGGCGGCGGAAAAGGCGGGCGCAATCAGGAGATGGCGCTTGCCGCAAGCCTTGCCTGTGCGGGAACGGAAGGCATAACATGCCTTTTCGCCGGTACGGACGGCACGGACGGGCCCACGGATGCCGCTGGCGGCTTTGCCTGCGGGCAGGCGCTTTTACGGCTCGGTCCCGATGCCCATGCAGCTGGAATGGCGTTCCTGCGGGAAAATGACAGCTACCATGCCCTGCAGGGCATGGGGACGCTTTTTAAAACAGGTCCTACAAGGACCAACGTCATGGACATGGCTCTTGTGCTGATCGAACCATGAACTTCAGAGAAGCCGCACGGGATATTTACTGCCCGGCATATTGCTTTTGATAGCGGATGAGCACTTTTCCCGTGTTTTCTTCCGTCCGCACGCCAGTGCCGGCATAGCCGGAACGGAAAAGCTCCATGGCTTTTTCCAGATCCCATGCGTACAGTTCAAGGCTTTCCTGCTCCTGCAGGGCGGATCCGCCGCCGCCCAGGGCGATGAATCTCGGCTTGCCTCCGTATTTATGCTTTACCGCACGCAGCGTCAGCCCGAGGGAAAAGAACAGGCGCAGGCTGGGAACGTTCCCCGGCCATATCGTCGCCATGTCGAGCGGCCTGTCCGGACGTGCCGTGATCTGCATATGCCTGCGCATGAGCATGCCGGCAAGACCCGTCCCCCTGCAGCCGGGGCGCAGGAATACCGAGTCCAGCTGGCGGACCATGGAGCGCTTTGCCCGGTCAAAATGCAGGTCAAAGCCAAGGTTCTGCGGGTCGCCGGCATCAGGAAAGAGTATGACGCTGGCCCCCGCGGTCATATTCCGTCCATCTTCGGCAAGCAGGATGCTTCCCTTGTTTTTAAGCGCGGCCTCATAAAAGCCGCGGTCGTCTGTTTCGAACATGTCTCTGCAAGGAAGACCATCGCGAACGAGCCTTCCCAGTTCCGCTATGGAATCCAGGTCGTTTTCCCCGGCCTGCCTGAACGTGAAGGGAAGGCTATGGATCCGCATGGCTTCCTCCCGCCGCCAAAGTCCCTGCGGTGTTTTTCCGCCTGCTGCCGCTCAAAAGCAGGAACAGAAGGGCGGAAGCCAGGGAAAAACAGACCAGGATGGCAAGTCCTGCCCGTACGCTCCAAAGGGAATTCAGCGTGCCGAGGCTGACCGGTCCCAGGACCTGCCCTGAGCGCATGGCGACATTGTATGCTCCTATGGTGCCGGCCCTTCCAAAACGTGCCGATGCCGGCAGGGAGAGTGCGTATGCGCCCTGCCCGTTGGAAGCTATGGCCGTGCTCATGGCAAGGATGCCTGCCGAAAAGACAGCCCCCCATATTCCCCTGTCCGCAAGGAGCATGGATATGCTGAGCGCTGCCAGGACCATGGAGCAGAACAGGGCGGACGCCTTTTTTTCCGTTCTGTCGATGATGGCGCCGAACAGCGGTCCGGTGAGCATGACAATGATGCAGTATGCCATGAAGACGCGTCCTATGTCCGCAGGGGAAACACCGGAACGGCTGAGGGAGAGAGGAAGGAAATACTGGGAGAGGCAGACCGTGACAAGTGCGTTGTGAATGACGAGGAAGAGCAGGAGGCCTGCCATGCGGCGGTCAAGCAGAAAACGGGCGAGGCCGCTGAAGGAGCTTTTTCCGCGTGCTTCTTCTTTCTGCCAGGGTTCACGGGGGGCGGCAAAAAATACCGCGGCGGCCATGGCGAGCAGCATTGCCGCAGAGGACGGGAAAACGGCGGAATATCCTAACCTGTCGGCGATAAGTCCCCCCATGGTGCTGCCGCACAGCGCCCCTGCGTACAGACCGGCGAACATGAACGCTAGGTTTTTTGCCCTGGACAGAGGATCGGCGTGTGCAATGATGAAGATTTGCGCTGCCAGGTTGATAAATCCGTAGCCGAGCCCGGAAATGCCGCGGGCAATCAGGAACGGCAGCGGCGATGCGGAAAGGCTGCTTGCAAAAGATCCGGCGCAGCATAGCGAAATGCCCGTCATGAGCATGGGCCTCCAGCCTGATTTGCGGCTCCAGAATCCGCCGAGGAACATGGCAAGCCCTGCCATGAACATCTCGCAGGAAACTGGAAGCCCGGAAACGACGTCGGGAGGAAGTCCGAACAGTTCCAGCCCCAGTTCGCCAATGCGTATGGGGGCATAGGCGGTGGCCATTTCCGTGGCGAACAGCGATCCGAAGACAACGGTGCGCATGAAGGCGGGCGAAGAAGAGAAACTGCCGCCGCCTGCAACGGGCAGGAAAAGGAAAAGCAGTTCGTAAAGGAAAATGACCGCAACCACCGTCATGCTCAGATTGTCCAGCAGGACAGAATTGAGATTCCTGGCTGTCTGGGAAGGATCCATGACCACCGCGATGCTGCCGGCCGGCTGCGGAGAGCCCTGCGGCAGGATGCTTTTATGCAGCAAGGCGCCCCGGTTGCTTATCCTGTGCCATTCGTCCGCTGTCAGGCTTCCCATGACGTTCGCGCCGGCAAGGATATGTCCCTGCGCATCCAGAACGGCCATGCCCAGGGATGGCGTGCCCTGCTGGCAGGATGCCATCCTTCCGTCTATTCCGGATATCATGGAAAGCGGCATGCCTATTCCGACGAGGCGTTCCAGATCCCACTGCAAATTGAGTGCCAGATGCTGCCCGACCGAACCAAGCTCTTTTTCATACAGTTCCGTCACGGGCGCCTTGAGCAGGATGAGGAAAAAGATCTGCCCCAGGAGCAGGGGCAGCAGGAAGCAGATGCGCAGGGAAGCGTAAGGATGCTTCCGGATGAGTGCTCCGGCCCCGCCGGAAGCGGAACAGTTCTTTTGGCGGAAAAACATGAGGAAAAGGAACGCCGCACACACGCCTGCGGAAATGATCCCGTATTGCAGGAGCAGGCTGCCGGCATCCCTGAAGAAATCATGCGCCATGCGCTTCCTGTCCGCCGCTATGACAACGGAACCCATGCATATGCCATTCCTGCCGCAGGCAGGGTGCGAAACGACCGAGAACTGAGCCTTGCTGAAGCCCGTGTATTTTTCACCGGGCGCATTGGCAGGCGTTTGGTCAGGCAGAGATGCTTCCTGAGCTGTCCATCTGGCGGTCACCCTGCCGACGGCGTCTGTTATGAGCATGTGGTCTGCATCTGCGCGGGAGCGGTATTTATTCAGGAAAGCGGAAGCCGTCCTGGCGGTAATTTTTTTTCCGGCGCGGAGCTGAAAGCCCAGATGGTCTGCCATGTCGCTGCCGACCATGCCGTTGACTATGGAAACAGATTTTTCATGCTGCGTGAAAAGCGCAGAGAAAACCAGTCCTCCGTAGAGAATCTGCGCAAGGAGCATAGAAAGCAGCCCCCACAGCATTATTCTGCAGGATCTGCTCATTTGCTTTGCAAAGGAGTGCTTTGGTATATGACATCGACGGCGGCAAGGATCTCAAGGGGAGGATTCCATCCAATTCTCAGGGCAGTTCTCAAATTTATGGCAAGACCGAGTTCCGGCTCAAAAACCATGGGGACATAACGGGGCTTTATTCCGCTGGCAACGGCAGTTATGGCGTCAGCCTCGAATTGACCGATGTCGGAAAAGTCCGTCCTGGCCAGGCTCAGGAGGACTCCGTATTCCACATCCTGCTGGCCTGCCTGGGAAAACGTGGGAATGCCGGATTGTATGGCCGGTGCAAGGATTTCCGGTATCTTCTCCTTGGGTATGGAAGTATATGTCAGGTACAGGGCATCAGCTTTTCCGGCAAGATCCCGTATGCAGCCGCTCAGGTTTTCAACAACCTGATTTTTATCGGGCAGGTCAAGCGGAGCCGTGCTTGTCACCAGTTTAAAGCCAAGATCGGCGGCGGCTTGTTCAATTTCATCCATGGCGGCGGTGTTCCGCCCTTCAGGCGTGTCTTCATAGGGAACGCCCAGCGTCTTGAACTGGAATATGGCGTGAAAGAGCGAGATCTGCCGTCTGAAACGTCCAGGTTCCAGGCAGGCATGCACGTTATCCTTGCCTGAATCTTCTGTTGAGGAAACGATTCCGGCGGCGACGGCGTCCGTAACGCTCATGGAAAACACCGGGATGCTGAAGTCCTGCCCGGCCATGTCAAGCCCGCTCCAGGTTCCCATGGCGAGGATCATATCCACGTCCCGCCGCTCTTTCACACGGGGAATTGTATCACTCGTTATCGTTTGCCTGAGTTCAGCGTCCCAGCCGGCGCTGTAAAAGCCGTCGCTGAGGAAATGAATGCGTCCGCCGGAATGTTCGGAAAGCCATTGCCACATTTCCCGTGAACTTTCCGTTTTTGACGGGATGGGCACCTGCCCGTTCAAAATCAGCCCGCGTTTCTCCAGACCGCGGGCAGTGTACGCAAGTGTCTGCTGGTAGTTTACGAATGGTCCTCCCTCCACATAAATGGCGTTCCAGGTTTTTTCCTGGTCCGCCCCTGACGCAGATGCCGGCATGAAAGCAAAAAACGAAAGCAGCAGGACGCTTAAAATTTTCCTGCAATGGAGCGCCATTGCCTGCTTGCTGCGGATGGTGCACCGCTGGGCAGCGCATGTGCAAGACAGGAGTACGGTGAACAGATTCATTTTAAAACATCCTTTTAAAACAGAGCATTGTTATGTCATCAGATTGAGGAGCTTCTCCCCTGTGAGCTACAACAGCATCATAAACTTTCTTGATGACCTGATCAGGAGTCTCTCCTCCGATGCTGCCGAGCAAGGTTTCGAGGCGGTCCTCGCCAAACAGTTCCATTGTGCTGTTCAGAGCCTCTGAAATACCGTCTGTGTACAGCAGGCAGCTTTGTCCCGGTTCAAGGCGGGCTGTGTGTCCGGCATAATCCATGCCTTCCATGGCACCGACGAGGGGACCGCTGGTTTCCGTTATCTTTCTGACTGTTTTTCCGGAATCGCCGCCAAAGATAAAGGGCGGGCAATGGGCTCCGCTTGCATATTCCAGCGTCCCGGTGCCGGGATCGAACAGTCCTATGAACATCGTTACGAACATGCAGCTCGGATTATTTTCGGCAAGGAGGTCATTAATGCGCCGCATGGCATGGGCGCAGTCAAGACCGTCCGCAATGGCATAGCGTACCAGGGTGACCGTCATCGACATGAAAAGCGCCGCAGGAACGCCCTTGTCTGAAACATCACCGATGACAACTGCCATCCTTCCATCCGGAGCAGTGAAAAAATCATAGAAGTCGCCGCCGACTTCTTTTGCGGGGTGCAGAAAAGCTCCTGCTTTCCAGTGTTCATCCCTGGGAGCGGACGATGGCGGAGGCAGGATGCCGGTCTGGATTTCATGCGCTGCATTCAGTTCGCCTTGCATGCGCTGGCTTGCAGCAGTCGTTTCGACAAGCTTTTTAATATTGTCCGACAGGGCGCTGGACATGTGGGAAAAGGCTTTGGCAAGCTGCCCGACCTCGTCATTTCTGTTCTGGGGCAGTCCTTTCGCAATTTCTTCCAGGGCGTTCTTTTCCTTCCCGTCACCCAGGTCAGCAACGGCAAGAGCGCCCGCCTTTGCGGTCAAAAGGCGGAGGGGAGCGATAAGGCGCATGGAAAGAGCGAGCATGATGGCAAGGCTCACGATGAGCAGGCAGGCCGCGGCAAGAATAAGCCGCTGCGTAAGCGTCTGGGCCGGAGCGGTGATCGCTTCCATGGGAATGGATGCCATGATATACCAGTCCAGCGCCTTAAAATAGGCCAGCCTGTAAAGGTCGTCATCCGTGGTTCCTTCCACGGTCTGTCCCGTACGTACTTTTTTTATCACCTCTTCCGGTATTTCCGCCAGCACGGCCCCCTCTGTTTTTCCTGCCAGGATCCGTCCCTTGCTGTCCAGCACGGCTATGGATGTCCCGGTTTTTGATTCCAGGTTTTCAAGATGCGCCCTTATCCCCTTGATCATCTGTGTCTGGAGAATGTTCCGGCTTGCCTTTGTGTCCATAACCGGCATCGCAAGCACCAGCATGGCTCCTGCAACAGGTTTAAAACACATAAGGACAGGTTTTTCTCCATTTCCTTCCTTGTCCGGGATGCGCACGACGGCAAACTCGGAGATGTCGCTCCTGTTTTTTGAGCGCGGCTTCAGCATGGACCGGACGGACTGCCCCTTATAGTCGGTGACATCGCTGGCCCATGCCATCCGTATCAGCAGGTCTGCCATGAGCGGATCGCCGTTCCGGTCAAAAATGGCGATGCTGCAGTCACGCATTATGGCATCTTTCCATTTCTTAAGGGAGCGCACGGGATCGGCCGTCGAATCCATTTTAATGATGCCCGCAATAATTTCAGCCATCTGCTTCAGATCGGTCTTGGCATCGAGGACGGCATCTATCTCGGCGGTAAGCGAGTACAGGTACCTCACGATGATTCCGTCTTCCATGATCGTCACTGTATGGGCAAAAGCGTCCCTTTCCTGACTGATTCCGCTGTCCAGGATGTATGCGCGGCTGAAATAAATAATGGGCATTGCTGCCAGGGAGATGGCAAGACCAACGAGAAGAAACAGCTTGGCACGAAGCGACATCGTGCATCCTCCGCCAGACGCTGAAAATTTATATTGAACCCTGTGAGGGCAGTGCCTGGCAGTTCAGCGGCTTATGCATTTTTTTCTCCGCAGGCATAAAAATCATCTTCAAATGCAGTGAAATTTTCCCAGGATTTCAGATGCAGCTATGACTTGCCAGAATAATGCCGGTCCGTCAACGCCGGCATTGCTCTGGCTTACTGCTCCAGGCTTTGCACCCAGCGCAGGACTTCCGCAACAGGACCTATGAGATCCTGGGGAATATATGCGTTTTCAGTTCCATCCCGGTACAGCGCCCTTGCAAGGGGAACGTTGCGCATGATGGGGATGCCTTCCTGCTTTGCGACTTCTATCATGCGCTGGGCAAGCATCCCTTCTCCTTTCGCCAGGACCACGGGAAGGGGCGTTCTGTCTTTTTCGTAGTCCAGAGCAACGGCATAATGTGTAGGATTGGTCACAAGCACCTTCGCTTTTCTGACGTTATCAAGGGTATTCTGGGCAAGCATTTCCCTGTGCAGCTGCTTGCGTTTGCTTTTGATGTTTGGATCGCCTTCGCTTTCCTTGTATTCGCGTTTGACTTCTTCCTTCGTCATCATGTGCTCACTGTTGTACTTGTACCGCTGGTAAAGGTAGTCGAGGGCGGCGATGATGCAGAACGTCCCGCCTGCGTACAGAAGAAGATCCCTCACTGCCTTGCCCAGCAGGATCCACATGGAGCCTATGCCGCTTCCGGGAATCCTGAACAGCATGGGCAGGTATTTGTTCATCACGGTATAGACCACAAATGAAAGCACGCCGACTTTAATGATGTTCTTTGTCAGTTCAAAAAGATTTTTCAGGGAAAAAACTTTCTGGAACCATTTTTTCGGGTTGAGGTTTTCCAGCTTGGGCATGGCTGCCTTGAATGCAAAAATGAAGCCCGTCTGGGAAATGATGCCTATGAACGCCGCCGACATGACCAGGGCCACCAAGGGTAACACAAGCAGCATGGAGCAGCGCAGGATGAGAGGCAGCGTCTTGGCCATCGCCTGCTCATACGGCAGCATGAAAAATTCCATGGGCAGGACAACCATGCTCCGCAGCAGTTCAAAAATATTTTCCGCATTCGCAATAAGGTAAATGCCGACGGAAAGCACAGTCAGCGCAGGAGCGATGTCCTGGCTTTTGCAGACGTCTCCCTTTTCACGCGCCTCGCGCAGCCGTTTGGGAGTAGGCTGTTCTGTTTTTTCGCTCATGGCATAAAGATCCTTAACTGTCTCATGTCCAGGCTGAAAGACTCAAACATGCCGGTTGCCCCCGTCATGAGCATGCCGAAATAGAAGAAGAGCAGGAGGGAGGCAATGCCGCTTTTGATGGGCATTGCCAGAATGTAAACGTTGAGCTGGGGCGCAAAGCGGTTGATCAGCCCGAGGGAAATATCCGTCAGCAGGCATGCCGCTACCACAGGAGCGGAGAGAAGGACCATGTCCAGGGCGAGCTTGGCGACCTTGCCGGCGAAAAACAGCCCCAGATCCGGCTTTTTGAATATCTCTGCGGGGAGAAGCTGAACGGCAGGCCATGTCTCGTAGCTGGCAAAGACGATGCCCAGGCATGCCAGGAATGCGCCTGTGGCGAAAAAAACATAGACCGCACTCTGGAAAAGGAATGCGCCTGTCGGCGAAGTCTGTTCTCCTGTGAGGGGATCCGATTCCGCCGCCTGTCCTGCGCCGCGCTGGTTGTCGATGAAGAATCCTGCGCATTGGATGCTCCAGAACATCAGACCAGACAGCAGCCCGATCAGCAGCCCGAGAAAAACCTCCTTGATGATCAGAGCACCGAGCGCAAGCACGGAAATGTCTTCTGGTCCGGACCAGGATGGGGGCAGCTGCGCAAGCAGCATGGGATGAAGCAGGAAGTAGCAGGCGAGAACGATTGAGAAGCGTATCTGGCCTGTGACGATGCCTCCCCCCATGAATGGCGCCGTCTGCATGAACATGAAAAGCCTCGGCGTGCCGAGAAGAAACGCCAGCAGGTGCTGAAACGGCTGAAAATTCCAGAAAGCCAGGGCGTCCATGGTCAGGCTCACAGCAGGTAGAAATGCGAGAAAATGTCTTCCGAAAAACGGAGGATCTCGCCCGACATCCATCCGCCTAGAAGAAAGAGCGAAAGCACGACTGCCAGCAGCTTGACGCCGAATGTCAGTGTCTGCTCCTGCAACTGCGTGACTGCCTGCACAAGGCTGAGCATGATGCCGATGACAGATGCAATGAGGATGGGCGGCAGCGATATCATAAGGACGAGGTAGAGCGCCTGGCTTGCATATTCCATGGCTGCGCTGTTCATGACTTTCTCCTAGATGCGTACGCGGCCGACAGGCTGCACGGAAATTTCGGGCGTGACTTCCTGATATGCCATGACCGGCAGATCGTAATGCTTGCCCTCGATCAGCCTGCGGACATAGCGGCGGATGTCCATGGAGACCATGAGCACCGGCTTCTGCGTGCTGGTTTCATAGTTTCCTGCCGCTTCGCCAACGGCGGTGATGATGCGCTGCGATGTTTCCGGGTCAAGCGAAAGGAAGGCTCCCGCCGAGGTCTGCCGCACTGCCTTGCGTATGTTTTCCTCAAGGGAAGGATCCATCAGGATGGCAGGCAGCATATTCTGCCCGCGCGAATACATGTAGCTTATTTGCCGCTTGATGGCCCCTCTGACGTATTCCGTGAGCATGACCACGTCCTTTTCCTTCGGGCTCCATTCGATGAGTGCCTCGAGGATGCTGCGCAGGTCGCGGATGGATACCTGCTCCTGCACCAGGCGCTGGAAAATATCGGCGATGCGCTGCACTGGCAGGAGGCGCGTGACTTCGTGCGTCAGGTCGGGTGCGCGTTCCTCCATGCGGTCGAGCAGGTATTTCGTTTCCTGCAGCCCGATGAAATTTGCCGCATGGCGCGATAGCAGGAGGGAAAGGTGATATGCCAGGATCTTGGCGTGGGACATGCACGAGAGGCCGGCTTTCTCGAGTTTTTCCCTTTCCTGTTCCGGCACCCACACAGGTTCGATGTTGGGCAGGAAAGGTTCTCCTTTCGTGTAAGCAACGCCGAGCATGGCAAGGTTGACAGTCTTTTCCCTCACGATGACCATGCCCTTTTCGAGCTTGCCGCGGGACATGGGTATCTCGTTGAGGTTGAGCATATAGCCCAGGGATGGCAGGGACGCATTGGGTCTTATGTTGATGCCCGGGAAGGGGACGCCTAAATCGAAATAGAGGGCGCGGCGCAGACTCGCAAGCTCGTCGTTGAGCGAATCGTAGTCCATTGTTTCGAGGATATCCGGGGCAACGTCGAGTATAATGGGAATGGTCGGCGAGAATTCGTCCTGCCGCGCATCGGAGCGGCTCGATTTCGGGCGTTCTCCTGCCGGGGCGATGGAACGGGCAAGGTCTTTTTTGCGGTCTGGCTGCTGCGGAGCAGAAGCGATGCGCTTCAGCATGTAGCCGAACCCGCCCACGGCAAAGGCGAGCGTGAAAAGCTGGGGCTTGGGAAAGCCGGGGATGAGCGCAAAGAGGAAGATGAGCGTTCCGGACATCTGCAGCGCTTTGGGATGGTTGAAAAACTGCTCTCCCACCTGTGCGCCGACGTTGTCGCCGCTGTCGCCAGAACGTGTGATCAGTATGCCTGCCGAGATGGACACGAGCAGGGAGGGGATCTGCGACACCAGTCCGTCGCCAATGGTAAGGATGCCGTAGGTGTGGAGCGCCTCGGAAGCGGTCATTCCGTTCTGAGTGATGCCGATGATGGTGCCGCCGACAATGTTGACCACGGCTATGATCATGCCGGCGATGCTGTCGCCCTTGACGAATTTCATGGCGCCGTCCATGGCGCCGTACATCTGGCTTTCAAGCTGCACGCGGTTGCGGCGGTTCTGCGCTTCTTCCATGTCAATGACGCCGGCGCGCATGTCCGCATCGATGGACATCTGTTTGCCGGGCATGGCGTCCAGCGTGAACCTGGCTCCTACTTCAGCAACGCGCTCTGCGCCTTTTGCGATGACGAGGAACTGCACGATGGTCAGGATAAGGAAAACTACGGCGCCGACGACGAAGTTGCCTCCCAGGGCGAAGTCGCCGAAGGTGAAGATGATTTCGCCCGCATCAGCCTGGAGCAGGATGAGCCTTGTCGTGGTGATGTTCAGCCCCACCCTGAACAGCGTTGTGAAGAGCAGCATGGTCGGAAAGACCGAAAAGTCGAGGGCCGTTTTGATGTACATTGCCATCATGAGCATAAGGAACGACAGCGTCAGGTTCATGCCGATGAGAGTATCGACCACCGGTGTCGGCAGCGGCACGATCATCAGCGTTATGACCACGACAAGAAGCGCAACCATGGCAATGTCGTTATGCCTGGTCATCAGCTGGACGCCGTGTGAGGCTTTTTCCATAAAGCTCATGCGCCGTTCCTTTCCCTGCCGGCAAGGAGCAGGTATTCATTTAAGGCTGCCTTGGCTTCAGTCTTCCTGTTGTCCAGCCAAAGAGCCTGGGCTTTCATAAGGTGAATGACGGCATGCCGCAGGGGCTCCGTCGGATTGGCGAGCACGGGCTTGAGATAATTCAGGGCTTCAGATCCCTTCCCTTCGTCGATGGAAATGGCTGCCAGTCCTGCAAGGGCAAGGAGGTCGGGCTGTCCGGCCGGGGACATGGCGCGCAGCGCTTCGTAGATGGTGCGGGCGCGCTCTTCCCGTTTCATGCGGAAAAGCATGAAGGCGAACACATGCAGAGCCTGTCTTTGTTCAGGAGAGATCGTGTTCATATCATCCTCCTATCATGAGTCCCAGATACGCCTGAAGCAGCTCTTTGTTCTGGCGGAGAGGAATCAGCTCGTTTCTGACCATGCTGACGAGCGCAGGATCGTCGCCTTCGTTTGTTTCCGCAATGATGCTGTCAATGACATTCTGGAAGCGCTGCGGATTGAGAAGCGTTCCGTCTCCCACGTCCGGGCAGAGGGCGTACTCGATAAGCTGCCGGGCATTGCCCGGCGCATACAGCTCCTCGATGCCAGCCTCATTGAGCGCATTTACGGCCAGCTCCCTTGCCTTTGGCAACGGCCCGAAATCGGGCATTTGCATGATGTCCTGGATGCCGAACGATGGGGAAAGCAGGTCGATATGTTCCGGCATGTCTCTGCTCCTTGCAATGTTATGACGCCTGCAGGCAGTCTGTCAGAAAGCGAAGTGTGTTTTCTATCACCGGCGCAGTGACGCTGTCTTCTGCCATGCGGCTCATGACTATGGTCTTGCCCCTGAATACGCCGGCCGACAGCGGAAAAGGAGGATTCTTTCTGTAGCTGCAGCGCATCAG
>JAEEGL010331584.1_pt1 | contig 15334 bp, 10 predicted proteins | sample 9134231 | NCBI WGS metagenome assembly JAEEGL01 (sample SAMN16246548, study PRJNA631951) | gut metagenome | biome: gut microbiome; feature: rumen; material: fiber-attached | host: Bos | place: Iran: Karaj | collected 2018-10 | reverse complement strand
TCGTGGCAGTTGATGTGCTGGCGGGCGATCGCCGTCTCGCCTCCCTCGCAGGGGATGTATTCATGGTTTTCGAGGATCCGGAGCGCCGTATCGTAATCCTTGGCGCGGATCGCCGCGGCGGCCCACTCTGTGCAGATATCGTCGCGCGCCGAGGCAAGATCCTTGACCATCGAGCCGATCGCCGCCTCGGTCGCTTTCGCGTCCTTGCCTGCGTGGTTGAGCAGATACGCCTTTTCGTAGATCAGTTGCTCGCAGGACGGATTGAGAGAAAGCGCGCGGTCGAGGGAGGCAAAGGCTTCCTCAAAGCGTCCCTTTTTCCAGAAATAGACGGCAAGGCATCTCGCCGCCTCCCAGCCGGAGCAGGTCTTCCAGAGCTCGTAGGCGTTGTCGTACCTTCTCTTTGCGTATTCAAGACAGCCGAGCAGATACCGGGCAAGCTCGTCGCTCTGGCCTGAGAGGATCTCGCGCTCCTCCGGGCGGAAGGGGAAGGTCGGATGCATCGGATTGGCGAGCTTCGGCTTGCCGATCGCGTAAGCGACGGTGGGAGCGATATCGTCCTTGAAGGTCACGAGATGCTCGAGCAGCCTTGTCGCTTCCTTGTCATATCCCGCCGCCTTCAGATCGAAGGCGACGTCAAGACAGGTCTGGGAGGGATTGGAGGATAGCTTGTCGTAAAACTCGCGCTCGCTGATCCTGCCGCAGAGGCAGGAAGCGTAACGCGCCAGATGGTTGAGCGGATCGACGGCGAGGATGTCGTCCAGCCGTTTTTTCGCCTCGCCCTTCTCCCCCATGCTGTAAAGGAAGAGAGCGGCCATCGGACCGGCGCAGACGTTGTCGCGGTTGACGTTCAGCGCGCTCTCGGCGCAGAAGAGCGCCTCTCCGTACCGGCCGTGCTTTGCGTTGAGCATCGCCGCCTCTGTCATCGCGGCGGAGACAAGATCGGCAGACCACGCGGCCTTGCGCAGATACCGGTCCGCCTCCTTGTCTTTACCGAGATAACGTTCGGCAAGACCGAGGAGGTAGTAGGCGCGGCCGCTTTCCTCTTCTTTGTTGTAGTAGTTATACTTATCCGTAGCGGTAAGGAGCCAGGCTTCCGCCGTCTCAAAATTCCCCTCCGCAAGCTCAAGCTCGCCAAGGCGCTCATACGCCGGCGCAAGCTCGGGATCCAGCTCCCGGGCGCGCAGGAAATAGCGTTTCGGATCCGCGTTCGGATCGCGGAACTGCATAAAATGCACCCCGGAGAGATAGGCGCGATAGGCGGAACCGATCTCATCCGGCATCGGGACCTCCGGGAAGAAGGGGGGGAGAGGATTTTTCGCGCGGGCGCGTTTTTGATAGAGGAGGATCTCGCCGAGGGAAACGTCGTACTCGGTAAGATCGCAGGCAGGCAGATCGAAGGAGGCGATCTCCCCCGGCTCCAGCGTGATCTTTTCCTTGAGCACGTCCTTGCCGCCGACGGTCAGGATCAGCTTTTCGCCACGGACGCGCACCGTCGTCTGGACGTTGATCCTGCCGTCGCGGATGCTGATCGCGGCGTTGAGGTTGGCGTAGGTCGGTACGCCGATCCCCGAGATCGGGAACCAGAACTGGGAAAAGTTCTTCGTCTCAAAGGGTTCGAGCCAGGAAAAGTCCGGCTGATTGTTGGAATAGGAGCCCGCCATCAGCTCGGCGTACGCTCCGTCGGTGTCGGTCAGGGCGCGCTCCCAGGACTGAGAGAGCTGGTTGTACGCCCAGGTGAACATCTTTTTGCCGGTGGAGGTATGATGGTCGGCGACGTGGACGACGCCGCACTTTTTGCCGTTGTCGTAACCGCCGAAAAAGTCATAGTCGGAATCGGCGGAAAAATAGGAGGTCGCGTTTTTGGTATTGAAATGCTTGCGGATATCCGTCCCGCCCTCCGGGAACCGGAAGCCGTTGAACATCCCTTCCGCGATCGGATAGGTCGTGTGGGAACGGCGGTAGTGGAAATTGACGTAGTCCACGTCCGGCGGGAAAAAGATCTCGTAATCGGGGTTGACCGGCACGGCGGTATTCTCCCACCACAGGAAGGAGTGACGCATCGGCGTGCGGTTCGAGACCTTCATCCTCGTCTCAAAGTACGCTGTGTCGGCGTCGAGGTGGATCCCGACCATCCCCTTCATCCGGTCGATCGGATCATGCTCGGAGAGCCAGACGGTATAACCGTTCCCGTCCCGGACGATCTCGCTGTCCACGGGCATGAAGGTGGAGGGGCGGTGATGGAACGGCCAGTTGAACTCCACGCCGCCGGAGATCCAGGAACCGAGCGCTCCGATCAGGGCGGGCTTGATGACGTGCTGGCGGTAGAAAAAGTCATAGCCGGTCCGCTTGTCTTTTGCGGAAAAGATCCGGCCGCCGAGTTCGGGCAGGATGATCAGCTCAAGATAATCGTTTTCCAGACGGATCGCGTCGTACTCGCGGTCTATCTTTTCTTTTTTCCGGGTCTTGATCACGACCTTGTTCGGATACGGGTTGCCGGAGGAACGCTGATGGATGCGGTTCTCCGCAAACATCGGCAGCTCTTCCCGCGGGGACTCCGGATAGGTGGGGATGACGACCTTTTCTCTTTGTGCAATGATGTTACCCAAAACAATCGCTCCTTTTCTTCTATTATTTATTTTAATTCTATCAATTCGTTTTTTGCATGTCAAGACTAAAATGTCCGGATTTTTTTCTGCCTTTTTTGTGTTTTTCTATAGACTTGACAAGCCTGCGCGGGAATGATAAAATGAGGAAGAAAAGGAGCATCCTATGACGATCTATATTTATGTGGAACCCGCCTATCAGAATACGCTGTGGTGCAGACGCACGCTCGGCGCGATCTCGGCTGAAGCCGCGCGCAAACGGTATCCGATCAAATACCTCCCGCCGGAAACCCTCTATCAGACGGATTTCGACGCTTTTTTCGGCGACGAGAAAAAGCGCCTGCTGCTCGTCCTCTCCACCGCCGTGGAAAGCTCCGCCGCCCTCAACGAGTTCTTTATGGTCAACGGGATCCACGCCATCCATATCAATCATCAGAACATCGCGGCGTCGGTCAACTGTTCGAGCATCATCGTCGACTACACGGCGGCCATGCGCTCGATCGTCGAATATCTGGAGGGCACCTCCCACGAGCGTTTCGCGCTTTACGGGATCAATCAGAATTCCTCGACCGACATGATCAAAAAGGAATATTTTGAGGATCTCTGCCGTCAGGCGCCGGAGCGTTACCGCCCGGAGGATATCTATTACAACAATTCCGATCTGCAGCGCTGTTTTTCCTCTCTTAAGCCCCATCTCGCCCGATATAACGCCTTCATCTGCGCAAACGACATCGTCGCCTATTCCCTGATCACCAACCTCCGGGAAAACGGCGTCCGCGTCCCGGAGGACGCTTACATCGTCTCTTTCGGCGGTTCCCTTCTTTCTCAACTCGGTTCCCCCTCTCTTACGACCATTTCCGTCGATCACGAAACGCTCGGGAGGCAGGCTATTTTCGCATACTCCTACCTCCAGAAGGCCGCGCACGAGATCTACATGACCGCGAAGGTCGCGTCCTCCCTGCAGATCCGTCTTTCCACTAACTTCGCGACGCCTTACATCAAGCCGATGACCTACACCGTTCCCCTTGTCACCTCCGGCGTCAATTTTTACAGCGACGAGGAGAGCCGGCGGATCCTGAAGGTCGACGCCGTCCTCTCGAAATGCGATATCCTCGACTTCCAGATCATCAGCGGCCTTCTGCACGGCTACCCGTACAACCGCATCTCCTCCGGGCTGTTCGTCTCGGAGAACGTGATCTTCTACCGCATCAAGCGCATGCTGAAAACGGCGGACATCTCCACGAAGGAAGAACTCACCGCCCTGTTCCGCAGCTATCTCTCTTCCGAGGAGATCAGCGCGTATATCAGCAACGAGCTCTCAAAATACCGCAAAGAAACGATGAAAGATCAGTCGAAATAAACCGGCAAAACAGAATATAATCCGGGCAAAGTACCTCGCTTTGCCTGCAGCAGGAGGAAGTATGACCGGAGGATACGGCGTCAACCCCAACAAATTCAAGGAACCGCTGCCGAAAACGCTGAAGGAGTGGCCGGGATATCTCCGCCGTCTCCTGTCCGGCTTTTTTTCCCACCTCTTTTTCATTTTCCGAATTACCTGGAAGACAAGTCCCGCCATCTTGATCCTGTTGACCTTCTTTTCTCTCGCGAGCGGCGTCCTGCCCGCCGTCACCGCCCTGCTTACCAAAGAGATCCTCAACAAGCTCTACCTTGCCCTCAGCGGAGAGCTGACGGTTTTCTACGTGATCCTGACGCTGATCATTTTCTTTTTCCTCAATCGCTTTGTGAGCACCCTGATCAACGTTTATTCCCAGATGGTCTTCCGGCTGGCGGGAGAACTCGTCTCCAACCATATCAAACTGATGATCGCGAAAAAAACAAAAGAGCTCGATCTTGCCAGCTTCGACGATCCCTCTTTTTACGAACGGCTCGAAAACGCGAACCGAGAGGCCGGCAACCGCCCCGTGCAGATCATCAATTCCTTTTTTGACGATTTCAGTCACATTATCACGATGGTCTCCTTTATCGTGATCCTCGGCACTCTCTCTGTTTGGGCTCCTCTCCTGATGATGGCGCTCGCCGTACCAACCGCGCTGATCAATTTCACCTTCCGCAAAAAGACCTTTCTCTATATGCGCCGCAACTCCAAGGACCGCAGAGAAATGAATTACTACACGGACATCCTCGTCAACAAAGACCGGGCGAAAGAGATCCGCCTGATGAATCTTTCCGACGATTTCATCGACCGGTATCAGACGGTATTCCGGAAGTATTTTTCGGGGATCCGGCGCCTGATCGTACGGGAAAGCCTCTGGAAAACCGGCTTCTCCCTCCTCTCCCTCAGCGGATACTGTCTGCTCTTTCTCTACGTCGCCTATCAGGTCTACCGGGGGATCCTGCAGATCGGCGATTACAGCCTCTATACCGGCGCGCTCTCCTCGATCAGCGGTTCCATCTCCTCCCTGATCGCCTCCGGATCCGCGATCTACGAAGGAACGCTCTTTATCGACAACCTGATGCTCTTTTTGAAGGAAAAGCGCAGGATCGTCCCCACCGTCGAGACGCCCGTCTCTCCCGTGCGCGGGATCCCGCACAAGATCGAATTCCGCCATGTGAGTTTTTCCTACCCCGGCTCCGAAAGGAAAGTCCTTGACGACGTGAGCTTTACCATCCGCCCGGGGAATACGACCGTGCTCGTCGGGATCAACGGAGCGGGCAAGACAACGATCATCAAGCTCCTCACCCGCCTTTACGATCCGACCGAAGGGATGATCCTCCTTGACGACACGGATATCCGGACGCTGGAGCCTTCCGCTTATTACGACCTCTTCGGGATCCTTTTCCAGGACTTCGGTCAGTACGCCGTCTCTGTCGGGGACAACATCAGCTTCGGCGATCTCTCGCGCACCGACCGTGAAGAGCGGATGCGTTACGCGGCGAGAGAAAGCGGCGCCGACGCCTTCATCGATCCGATGCCGCGGGGTTACGACACTCCCCTTACCCGTCTCTTTGAGGAGAGCGGGACCGAGCTCTCGACCGGCCAGTGGCAAAAGCTGTCGATCGCCCGGGCATATTTCAAGGATTCCGATATAATGATATTAGACGAACCGACCGCTTCCCTTGACGCGCTGGCGGAACAGGAGATCTTCAACAAATTTGACGCTCTGCGGGCCGGGAAAACGACTCTGTTCGTCTCTCACCGTCTTTCCAGCGCCGTCTCCGCCGACCAGATCATTGTGATCTCCGGGGGAAAGGTAGCGGAGGAAGGGACGCACGCCGAGCTGATGGACCGCGCGGGCATCTACTCGCAGATGTTCCTCGCGCAGGCAAAAAAATACGCGGAGGGTTACCGCGCGCCGGAAGAGGCCGACCCGGACGGAGACGGGCGCCGCCTCCGTCCTTCCGCCCGCCGCGGCGAGCGGGAGCGCGATCCCCGAACCGTGGAACCGGATCCGTTTCCGGACGGCGGAGAGGATCTCCTTTGATCGGTCCGAATTTTTTCCTCCTCTTTTCTCTCTTTTCTTGACATTTACTCCGCTTATGTTCTATAATCTTACTATTATGATTCCATTTCCGATTAACAGGTGATAAAATGTCTGTCAAAGCAGTAAAATTCGGCGGTTCGTCCCTGGCAAACGCCGAACAGTTCAAAAAAGTCGCCGCGATCATCCGAGCCGACGACGAGCGGCGTTACGTCGTCGCCTCCGCTCCGGGCAAGAGCCGCCCGGAAGACGTAAAAGTCACGGATATGCTCTATGAAGTCTATGAGCTCGCCGCGCACGACCGCCCGTTTGAAGATCTGTTCGCCCGGATCCGCGGGCGTTATGAGGCGATCATCACCGGGCTTGCTCTCGACCTCGATCTCTCCGCGGAGTTTGCGCGGATCGCCGCGGCGCTCCCGCACCATCCCGGCCGCGACTACGCCGCAAGCCGCGGCGAGTATCTCAACGCGATCATTCTCGCAAACTATCTCGGCTACGATTTTATCGATACGGCGAAGTATATCTTTTTCAAAGACGACGGGACCTTTGACGCGGAAAGGACGAACGATGTGCTCTCCGCCGTTCTCCGCGAGCATGAACGCGCCGTTCTCCCCGGCTTTTACGGCTCGATGCCAAACGGCACGATCAAGACCTTTTCCCGCGGCGGGTCGGACATCACCGGCTCGATCGTCGCGCGCGCCGTCTCCGCCTCGCTCTATGAAAACTGGACTGACGTTTCCGGTTTTCTGATGGCAGATCCCCGCATCGTCCACAATCCCCGCACGATCGACGTGATCACCTATCGCGAGCTGCGGGAGCTCTCCTATATGGGCGCGACCGTCCTCCACGAGGACGCCGTTTTCCCCGTCCGGATCGCCGGCATCCCGATCAATATCAAAAACACCAACGACCCGGAGTCGAAGGGCACGATGATCGTCCCCACCAGCAAGTTCTACAATTACGAAACGGTCATCACCGGGATCGCGGGGAAAGTCGGCTTTTCCGTTATCACGATCGAAAAAGATATGATGAACGCGGAGATCGGCTTCGGCCGCAAGGTCCTCGAAGTCCTTGAACGCCACAAGATCTCCTTTGAGCATCTCCCCTCCGGCATCGACACGATGAGCGTCGTGATCGCCGACAAGGAGCTGGAAGGTAAAAGGGAAGCCGTCGTCAACGACATCTCCCGCGCGGTCGAGCCGGACAGCATCACCGTGGAGCGGGGGCTTGCGATCATCGCTGTCGTGGGACGGGGGATGATCAGCGCGAAAGGGACCGCCGGCCGCGTCTTCCGCGCCGCCGCCTCCAAGGGCGTGAACATCCGTATGATCGATCAGGGGTCGAGCGAGATCAACATCATCCTCGGCGTCGACGAGGAAGACTATCCCCGGGCGATCGAAGCGGTATACGAAGAATTCGTCAAATAAAGAAAGCGGCGAGCTTCCGCCCGCCGCTTTCTTTCACTGTCAGTTCATCCGATCCGGCAGCTGCGCGCCGCCGAGCAGATGGAAATGCAGGTGCTGCACCGACTGGCAGCCGTGCTCGCCGATGTTCGTGATCACGCGATACCCGCGGCCGAGATCGAGCTTTTCCGCGATCTTCGGGATCGCCTCAAAGATCTTGGCGACGTAAACGCTGTTGCCTTCATAGATCCTGTCCGCGCTCGGGATATGCGCTTTCGGTACGACGATCACATGGACCGGCGCCTGGGGATTGATATCCTTGAACGCATAGCAGTAGTCGTCCGACCACACGGGAGAGGAAGGGATCTTCCCTTCTATGATGCCGCAGAACAAGCAATCCATAATCATCACCTCTTTCTTTTTCTATTTTACTATGCTTTTTTCCCAAGGTCAAGCATGAAGCGTTATTTTTATGATCCCTCCGTTTCCGCTCCGCTCCCCTTTCTCAAAGAGTCGGGGATCCCGATCTATCTTTACGGAATGGGAAACGGCGCGGAAAAGGCGCAGACCTATCTCGCCCGGCACGGTCTCGCCCCCGCCGGTGTCTTTGCAAGCGACGGTTACGTTCGCGGGCAGAGTTTTTCCGGTTTTCCCGTTCTCTCCCTTTCCGCCGTAGCGCAGAAAGAGCCGGACGGCTTTGCGGCCGTCGTCGCGTTCGGATGCTCCGGCGAGGACGCCCGCCGCCTTTTTTCCCGGGTACGTGAGTACGGCGGGATCGTCTTTCTCCCTGATCTTCCGCTCTTCGGCGAAGAAGGGACGGACGATACCTTTCTCAAAGAAAAGGAAGGCGAGATCTCTTCCGCCCGTTCTCTGTTCCGGGATCCGGACTCTCTCCGCCTTTTTGACGCCCTTCTCCGCTACAAGCGCACCCAGACGCCGGAGGATCTCTTCCGCGCCGTTCTCCCGCCGGACAGGCTGTTTTCGCTTTTCGATCCCGCCTCCGTCCGCAAAGCGGTCGACGGCGGCGCCTATCGCGGCGATACCGCGGCGGAGATGATCGCCCGTTTCCCCGCGCTCTCGGAGATCCTTTGCTTTGAGCCGGATCCGGCGTCCTTTCGCCGGCTGGAGCTCTTCTCCGATCCGCGCGTCCGTCTGCGCTGCTATCGGGCGGGCCTTTATTCCGGAAACGGCGAGCTCCCCTTTTCCGGCGGCGGGAACCGCGGCGCCCACTACGGGCAAACGGAAAAAGGCGCCGCAAGGATCCTCGCCCTCGACTCGCTCTCCGAGGCCGCGGGATGCGATTATCTCAAGCTGGACGTCGAAGGATGCGAAAAAGAAGCGCTCCTCGGAGCAAAAAACCGCATCCGCCGCGACCGCCCCGTCCTTAGTCTCTCCGTTTATCACCGCGCGGGCGACCTCTTTTCCCTCCCCCTCCTCCTCGCCGGCCTCTGCGCCGACTACCGCTTTTTCCTCTCGCGCGCCGACGTATCGCCCGCCTGGGATATCACTCTGACCGCCATCCCGAACGAAAAACTGAAAGGAGCCCCCGCCCATGGATGAACAGAACCGCACAGATCAGCAGATCCGCCCCTACACGCCGCCCCCCTACCGTCCGGGGCAGGGATACAGCATCCATCTCACCTTCGGCGAGATCCTGGCAGCGGAAACCGGATCCCGAAATTTCAAAACGTTCACCGTTTTTCAGATCCTTTTTCTCGTCTTTTCCGCACTCTTTTTCTATGAGCGCGATGGCGGCATCTCCTTTCTCCCGTTGATCGATCCCGTTTGTCTTGCTTTTTCCCTTTCCGCCCTTCTCCTCCTCCGTGCGGCAAAACGCGTCGCGGACGGCTCGATCTCCGTCGGAGTTTTAGTCTTTATGCGGATCTGCAGTCAGATCGCCGCGCTGCTTTTTCTGTTTTTCATCGCATTTTGCACCTTCTTTTTCATCTTTCCGGATTCCTTTCCAATCACCCTTCCCTATCCGTTCGAGTTCATCTTCAAAACCCCGCTTACCCTTGTCCTGACCAACATCCTCCTTTTCCTCAACTTTCTCGCCTTCCGCTTCTTAGCGATCACGGCGCGGTCTCTCCGCGTCTCCGTCGAGCGCAACGCTTATCCGGATCTGCCTTCTCATCTTCCGCTCACTTTATTCCTTGCGCGTCTTCCCATCGCTCCGCTCTTTTTTCTCAGCTATTTACTTCGCACCCCGGAACGTCCCGCTTTTCCTCTCTCCGCTTTCTACCTTGCGATCCTGTTGACGGTCCTTCTCCTCGGGATCCTGCGTCTTCTTTTCTTCACCTCTTTTTACCGGGATCTGGAGCGCAGGACACAAAACGCGTATTTCCCGCAAAAATAATAGAAAAAAACGGCGGAACTCGTTGAGTTCCGCCGTTTTTCCATGTGCGAAAGATTACTTATACTTGCGTTTTCTTGCAGCTTCCGACTTCTTCTTGCGTTTGACGCTCGGCTTTTCGTAGTGTTCTCTCTTACGGAGCTCCGCAAGGACACCGGAGCGGGCGCACTGACGTTTGAATCTGCGAAGGGCGCTGTCAAGAGTCTCGCCATCTTTTACTCGAATCTCTGCCACGACTTGTTTCCCCCCCTTCGCTAAAAGGTTGCCTTTACGAACAACAGTAACATTATACACGCTCTCCCTCCTCTTGTCAAGACAAATTTTCATTGTTTTGGAAAAGAAGGATATTCTCCCCGCCTCGCCGCATATAAATAAACGATCTTTTTTGTGTGAGGATGCCCTATGACCGTTTATACCGTAGAAGCGGGCGATACGCTCTACTCCATCGCAAAGAAGTACTCTCTGACGGAAGCGCAGATCGTGGCGGATAATCTCCTCTATGACGCGGACCGGCTCGTCCCCGGCCAGACGCTGGCGCTCCTTTCCCCCGCCGTGACGCACCGGGTGAAAAGAGGGGAGACGCTGTTCGGTCTCTCGAAGCGCTTCGGCGTTTCGATGAACGCCCTTTATCAGAATAATCCGGTCCTCGGCGGACTGCCGGAGATCTTTCCCGGGCAGACCTTGGTGATCCGCTACCGGGACGCCAGGATCGGGAGCGCCGCCACCGAGGGGTTTGTCCTGCCGGAGTGCGAGCAGGAGACGCTGCGGCGCACCCTCCCCTATCTCACAAGGCTCTATATCGTCTCCGCCGGGATCGGCGAGGACGGATCCCTCCGCGAGCCTGACGACGAGGTGCTCTTAAAGCTCGCCTCGGAGTATGAGGTCGCCCCCCATCTGGTCCTTGCCCCGCTCGATCCGACGGGCTTCTACGATCCCGGCGCACTCTCCCGCCTCTTTTCCGATCCTCAAAAAACGGAGCGTCTCCTCGCAGAACTGAAAAACGCCGCAGAGGCAAAACGCTACCGCGGCGTACTCCTCTATTTTGAAGAGCTCGAAGAAAAAGAAAAAGAGGGCTATCTCACCTTCCTGCAAAAACTGAAAGCCGCCTTTGCCGAAACGGACGTCCGGATCTCCGCAGCCGTCCCTCCCTTCGACTCGCCGGCGGCCGACCGGTTCCCGCTGGACGCTGAATGGATCGCGCGGATCGGAGAAACGGCGGACGGCGTTTTTCTGACGGCGTACACCTGGGGCTCGACGGAGAGCGGGCCGACAGCGATCGCGCCGATCGACCGGGTGCGCGCCGCGCTCGACGGGCTCTCGCGCCTTGTCCCTCCCGCAAAGATCTCCCTCGGCACGCCCAACTTCGGCTATTCCTGGAAGATCCCCTATCTGCCGGAGCGGGAAGAACCGCGTTATCTCTCAAACCTCCGCGCCCTCGCCCTCGCCGGAGAAAAAAGCGCCGACATCCTTTACAGCGAGGAGTCGGCCTCTCCCTACTTCCTTTATACCGACAAGGTGCAGGAGATCGCGCAGGAATACGAGACCTGGTTTGAGGACGCCCGCTCGGCAAAAGCGATGCTCGACACGGTGATCGACTATAATCTCCCCGGATTCGGCGTTTGGACCGTCAATCGCTACTTCCCGCAGCTCTGGCTGCTCGCCGCCGCGCTCTTTCGCATCGAAAAAGAATAAAGCCGCCCAAACGGACGGCTTTATCAGCTGCGGGCAGAGAGGATCAGTTCTTTTCCTCGCTCTCGCCGTTGATCTCGGCAAGATGCTTTGCGAGGATCTTTTTGATCCTCTTCGAGGGGTTGAGGAGGTTGCTGATCGTTTCATCGTGATTGAGGGTGTCGATGATATAGGCGACGTACTTGCAGAGATTGACCTCGGTGTACCACTCCCTCTTGAGAAGCTCGGGGGAGCGGTAGACCAGGTTGGTGGTAAAAATCTTGGTGATCATTCCGTCCCGGTATGCGGCGTCCATCTTTTCAAGCCCGTTGCAGAAAAGACCGAAGGAAGCAAAAACGAAGATCCGTCTCGCGCCTTTTTGTTTCAGCTGCTTTGCGACGTCGATGATCGAGCTGCCGGAGGAGATCATATCGTCGACGACGATCACGTCCTTGCCCTCGATATCGTTGCCGAGGAACTCGTGCGCGACGATCGGGTTCATCCCGTCGACGACGGTGGAGTAATCCCTGCGCTTATAGAACATCCCGAGATCGAGCCCAAGCGTAGAAGAATAGTACATGCAGCGGCCCATCCCGCCCTCGTCGGGGGAGATGATCATCAGGTTTTCCCGGTCGATGCAGATGTCCGGCACGGTCTTGATCAGCGCCTTGATCATCTGATAGGTCGGCTTCACGTTGTCAAAGCCGCCGAGCGGGATCGCATTCTGGACGCGGGGATCGTGCGCGTCGAAGGTGATGATGTTGGAAACGCCCATCCCGATCAGCTCCTGGAGAGCGGAGGCGCAGTCAAGAGACTCGCGCGCGGTGCGGTTGTGCTGACGGCCGCAGTAGAGCATCGGCATGATCACGGAGATCCGGCGCGCCTTGCCGGCGATCGCCCCGATGATCCGCTTGAGATCGCAATAATGGTCGTCCGGTCCCATCGGCACCGTCTGACCGTACATCTTGTAGGTCACCCCGTGGTTGAAGCAGTCTACGATGATGTAGACGTCTCTGCCGCGCATCGACTGATGGATCAGACCTTTCCCTTCGCCGGTGCCGAACCGGGGACATTCCGCCTGGACGATGAAGCTCTCGTCCTCCACGTGCCAGCGCCAGTCCTTCAGATAGTTGTCGACCTGAGCGGCAAAATCCTCCGTTCCTCTCATGGCAATGACGCTCAGCTCTCCGAATAAGTAGTCGTTCATACTTCCTCCGCTATCTATTTATTCAATTTGTTTTTTCTTTTACTCATTATCGAACAGCGCGGTGCCGTAATACCGGTCGGCGCTGTCCGGGCAGATCAGGACGATATTTTTGCCCTCATACTCTTCCTTTACCGCCAGTTTTGCGGCGGCGGCGACAGCGGCGCCGGAGGAGATCCCGACAAACGCTCCCTCTACCGCGATGAATTTCCGCGCCGCCAGGATCGCCACCTTGGTCGGAACGGTGATGATCTCGGAGATCAGAGAAACGTCAAGAACGTCCGGAACGAACCCGGCGCCGATCCCCTGGATGCCGTGCGTACCGGCCGGTCCGCCGGAGAGAACGGGAGACTCTTCCGGCTCAACGGCGACGATGCGGATATCCGGCTTTTTCTCCAGCAGATAACGCGCCGCCCCGGTCAGCGTTCCTCCGCTCCCGACGGCGGAAATGAATACGTCGATCTTCCCCTCCGTCTGCTTCCAGATCTCCGGACCGGTCGTCCGGTAGTGAGCGAGCGGGTTTGCCGGATTCTCGAACTGCGAAGGGACAAAGACTTTTTCATTGTCCTCCGCCATTCTCTTCGCCCGGTCGATCGAGCCCTGCATCCCGAGCGCGCCGGGAGTCAGGATCACCTCGGCTCCGTAGCGCTTCATGATCTTGATACGCTCCGGGCTCATCGTGTCAGGCATCACGATGATGCACCGGATCCCGACAGAGGCGCAGAGCGCGGCGAGTCCGATGCCGGTGTTTCCGCTGGTCGGTTCCACGACGACGGAATCCTTGCGGAGCTTTTCTTCCTTGATCGCTTCCTCCAGCATATAAAAAGCCGCCCGATCCTTTATGCTGCCCGTGGGATTGAGATTCTCCAGTTTGGCATAAATCGAGGCGTGCGCTTTGATATTGGAGGAAAACCGCTTACAATGAAGCAGCGGAGTGTTTCCGATCATGCCGGAAATGCTGTTGACGACATATTGCATGAAAAAACACCCCCTCTGTCAAAAATATTATACCAACGAAAACCCGTCAAGTCAATATCCAAGTGCTGAAAACTTTGAAAATATCGGGGCCACGTTCCCGTCATTTTCACGACCTTTTTGCGTATAACTTCCGCGACCCGGGGAAAAAATCCCACGGATCGGAGGATAGCATGAAACGAAACTTTACCCCGAGAGCAAAAGACTCTCTCAACTTTGCCAAGGAAACGGCGGAAGAACTCGGACATACCTATATCGGGAGCGAGCATCTTCTATCCGGACTCCTCAAAAGCCGCGGCGGAGTCGCCTGCAAGATCCTTGAGACGCGGGGGCTTTCCAACCGCCTTCTCACGGAAAAACTGAGCGACCTGTCGGGAAAAGGGACGAAGACCGTCCTCTCACCGGAGGACATGACGCCGAAAGCAAGGAAAATCATCTCCGTCTCCGGCGAGATCTGCGAAAAGCTCGGATTCCAGCTGATCGGTACCGAGCACATCCTTTGCGCTCTCCTGCAGGAAAGCGATTGCGCGGCCGAACGGCTGATCCGGCTCTGCGCCGTCTCTCCCGCCGATATCAAAGGCGATCTCTCCGCCTTTTTCTCCTCGCTGTCGGACCGGGAGATCCTGCTCGGGGATCGCCGGGGCGCGCCCGCACAGGAGAACAGATCGCGCCGTCTTCCCTACCTCTCCCTTTACGGAAAAAATCTGACAGAGCAGGCAAAAAACGGCTTCTCGGATCCCGTGATCGGCCGAGAAAAGGAAACGGAGCGCCTGATTCGCATCCTCTCCCGCAAAACCAAAAGCAATCCCATGCTGATCGGAGAACCGGGCGTGGGAAAAACAGCGATCGTGGAAGGGCTCGCGGAGCGGATCGCGGAGTTTGACGTGCCGGAGGACCTGATCGGGAAACAGATCTTTTCACTCGACCTTTCCTCCCTTGTGGCGGGTGCAAAATATCGAGGAGAGTTTGAAGAGCGGCTGCGCGGCGTGCTCGGAGAACTGCAGAAAAGCAGCGACGTCATCCTTTTTATCGATGAGATCCACGCCGTGATCGGTGCGGGAGCGGCGGAGGGCGCGCTCGACGCCGCCAATATCCTGAAGCCGGTCCTCGCACGGGGCGACGTCCGCGTGATCGGGGCGACGACCTTTGACGAATATCTCCGGCACGTGGAAAAGGATCCCGCCTTTGAGCGGCGCTTCCACCCGCTTTTCATCACCGAGCCGTCGGAGAAGGAGACGGTACGGATCCTCGACGGAGTGAAAAAAAGCTACGAGGAGCATCACCGGATCCGGATCGGTACGGACGCCGTGGAAGCGGCCGTCTCTTACAGCGCGCAGTATATTCCCGGACGCCATCAGCCCGACAAAGCGCTCGATCTCCTGGATGAGGCCTGCTCCAAGCTCTCCATTGAGAGCGCGGAAGCGGAAAAAGAACAGAGAGAACCGGGAACGCCGAAAAAAGAACCGCCGCTCCTGACGCGGCGCTCGGTCGCCGAGGCTCTTTCGGAGGAGACCGGGATCCCGGTCTCGGAACTCCTCGCGGGAGAAAACCGGAAATTCGCTTCCCTCTTTGCGGCGCTGACCTCGCGGATCGTCGGACAGGACGACGCGTGCCGCCGGGTCTGCTCCGCCGTCCTGCGCTCAAAATCCGGCCTTGCCGCGAAGGATCGTCCCGAGGCTTCCTTCCTC
>JAEEGL013075888.1_pt1 | contig 15335 bp, 13 predicted proteins | sample 9134231 | NCBI WGS metagenome assembly JAEEGL01 (sample SAMN16246548, study PRJNA631951) | gut metagenome | biome: gut microbiome; feature: rumen; material: fiber-attached | host: Bos | place: Iran: Karaj | collected 2018-10 | reverse complement strand
TGGCCCAGTGGCTCAGTTGGTTAGAGCGCCGCCCTGTCACGGCGGAGGTCGTCGGTTCGAGCCCGATCTGGGTCGCTCCCGTTTATGATAAATAAACCGGAGAAGCGGGGTCTTAGCTCAGCTGGGAGAGCATCTGCCTTACAAGCAGAGGGTCATAGGTTCGAGCCCTATAGGCCCCACGAAGAAGTCTAGGTTTTCACCTAGACTTTTTTTGTTGCTCCAAACTGGCAGTTTTGGCCGCGTTTGCACGAAACAAAGCCTTATCATGCGTGAAAATAACTTGAACTCACGTCTAGCATCATGTAAGCTATATTTAAATGGCGGATCATACGATTTAATAAATGGAACTGTCTTTCACAAGGAGGGAGAATCATGAAAAAACTTTGGAAAAATGATCCGGTTTTGGTTTTGTTGATCGCATTCTTTGGCGGAATGCTGATCATTTGGGCGGCCAGGTTCGGATATGAATCCTACATGAATTCGAGGGAATATACGATCGACGACGTCAACGGCATTTGGGTGTACAAGTTCGATGACGGACAGCACGATGTCTTGTATATTCATGACGGACGCATGGAATACATAAGATATGAGAAGGAAGATGAAAGGCCTACGGGCCTTGACTGGTACCTGGCAATGAAAATGAATACCGTTCCGGAGGGTACCTTTAACACGCTTTCGTTGGTGGGAATAGAAGATCAGGAACGCACCCAAGGTGGCCATACGATATGGGGCTCAGACACCATTGATGAAATCAAATTTGAATTCAGAAGAAACAAATTGTACAAGCAAGGGATCTGGGGAGAAACGAAATTTGTCCGCGCGAAGGAAGAAGATTATCCGCATATCGTAAGGTTTGTGAAGGAGCTGGAAAGGCGCTATGAGTTATCTGCTTCGGCGCTGCCTTTGGAGATTGGAGAGGTGCGTTGCTTTAATCGATGGGGGGCAACCGAGAATGAATCTGATTCCTTCCTTTGCATCCAGATCACGAATCCCAATCCGTTTATCATTGACGGCGCTTCCGTGAAGCTAAGCTGGGAAGGGCATGACATAACCCTCTCGATTGGAGTGCCCTCGATCCCGGCAAATTCGTCGAAAACATATGTGTTTAATTTTTCGTGTCGTAATATCCTGGGGCTTGGAAAGACAGTTAATCCGACGGAATGTACGATTGGATTTAACAGGTATGAAGTGTTTGACGGCGATGAAAAACCAATCGTGGAAATTACGGATTCCCGTGTGATCCGTGACGAGCGGTCCGGGCGCGTGATGCAGATTGAAGTGGATACGAAGGCGACGGATGCGCTCGATGACAAATGGGACAGATATGACCTGTTTGCAATCTTTTACAAGCAGGACAAGATTGTGGGCGTTGCAACGGGGAATGGAAAGCTCGAGAGCATAGGCGAGCCGGACGTCATGACATATGTGTCTCGGACCAATGACTATGACCGCTACGAGGTTGTTGTCATGAACCGCTACAAAGGCCCGTTCTACGATCGCTGAGAGGCAGGCTCTGACGCGCCCTGAAGAAGGATGGAGAAGACCATGAAAACGACCTATAAAACCAAGGCAAGAGAAGAAATCGTTGCGTATCTGAAAGCGCACGCGGAGCAAAGATTCACCGCCAGAACGATCTATGAGGCGGTGTGCAAACGCGATGCGGGGATCAACCGCACGACTGTTTACCGAAACCTCGATCGTCTTTGTGAAACCGGGGAGCTTTTGAAGTACAAGGAATCCAATCAGAACGCATGGTATTATCAGTATTCATCTGAACACGATCACTGTGATGAGCATATGCATGCGCAGTGCAGCGAGTGCGGAAAAATATTCCATTTGGATGAGCCCTACGCCAAGGCGTTTGGCGACAAGCTGCTTGAGGTTTGCGGCCTTAAGATTGAACCCTCCAAGACCATTATTTTGGGGAAATGTAGCGATTGCAGAAACCGAAAAAAGAAATGATATGCAACATATTTGCAAATCCTATTGACTTAATTGCAACCTGTGCTATAATATGCAACTGAGTTGCAATTTGTTTATGGGAGGAAAAATATGACAACAAGAGAAGTGCCAGTCGTGATCATCACGGGATATCTTGGTTCCGGAAAGACCACGCTTATGCAGAACATTTTAAGGCAGGAAAAACGCAAGATCGCTTTGATCGTCAATGACATGGGGAGCATCAACATTGACGCATCCATACTGAATAAGACCGGAAACCGCGTGGCGCAGGTTGAAATGGTCGAAATGCAAAATGGGTGCATCTGCTGCACTCTGCGTGATGAATTTATGGCTGAGATAGAGAGAATGTCCTCGGACAGGAGCATCGAAGCCATCTTTGTAGAGGCTTCCGGCATCAGCGAGCCTTCTTCCATCGCGGGTGCGTTTCTGAATTATGAAGAACTGGCGGAGAACACGCGTGTTTACCTGAAAACGATCGTTTCAGTGGTCGATGCCGACAGAATATACCGAGAATTCCTGCACAGTCTGTCACCCGACGAGGACACGGAAGAGGGTGACATCATCAATCTGATCATGGACCAGATTGAGTTCTGTAACCTGATGGTTCTCAACAAAACGGATTTGCTCACGGAGTCGCAGATCCAGGAGGTAAAGGCGGGCCTGCGCGCACTGCAGCAGGAGGCGGAGATGATCGAATGCGTAAAGGGCGACGTGGACCTCGACATCATATTAAATCGCCCGGATTTCGATTTCGACGAGGTTGAGGCCTACAGCGCGGTCCAGAGGGCCTTGAATCAATGCGAGCATGATGATGAAAAGGCTTGCGTCGATGAATATGGCATCTCGTCCTTTGTGTTTGAGGAGAAGAGGCCGTTTAATCGTGAGGCCTTTAACAAGCTGATCGAGGAGTATCCAGAGGTACTCATTCGTACAAAGGGCTACATTTGGTTTTCGGACGACTGGAAGCACATCCAGCTTTTTGAACAGGCTGGCAGGAATGCGTCCGTCACGGAGCTTTCGGAGTGGGTGTCCGCATGGCCGGATGAAGAGCTTGATAAGGTCGTGGCGGATTTCCCGGACATCAAGGATGACTGGGATGAAACCTATGGAGACCGTTGCAATCAGGTTGTCTTTATCGGTAAGGGCTATGAAAAGGCAGGGATTGTCAGACTTTTATATGATTGCATAGAGGAAGCGTTTTAATCGGCCGAGTGGTGTGCGTGACGGCTTTAGGAGGTAAGAAGCAGTGGGGACAGTATATTTTGTTAACGGATTTCTCGAGGCAGGAAAGACGACCTTTATCAAAGAGTTTATCAACAAGGAGGCCTTTCGGATCAAGGGTGAGACATTGATCCTGCTGTGCGAGGAGGGCGACCGGGAATATGACGAAAAGGAGCTGGAGGATACGAATTCGAAGGTGGAGCTCATTGCGGATGAGAAGGATTTTAACGAGCATCACCTGGCAAGGCTTGAGAATGATCATGAACCGGAAAGAATCATCGTGGAGTTTAACGGGATGTGGGACAGAAAGAACCTTGCATTCCCGTGGTATTGGGATGACATCATGGAGATTGCCGTTTTTGATGCATCAACCTTCAAGCTGTACTCCGATAATCTGCGTGCGCTCCTTGCGGAGCAAGTGCGTAACGCCGAACTCGTTGTGTTCTATAAGGCCGATGAGGTGAGGGACCAGCTGGCTTCGTTTGTCAGAAACATTAAGGCCATCAACGGGGCGGCAGCCTTTTTATTTAAGGGCGCAGAGGGTGACTTCGTTTTGGAACCCGATGAATATCTGCCGTACGACGTCACGAAGGACGAGCTCTTTCTTGACGATACGGGCTTTGTCACGATGTGTATTGATTCTTTGGAAAGACCAGAGGTCTACGCAGGGAAGAAGGCGCATTTTATGGCTCGAGTCTACAAGATGAGGGAGGGCGGAGAGCTTGAATTCATTGCGGGAAGGCGTGTCATGACCTGTTGTGAAGCGGACCTATCCTTTATGGGAATTATCTGTGGGTATCCAAAAGCATATGAATTGCAGGACAGAGAGTGGGTTGAGATCACGGGCGTTTTGCGGGTACGATATGATGAAATGACCAAAACGGACATTGTCGTGTGCAGGGTCACGGAGCTGCAAAATGCAGAGGCACCGCAGGAGGAAATACTTACTCTTACATGATAAAATTGACCTGCGCCCCCTTTTTTGGTATACTTTAGTGGGGATATTTGAAAAAGGGGGCGAAAACAAACATGTTGAAACAAATGCTTAAGTCAATTGTTGTGTCGTTGTTGTGCGCGTTTCCTTCAGCCATATTCTTGACTGGATTGGGCGCGCTTTTAAATTACTATTCTTTCGAAATAGAATAACTAGTTGGGGGGAAGAAGATGAAGAAACTATATTTTGTGATTGGGATGATCATGGTATTGCTGCTTGTTGGATGTTCTGATACGGGAAACGTATCGTATCGTCAGGAGACGAAATCCAGTACGGAGACGAGTGTCGAAACAAGCACCGAAACCGTAAGTACTTTGACCCAGTATGAGGTGGAGGATACTTTGTCAAGGAACTGTTATCAAGCTTTCCATGCCTATGTGAATAAATTAAAAGATACGGAATGGGTGGGATTTCAGCTGATCGATTTTGACGGAGACAAAACCGATGAATTGATCGCGATCAATCAGGATGCGGAAAACCTGAAAGAGGACAAGCAGCGGTATTTCATCATGGATTGGGAAGATCATAAGATTACTGTTACGGAAATGGATCTATCGACCGTGACTCCTTTAGGAAAGCCGTTGAATAAATTGGAATACGATGACAGGGATTCTATATTGACGGTACTGAGCACCGAAGGGAAACGCTATTTTGATGGCGTGACAAAAAAAGAGAAGGACTTATTCCAGCTTGTAGTAGGTCTTGTTTGGCTGGAGGAAGGTTGGGCTGATGAAGAGAAGGAACAACGCGATGCGATGGAGGATTATCTTGTTGTCTCTGGATTAGGCGAGAAAACGGATTATAAATCTTATGATCCATATCTTCAAAGATATCAGTTTCAGTACAAGATGCCCACGGCAGAAGTGATCGAGTTTTACAAGGATGTCTTTGGGGTGGAAAGAGCATATTCCGAGGATTATTATATCACTTCCAAGATTGGAGTGATGAAATGGAGGAGCGATGGATATTTGTATGCACTTGATAGTGACGAGTGGAGTGATTACTTCGTGATCAGTGATGTCAAAAGAAATGGAAATGAACTGACGATCCATGCGCTCGCATGGAATTCAAACACAAAAACTCGTTTGGCTGAAATGACTGTTTCCATGGCAACAAATGATGGAAAGTATGGCTACGTCCTTCAGGGTTACGAAGTGGCTAAGGATGAAGGCATCGATCCGAGATCTGGTCAAGAGTTAAAAGAGTTCCAGGCGGAAGACGTTCAGATTCAGTATATCATGGGGACAGACCGAAGCTCAGGCATGCAGGCTCCAGTCATAAGGGATCTTCGTTATAGGGAAAATGACAAGGAGCAGTTTACGGCAAACGCAAAACGACTTCTGACCGAGCTGAAAAAAGAATACGAAGCAGATCCTGGAGAAGATGGAAGTAATATCGCCGCTAAGAGCACCTTGCTTGCATCATATGATTTCGCGGACAATTCAAAAATCCTCATATATGAGGATGCCGTATATGGTAGCGTTCCGCCGGAAACGGGTACTGGTTCCGAGTACGGATATTACTTAAACTATTGTATTATGACTCCCGGCAACCCGATCACGAATGGCGAGATCTTCCGTTATAACGAATCCTTCGGCGAGATGCCTGCGCACAGAAATGGAACATCCACTTGTCGCCATTATTATCTTGGATGTGATTGGGAAGGCAAACCAGCTGTTGGTACTTATGTGTATGCCGCGAATGCGGCGGATTTTGCCGAAGAGTTCATGTTTTACGCATCAGTTGGACGAAACCATGACATGACCGTGGACGAAGAAGGATGGGAGAGATATGACGAGGATTATTATATTAACTGCGCGTACTTCCGTCCGGACGGAACAAGGATCATCAACATGTTTGACACATGGCAGATTGCCACTTTGGAATATGTCTCACACGGCACTTTTATAAAGACTCCGAAGGGAGAGCCTCTGTTTGAACAAAGATATGATCAGGAAGGATGTGGCTATTATGTTGAAGGGAAGAAATTGACCCTGAAACAGAAGCCGGAAGACACCGTAGAAACATTTTGTGACATAGCGCTCGATGAAACGACAAAGCTGCGCGGGCAGATCAATTACCGGAAGTATGAAAATCTCATAGACGTCGATCTTGTGTTTAACGTAGACGGCGTCGAGGTACGTCACAATCTTTGGTCTTATGTTACGTACTGGGAATAACGTAGAAAGTGTCCGGCAGGGAAGGAGAGCAATGCTTTACACAATCTAAGGAAAGTGGTATAATATCCTTTAGTTTTTTGGGTAATGCATTGGAGGGTATGGCATGCATATCGTGATCGTAGGCGGTGGCAAGGTCGGTACGGCCTTGGTACGGAGCCTGAGTCAGGAAGACAATAACATTTGTATCGTCGACGTCAAGCCAGAGGTCGTGCGTCAGCTAGCTGCGGATTATGACGTCATGGGCATGGTTGGCAATGGCGGCAGTTACAGCGTTTTGAAGGAAGCAGGCATCGAAACGGCGGATCTTTTGATCGCCGTAACGGAGCATGATGAGCTGAATCTGCTTTGCTGCATGATCGCAAAGAAGGCATCCAAGTGCCAGACGATCGCCAGAGTCCGCAACCCGATGTACAGTCAGGAAAAGCGTTTCCTGCAAAGGGAACTTGGCCTTTCCATGATCATCAATCCGGAGCAGACGGCAGCGGCTGAGATCGCTTCGCTCCTGGGCTTCCCGAGCGCCCTTGGCATTGATTCCTTTGGCGGCGGCAAGGTGGAGATGATCCGTTTCCGCATCCCTGCGGAGTCTAAATTGGATGGCATGACGCTTCGTGACGTGAATGCGAAGATCGATTGTGAGTTCCTGATCGTCGCCGTGGACCGCGAAGGAAAGGCATCGATCCCGAATGGTGATTTCATCCTGCATTCCGGTGACAGCGTGTCCCTTGTGACTTCAAGGCAGTCCGCGAAATATTTCTTCGAAAAGATCGACATGAATACGAACCGCGCAAAGAACACGATGATCGTGGGCGGCGGCAAGATCACGCTTTATCTTGCGAAGATGCTTGATAACATTGGTATTTCCGTGAAGATCATTGAAAAGAGTCCTGAAAGGTGTCTTGAACTGAGTGAGGAACTTCCCCGTGCCACCATTGTCAACGGCGACGGCAGCGACGAAGCATTCCTCAACGAGGAGCGCATCGACACCATGGATGCTTTCGTGGCGCTCACGAACATGGACGAGGAGAACATTCTCCTGTCCCTTATGGCAAAGAAAAAGGTCAGCCGCAAGGTCGTGACCAAGATCAACCGCGAACAGCTGAACGAAGTGATCCACAACCTCGAGATCGACAGCGTGGTTTATCCGAAACTGCTGACGGCGCAAAAGATCCTGCGTTATTCCCGCGCGACCAAGAACTCCCTTGGCAGCAACGTAAAGACGCTGTATCGCATGTATGATGATCAGGTGGAGGCGCTGGAGTTCGTGATCTCCGAAAACTCCAGGGTGACGGGCATTCCTCTCGTAGAGATGAAACGTAAGAAAGGCCTTTTGATCGCGGCCATTCTTCGAAATGATAAGCTGATCATTCCCGATGGCCAGGCGCAGATCCTCGCAGGGGATTCCGTGATCGTCGTAACGACGGAGCTTGGGCTTCGTGATGCCGAGGACATTCTTGCCGAGTAAGGGGAGCGCTAAGACATGAATCATTCGATGATACGGTACGTGCTTGGCACCGTACTATGTTTTGAAAGTATATTCTTATGCCTGCCGATGCTGATCGGGTTCTTTTGCCATGAGCAGAGTGCGTTTGCGTTTTTGATCTGCGCGGCAGCCTGCATGATCCTCGGCGGCCTGATGGTGCTCAAAAAGCCGAAACGCAATGATTTTTATGCGACGGAAGGCTTTGTGAGCGTGTCCGTGAGCTGGATCGCAATGAGTCTTTTTGGCGCATTGCCTTTCTTTATCAGCCGTGAGATCCCTCGCTTTGAGGATGCCCTGTTCGAGGCCATTTCCGGCTTTACCACGACTGGTGCTTCGATCCTGAGCGACGTGGAGGCATTGTCGAAGTGCTGTCTGTTCTGGAGAAGCTTTACGCACTGGATCGGCGGCATGGGCGTTCTGGTGTTCGTGCTTGCGGTATTCCCGCTGCGCGGCGGCAACATCATGTATTTGATGAAAGCGGAGAGCCCTGGCCCTTCCGTGGAAAAACTGGTTCCGAGAGTCAAGAACACGGCCATGATACTGTATGGCGTGTACACGGCCCTGACCATTCTTGAGATCATTCTTTTGATCGTTACTGGCATGGTTCCCTTTGATGCCGTGAACCTAAGTCTCGCTACGGCTGGTACCGGAGGCTTTGGCGTCTTGAATTCCAGTGCGGGATCATATGCTTCCGTGCATCAGGTGATCATCACGATCTTTATGATCCTGTTTGGCGTAAACTTCAACGTGTATTACCTGATCTTGATCAAACGCTTTAAGTCCGCACTTCTTTCCGAAGAATTCAGGACATACCTTTTGATCATCCTGGCCAGTGGATTACTGATCGCCTATAATATCCGCGGGTTCTTTGCAAGCCCGTTCGAAGCCTTAAAGCATTCGTTCTTCCAGGTGGCATCGATCATTACCACCACGGGATTTTCCACGACGGACTTTAACGAATGGCCTGCATTGTCCTGTTCCATCCTGGTGCTTTTGATGTTCTGCGGTGCCTGCGCCGGCAGTACGGGCGGCGGCATGAAGGTTTCCAGACTGATCATCATGGTGAAGATCGCCGTCAAGGAAATCTTTACGATCAAGCATCCCCATGGCGTGAAGACGATCAAGCTTGAGGGCAGGGTGGTGGAAAATGAGACGATCCGCTCCGTAAACGCATATGTCGTGATCTACTTCTTGATCTTTGCGGCATCACTCTTCCTGATCAGCGTGGATAATTTCGACTTTACGACGAATTTTACGGCCGTTGCGGCAACCTTTAATAACATTGGTCCTGGTCTTTCCGTAGTTGGCCCTACGGGCAATTTTGGGGCCTTCAGCGCGTTCTCAAAGGTAGTGCTGATGTTTGACATGTTGGCAGGTCGTCTCGAACTCCTGCCGATGATCGTGCTGTTCTCGCCCATGGTATGGAGCAAGCACCGTTAAAACATGTAATAAAGCGACCAAGAATAAAAAGAGCAAAGATTAAAAAGAGCCTTCCCGCACATATGCGAGAAGGCTTTATTTGTTTCTAAAACTCTTCGTCAGAAGATTTTCCGTTACGGCTCTTAAAGAGCACAAATCCTGCGCAGGCAAGCAGCAATGCGATCATGACTGCAATAAAGATCAAAGACTTTTGTCTGGTTGCCTGCATGTCCTTTTGCAGCTGCGAAAGCTCTGCGGCGGCTTGATCGGCATTGCCCTGGGCTTCCGCCTGGAACTGCTCTAGCTGTGCATCGATCTTAGCCAGCTTTTCTTTCTCGGCTGCTTCCGCGGCCTCTTTCTCAAGGCGTTCTTGTTCAAGTCGCTCTTCCTCGCGCCGCTTTTCCTCTGCAATGCGTTCCTGCTCGGCACGGGTGGTCAAATGTTCAAGCATGGAGTTGTTTTCGTCCACGCCTACGCTGGTCCGATACAGACCAAAATCCGCCACGCTGTACTTATAGGTGTCCGATACGTAGAACCAGCACCATTGTTGTGATTTATGCTGCTTATAAGCTTCTTTGGCGATGTCAAGCGCCGTCTTTCCGTGCATGGATTCAATGGGAACGTTCAGGTCCATGTGGATCTTGTTTTCCGAGTAGAGATGGAAGTATGCCTTTGGCACGTCGAAGGAAGCCTCCTCAAGCGCCGCGGCAACGGCCTTCGCAGTGATCTGATGGAAGCCGTGACCATATTCGCCGTTAAAGTCATGTGTTACGACCACTTGCGGTTCAAAGCGTTCAATGCATTCTTTCACAAAGGCAGTTAATTCTTCTAGACTATACTTCTTCTCAGCGTCCGCGAGAGTGTCTACGTAAACGTCCTTGAAGTTCCCGCAGATGGGATAGGTGCGAAGCCCATCCGTCCAAAGACCGTCAAGCTTTTCGTGTTCGCGCACCGGCGTCGTGGACCAGAACTCCGTCATGTAGGCTACCTGAACCCTTGCACCCTGGGGCACGTAAGTCGGAATGATGCCGCCCATGAACAGGATCTCATCATCGGCGTGAGAGGAGATGAGCAGGATGTCAGGACGCTCGCATACGGGCTCCCAGATCTGCACGTCCTCGGGCACGTCGTTGTCCGTAAAGAGTCGGATCTCGTAAATGCCCATGGGGTTCTTTTCAGGTAACTCAAACGTCAATGTCTTACTGGGATTGTCCAGTGCGATGAACTCATGCAGAAAACCGTTCTCGCCGCAGGAGAGTTCTTCCGTGTCCGTTTTCAGAACGTACGAATTTACCTCCCTGTTCCATTTGACATAAACCGCACCAATTTCAGATCCGTCAGATGCCGTAACCGTAATGGTGCTGCCCTTGCCGGAGACATTGGCCTTTAATTCTTTTGCCTGCGCCCGGATCCCGGGAAGGAGAAAGACAAGCAGGATGAGAAGCGCGAGGTATCTAATTTTCTTTTGTATCATGATCCTAGGAAACCTTTCTGGGGATCTGTAAAAACTCGCCCATTTTCGGCACTTTTACCAAGACCGTTACACGTATCATACCACGTCGTAACGGAAATGTGTATTGTCTTTTTGTACAAATAATGATAATATATCTTAATGGGTATTTTTACGTTACCCCAAAAATGTAGTGAAACTCAGAAACAGCAAGGGGAAAACCATGGAAGGCGTTACGATTGTTCTGCCATCCCTCGATCCGGATGAAAAACTGAATATGGTTGTGCAGGGCCTTCTCGCGGAGGGCTTCCATGACATCGTGATCGTCAACGACGGAAGCGATGCAGATCACCTTGCTCCTTTTGAGGAAGCGGCAAAGCATCCTGAAGTGACCGTTTTAACCCATGAGGTAAATAAGGGCAAAGGACGGGCGTTAAAGACTGCCTTTTCTTATATCCTTGAGCGCGGCAAGACCTGTCTTGGCGTAGTGACCGTGGACGGAGATAATCAGCACAAGGCAAAAGACATCAAAGCCTGCGCCGAGAAGATGGTCCTGACGGGAGACGTGGTCTTTGGATGTCGCAATTTCGACCTGCCGAACGTTCCCAAGCACAATCGCATGGGCAACAAGATCACAAGCATTGTGCTCCGCTTATTCTGCGGCATCAAGCTTTCCGACACACAGACAGGACTTCGCGCCATTCCCTTCCGTCATCTGGAAATGATGACCAAGGTGCGTGGTGAGCGCTTTGAATATGAGACCGAAATGATCCTTGCGTTAAAGCGCGAACGGATCGCATTCCAGGAAGAGGTCATTGAGACCGTCTACATTGAGGAGAACAAATCCACGCATTTCCACGTGGTCAGGGATTCCGTTCGGATCTACGGCATCATCCTTGCGTTTGTTGTAAGCTCAGGCATTTCCTGTATCGTGGATTACCTGATCTTTACCGCACTGGTATTTTTGCTTGAGGGAAGGCTAACGCGCTGGAGCAAGCTCCTTCTTGCCGTGTTCCCGGCAAGAGCAGTGTCCTCGGCTTTGAATTATACGCTTAACAGAAAGGCCGTGTTCCGCAGCGACGCGCCCATGAAGCAGACGCTCATTCGCTATTATACATTGTGTGTGCTGCAGACTTCGGCTTCCTATGGTTTGGTGTTTTTGCTCAGTACGATCTGTGACGCCGGTTCGGCGCTGGAGGTATGGCTGAAGGTGATCGTTGACATTTTCCTGTTCCTGATCAGCTTCCGCATTCAGCAGCGCTGGGTGTTCCGATAAGACATAAAAAGTTTTAAGCTAACAAGAGGTGTTTTTATGAAAGCGAAGAAGGTGATCCTTCGCATCCTGTTGGTGATCGTGACGTTCCTTGTCATCACCTTTGCGGGTGCGAATTATACCCTATATTCCATCTGCCACGGACCGTCCGAGACGGCCCGGGATCTTTTCGTATCAACGATCCTTGAGACGGGCGCACTGAAGTTCCTGGCTTCCTGGTATTTCACGGAGGAGGAGATCCTTGCGATCACGACCCGAAATGCCATGTCCCAGACCATGGAGGAAGTGGACAAGAACCTGATCACGGTCACGGCCAAGGAAGGCAACGAAGAAGCCCTGCAGGAAGCAGAAGAGGAATTTGATTTTGACGAAAACGGCATCGCCATCATAGAACTGACGGGCCGAGCTTACATGGCAAAGCTCATGGTGATCAAGGATCCGTCAAAGGTGAAGCTTTCGACGATATATCCCTGGTCCGACATGAACCACAGCAAGAACGGCGTAACGCTGGAAGAGCTTGTGACAAAAGAAAATGCGATCGCAGGCATTAACGGCGGGGAGTATTTCTCCGCAGGCAACTGGGGCGGACGCCCAAAGGGCATTACCGTCTGCGAAGGCGAGATCCAGTACAATGACCCGAAAAAGGGCGACGTAATGGTTGGCTTTAATGAGGACGACATCCTGGTGATCAAGGACGTCAGCGGCATGAACGCTTCACAGGTGGAGCAGATGTTGAAGGACGAGAAGATCCGTGATGCCGTAAGCTTCAAGGATGAGGAAAACGGCGACAGCAACCACTTCACGAAACTGATCATCAACGGCAACCCCCGTGAAATCAGCGGCAACGGCAGCGGCGCAAATCCCAGAACGGCCATTGGTCAACGTGCGGACGGCATGGTGCTGATGCTCGTGACCGACGGACGCGGAGCCGCGGGACACTTAGGTGCGACGGCAGCAGACCTGCTTACAACGATGATCGAATATGGCGCAGTGAATGCGGCCAATCTGGACGGAGGAAGCTCCTCCGCCATGTACTACAACGGACAGTATGAAATGACCAGCGTGACATTGTATTATTCCACGGCCTCTTGGAGGCTCCCCACAGGTTTTGTGGTGATGGGAAAGGAGGCGGAATAATATGCAAAAGGCTAAGAAAAAAGGATTCCCCTTCTTTTGGTTGTTCTATCTTTTGTTTGTGGCCGTGATGGTGGGCTTTTGGTTCTACGCGGTAAGCTACGTGAAGAAGTGCCTTGTGACCTATGAGGAAAGCCAGCCCGGCGTCACTATGGATGCGATCCTTGCGGAGTTTCGCGAAAAGGGTCTTGATGATTACATGCGCATCGAAGGCGAGGTTTCGCGCTTTGAAACGCAGGAAGTATATGCATCCGAATTCCAGTCCCGCGTAAAGGGAAAGATCTTGTTTGCAGACCCTTCCAGGGGAGTGCAGAATCCTGCATCGCCGAGATACGACCTTTTTGCCAACGGCGAGAAGGTTGGCATAGTTACGCTGAAGGAAACCTCCAGCGAGCCGTTTTTCCTGCATCTTCTGACCATCAGCCAGTGGGCGCTCGACAAGGTCGAGATGGAGTCCATCAAGGCTGAAAACGCCGTGGAAGTGACCATTCCAGAGCATTACGTGGTTAAGGTGAACGGAATCGCCATGGATGAGCGTGAGCTCACCCAGGACGCAGAGGTGTCATCCGAATTTACCTATGCGGCGGATTATGTTGAAGTTCCTAGTTTTGTGACCTATCGTACCGAGGGACTTTTGGAAGTTCCCCAGGTTGAGATCTTTGATCCAAACGGAAATCCCGTGAACGTTGAAGCGAAGACGAACGGCACTTTGACCAGCGCTTCCCTGAAGGAGTTTGGCGAGAGCGAGATGCCCGCCGACTTGGAGGCCATGGTGCTTGAGCAGACGGAAAGATATACTAACTTCTTCTCAGTGGACCTGCCCGGATGCCGCAACAGCGTTTCACCCATCAAGGACATGTTCCCTGCGGATTCCTACTATCTGTCCCTTGCGGATACCTACCGCCGCGAGGACATGTGGATGTACAGCTCCCATGACGCACCGAAGTTCAAGAACGAGAAGGTGAGCCATTACGTTCGCTACACGGAAGACCTTTTTTCCTGTGAGGTATATTTCGACAAAGAAATGCTTCTCCACAAGACGGGGAAGGTGAAGGTAGATACCACGAATTTTAAGCTCTATTACGGCAATTTGGATGGCGAGTGGAAAATCCTGGACATTGTAACGCTCCTTAGCGGGCAAGAAGGATAAAGAAGCAGGAGGCTGAAAGCATGTATTACACGAATGTTTTGGATCTGATCGGCAACACGCCGCTCCTTTCCCTGGAGCAGTCCACGGGCTGCAAGATCTTCGCAAAGGCGGAGTTTTTGAATCCGGGCGGAAGCATTAAGGACCGTATCGCACTGAATATGATCGAGCAGGCGGAAAAGGACGGAAAGTTAAGGCCTGGCATGACCATTATCGAACCCACTTCAGGAAATACCGGTATCGGCCTTGCACTGTGTGGCGTTCGCAAGGGCTATCGCGTGATCATCGTGATGCCGGAAAACATGAGTGAAGAGCGTAAGAAGATCATTCATGCACTGGGTGCAGAGCTGGTGCTCACCGATCCGAAGCTTTCCATCGACGGAAGCGTTAAGAAAGCACTGGAGCTTGCGGCTTCTTCGGATGAATACTTTGTTCCTCAGCAGTTCCAAAACCCTGCAAATCCCGATATGCACTATCGCACGACCGCAAGGGAGATCGCAGAGCAGCTTGGCATGAAAGTGGACATATTTGTTTCCGGCATAGGAAGCGGCGGAACTCTGCAAGGCATCGCACAATATCTCCTCGAGCTCAATCCTGACATGAAGGTTGTGGCAGTTGAGCCCAAGAACGTAAGCGCACTGCTTGGCGACGAGCCCGGACTTCACCAGATCCAGGGTATCGGTGACGGATTCATTCCGGACATTCTGGATACAAAGATCATCACGGACATTGTGGAAGTGAGCGACGATGACGCGATCAACACGGCAAGAGAGCTTGCAAAGGTGCAGGGACTTCTGGTTGGCACATCCTCCGGAGCGAACGTTTGGGCATCGAAGCTCATGGCAGAAAAGTACGGCAAGGACAAAGTGATCGCCACCGTGCTCGCAGACAGAGCAGAGAGGTACTTCAGCACGGCTCTGATCTAAAAAATTTCGGGTAACCAAAGTTCTTGAGGGTTTGCCAAAGTTTTTGAGGGTCAGTCGTGAGGGGCTGGCCCTTCTAAATGCCAACTTGTTGAGGGTTTGGCATGAGGGTCTGGTTTGAGGGGCTTTCGTGAGGGTACGATTTGAGG
>JAEEGL014464987.1_pt1 | contig 15336 bp, 13 predicted proteins | sample 9134231 | NCBI WGS metagenome assembly JAEEGL01 (sample SAMN16246548, study PRJNA631951) | gut metagenome | biome: gut microbiome; feature: rumen; material: fiber-attached | host: Bos | place: Iran: Karaj | collected 2018-10 | reverse complement strand
TATCAAAAGAAGAAGGTGGACGTCATACTCCATTCTTCTCAAATTATCGTCCTCAATTCTATTTCAGAACAACTGACGTAACTGGTGTAATCGAGTTACCAGCTGGAACTGAAATGGTAATGCCTGGTGATAACGTTGATATGACTGTTGAATTAATCGCTCCAGTAGCACTTGAAAATGGTACTAAGTTCTCTATCCGTGAAGGTGGACGTACTGTTGGTTCAGGTGTAGTTACTGAAATCGTAAAATAATAAAAAATGGAATCTTATGATTCCTTTTTTTTATGCTTTAAAATAATGGAATAGCAAATTTACCCAAATTATATGAATATATACTTCTTTTTTGTTATTATTTGTCTTAAATATATAGATATATGTTTAAAAATATGATAAAATTAATTATGACTATAATTGGAGGGAGTAAGTAATAAAAAATGCGTGAAATTGGAAGATTTATTGGTAATGTCCTTATAGTAATTTGGTTAGTTGTTGCTATTTTTGTAACTGTTTGTTTGTTATCTTATAACGAATTTATGGTTGCTTCTATTGGAAAAACTAGTTTTCTAATTATTGATAGTGATGAAATGGAACCTAAGTATTTAGAAGGAGATTTATTACTTGTAAAAAGAAATAGTGATAGAAAGATAAATGTTGGAGATGAAGTATTTTACTATAATACTGCAAAAGATTCAAAAGTATTAGTTTATCATAACGTAGTTGAGAAAAAAGCTGAATTAAGTGTCGCTGAAACCACTTATACTTTAGGTGGCGAAAAAGTTTCTAGTGAATTTATTATTGGCAAAACTGATACTGCTAAAGTTTATCATGGATTTGGAACATTACTTGGAGTATTTACTTCTAGATGGGGTTATATGTTCTTAGTAATATTCCCAACATTATTTGCAATCATATATGAGATACTAATGATTGTTGAAACTTCACATGGATTAAAAACAGGTAGAGAAGATTAATATGTCAAAAAGAAAGTTATGGTTATTTGCAATTGTTATGCTAGTGTTTTTAATAACTACTATTACATCAACTTTTGCATTGTTTGAAACCAATGCTTCAGGAGACAGTGAACTTGATATAGGAAGATGGGTAATACTTCTTAATGGTGATGATGTTAAGTTAAATGAAACAATAACTTTAGATGATTTTACTTATAGTGCTACTAGTCATACTGCAGATGGTAAATTTGCACCTGGTAGAGATGCAACATTTGAAATTGAAATAGATGCAACTGATAGTGATGTATCAGTGCAATATGATATTTCTATAGATGATAGTGCATTATTTGATCATCCAAATATTGATATAGTTGTTACTGATTTAGATACTAATACGGTAATTAATTCAGTTGCAGTTAATGGGGTAATTTATTTATCAGATGCTAGTAGAGTGAAACATTTAGAAATAGCTTTAGAGTGGAATGATAATCCATTATATGATGAAGAAGATACTGAGTTAATTGGAGGAGAATTAAACTTTGATATATCAGCAAACTTTATTCAATATACTGGAGCATAAAAGAATATAAAAAAGGTGGAAAGTGAGGTGTGCATATGAATGGCTATAAGAAGATAGCTAAAAGGATAGTAGATGTATTTACTACTTTATTATTAGTAATATTATTAGTAATAATATATGGTAAATTAACAATGACTTTTAGTCATAATAAATATCCTAATTATTTTGGCTATACGTTCTTTGAAGTAGCTAGTGGATCTATGCAACCCACACTTGAAATAAATGATGTTATTTTAGTAAAAATAGAGAAAGATGATATTGAATTAAAAGATGTTATCGCATTTAAAGATGGAAATACTATTATAACTCACCGTGTATTATTTATAGATGGAGATACATTAACAGTTAAAGGCGATAACAATAATACTATTGATAAACCTATTAATAGAAATCAAGTAATTGGTAAGATGGTTAAAAATTTCTCTAGATTAGGTGTATGGAAAAAAGTATTAATGGAGCCAAAAATAATTTTTGTGTTATTTATAACTCTTTTATTATTTGATTTTGCTTTATCTTATAAAACAGATGAAGAAAAGATAAAAAAAGAAGAAGCAAAAGAAGAAAAGAAAGAGGAAGTAGTAATAAAGAAAATTGTTCCTGAAGAAGAAATAGAAAGCTTATATGATAATCAAGAAAAGTTATTAGAAATAACTAAGAAGATTGATTTAAGCGATGTTAATAAATTATTAGAAGGAACTCCCTTAGAATTAAAAAAAGAGGAGATTAATAATGTTAAAGAAGTTATTAATAGAGAAGAACCAATTAAAAAAGAAGATAATTTATTAAATAAAAAAGAAGAAAAATTTTTAGAATATACAATGAGATTAGATTTAGACAAGATAAGAGAAGAAATAGATAAAAAGATTAGTTAGGAGGTAAAAATGAAAAGATTAGATAATATTTTAAAACATTTTAACATAAAAGAATTAAAGTATTATTTTGGTTTTACAATACTTTTCATTTTTACGATTATAATAATAGGTAAAGTTGGTTTTACCCAAGCAAGATATGAATCAGATGCATCGGTTGATGTTAGTCCTGATTTAGCGTTTTTTATAGTAGATGTATCTAATCAAAGTGGGTCAATTAAATTAGATGGATTAGTACCTAGGGTAGCGCCTTATTATTTCTATTTTGATGTATCTAATTTCAAGGGTAGTGAGCATGCTGAAGTAGATTTAACATATTCAATTGAAATAATAACAACTACTAATATGCCACTTAATTTTAGAATATTTGAAGGTAGTGGATCTACTCAAAATGAAATAGATACTGATACAACTACTACTGATGTAAATGGTGTTTATTTTAGACATTTAGTAATAAATGATGCTAATACAATGTTATATACAAATGATGTTACTAATCTGTACACTTTATGGGTTGAATTTCCTGAACAATATAAAAATAATGCAGATGATTATGCAGGTATCATTGATTTAGTAGACATTAAGATAAATGCAGAACAGGTAGTGTGATTTTATGAAGATAGGAAATTATAAAGTCAGATTACTTATTGTTATAGTAGTATTTATGTTATTCACTGGTATATTTACTACTTTAGCAAAATATATAATTGAAGAATTTCATAGTTATTATTTAAATGCAAATCATTTCTATTTTACTTCAAATAGATTAACAAAAGCTAATGCTACGTATTTAATTAATAACTGGTCAGGAGTAGGTAATTTTGATATATCATTTGATTTATTAAGTGAAAAAAATAGTTTGGTTTATTCGGATTTTGATATACCATACACAGTAACAGTTACTTGTCCAGTTGATGTAACATGTACTTCTGATAAACCAACAGGTACAATTTATCAATCGAGTCAAACTCATTCAGATTCTGTAGTAGTTAGTGTTTCACCTCAAAGAGCATATGGTGAAAATGAAATATTAACAGTACACATAGTGGCATCATCTACTAGTCCATATGTTGAAACTATTACTGCTGATTTCCAATACAAAGTTGGTAAAAGTGGAGTTTCATATGAAATAGTAGATTCTGCTAATAGTGTTTATTTAATGTTTAATGTAACAAATGCAATTACGTATTGTTTGGTTAATACAGCATTTGGAGATTATGCTGTAGGAGATCCAATCGATAATGCTGTATTTAGAACATTAAGTCAAACAGATCGTGATAAATGCGTTGGTAAAAAGATAGATATATCATTTAATCCTAATGTAATAGTGTTAGATACAACTGATAATATTTTAAAAACTGCTACTTATACAAATACTACAATAAATGGTATTGATTATATAAGTACTTTAAGTTATAAAATAGACCCAGTTAGTACATTAGGTATTAAGTTTTATAAAGCAGATGTTTCTCAGAATTATACATATCCAATTGTGAATAATTCTAGTATAATAAGTGTTAGTATACATGATTAAAGGTAGGTGATTAGAATGAATTATAATATTATTAAAGAATATATCGATTTTATTAAAAAATCATTTTTAGAGTTATTTAAAATAGTATTAGAAGATAATTATGATAAAGAATATTGTTCTTTATTTATAGATAGATATATTAATGTAAGATATTATAATGATACTAATTATCCTAAAGAAAAAGATTTTACTAAAAGATTAAATAAAGAAATGTTAGATCTAATAAATGATATTATTACTGAAGATAATGTAGAAGTATTAAAGAATATAACTGCTTTATTTGCATATATTGAATATTTTGATGATATAACATATGTTAAAGATGAAGTAAAATTATTGGAATCAATAATAAATGATAATTATGTTAAGATAGAAGATACTAAAGAATTAAAGAAAGTAATAAAAGCTTGGTATATTGAATTTAAAAAGAAAAAAGAAACATTTAATGATACTGTTGTAACAAAGAATTTTAAATTAATAGAGGAAAAGATTTATAGAAGAATATATTATTTAAATTTAGTATATGATATTAGAATTAGTAATTTATTTAGTGAGTATGCGATTAATAAAGCATATACAAGTGGTACAGTAAATGAAGATAAATTGTTTGTTACTTATATACTTGCTTCTTATTTAGTATTAAGTAATGCATTTAATTTAGATTTCTCAAGAAAGTATGTAATACCATTTGCAGGAACATTACTTTCAAAAGAAAAGAAATTAGCAAGATTAATGGGAGTAATTGATAATCCATTAGCAAAAGAATATTTAGCAATAAGATTAAATTATAAGGATTATGAAAAAAATAGAGATATAGTTAATAAATATATAAGCAAAGGTTATTACTTTGCAATTGAATTAGATGATTCATTTAAAGGTAATATAACAGAATTAATGCTATTCCCATATATATTACTATATGATGATTGTGAAGATTATGATTATATAATTAGTAAAAAAGATGAACTGAATTCAAAAATAGTATTGATGTAGGAGGTAGTGATGGATACATTTTTAAGATTTTTATATGAATTTTTATCCCAATTCTTTAATGGATTAAAATTTATATTTGGAGGATTATTCAAAGGTATTAAATCGATGTTTAATATATCTGAATATATAAGAATTGTTGGAGATTATAAAAACGACTTTACTATGCCAGAATGGCTATTAGTTGCTATAGTAATTCTTATTACAATTATTTTATTAGGATTAATACTATTTGCGGTTTATTTCTTAATAAGAAAATATATAAGAATAAGAAAAACTTTAGTTGAGCAAGAATCATTGCTTGAAGAAGTAAGTAAACTAAATAGTGAAGTTGCTAAATTAGTTAAAGAAAAAGAAACAATTCTTGCTATGAAAGTATCTAAGTTAGGATTAAAACCTGATGAAGGAGAAGAAGAAGCCCTTGAAGGTGGAGAAGAAGATAATGTTAATCCAGATACTGAAATTAGATTCCCTAAATTATATGATGTTGATGAAAAATATAAAGATTATAAAGTACAAAATTATGGTAATTCATTTACTTTACCAGAATTAGTTGAATTATTTAGAAACTTTGCTGCTAGTCAATTAAGATTATATTATAAATCAGATATGATTAAGATATTTATATCTGCATTAGCAAGTACTAAACTTGTTATATTACAAGGTATTTCTGGAACAGGTAAAACATCACTTGCTTATGCTTGGGGAAAATTTTTAAAACATGACTCATGTATTGCATCAGTACAACCATCATGGCGTGATAGAACAGAATTATTTGGCTACTTTAACGAATTTACAAAAAGATTTAATGAAACAGAAGTATTAAAAGAAATGTATATAGCAGGATATACAGATGATATTTATACAGTAATACTAGACGAAATGAATATTTCGCGTGTTGAGTATTACTTTGCCGAAATGTTATCTATTCTAGAAATGCCCAATAAAGATGAATGGATAGTAGAAATAGTACCTAGTGCTTGGAAAAATGACCCAATTCATTTAATTGAAGGTAAATTAAAAATACCACCAAATATGTGGTATATTGGTACAATCAATAACGATGACTCTACATTTATGGTTACAGATAAAGTTTACGACCGTGCTATGCCAATAGATATAAATGATAAAGGAGAAGTTTTCCAACCAATTGATACACCAGCTCAAGATATAAATTATTCATATGTTAATAAACTATTTGAAGATGCTATTAATGGTAATCCAATTCATGAAGAAAACTTAAGAAAAATAGAGGAAATGGATGATTATGTTATTAAACATTTCCGTATTGCGTTCGGTAACAGAATTGTTGCTCATATGAGAAAATTCGTGCCAGTATTTGTAGCGTGTGGTGGAGATGAAGTACAAGGTATTGATTATTTTATTGCTCGTAAGATCTTAAGAAAATTTGAACAATTAAATATTGCATATATTAGAGATGAAATAGATGGATTTGTTAAATTCTTAAATGATACATTTGGAGAAAATAAAATGAGCGAATGTATTGAATACTTGTTAAGACTTAAGAAAATGGCATAGGTGAATCATGGAAAGATTAAAAATCGTTGATCTATTACAAAATGCTAGTAGCAAAGATGCTGAGAAATTCATGAATAATACGCGTTCAAGTTTGGATGTTGCTACGGATGTTCAAAAGGTAGAAACTGATTTTGAATGGTTAGATATTATGGAAGATACTATTAGATATCTAGATAATATTTTAAGAAATCCTAATCGTTTTATTGTTAATGAAGAAGAGATAGTTAAAATAGAATTAGCTAGAAGAACAACCGTTGAAAGTATAAGACATTTATCAAAACATACTAATTTTATTCAAAAAATTGAAGATAATGGTGATGTTAAACCATCAAAAATATTAAATATTAATAAAGATGAAAGTTACGATACTTATGAAAATAGATTAATATACACATTAATTGATAATATGCGTAACTTTCTTGAAATAAAAAAGAAAAACTTAATAACAGCATCAAGCACTAAAGATCAAAAGAAAGCTAAATTTACTGCAAGAACTAACATTGGTAAAGAACAAGTTTTCTTAGAAATGAATTATTCATCTAATATGCTTGAAAAAAGAGAACCCCAAGGGGAATTACCTCTTGATAAAAGAATTCAAAAACTTGATGATGATATAACAATGTTAATGAATACTGAAGTATTTAAAACTTTAAGAAAAATGCATGTTGCGAGAGTAATTCCTCCAATTAAGAAAACCAATGTTATTTTAAAGAATACTAACTTTCAGTATGCTATGAAATTATGGGATTTCTTACAAAATCATGTAGCAGATGATACTAAAGTTATTAAATCAAATAAGAAGTTTGAAGATAATGGAGTATTGAAAGAATATTTAAATAATACTTTTTTACTTAATTATCTAGCAATGGACACATTAAGTGAAGTAAAGAGTAAAGAAGAACAAGTTGAAGTTATTGAACAAATAACTGATAACTTGATTCAAAGAATTGTTGAATTAAATGCTGATTTACCAATGAGTACTTTAAAAGAAAAAATAGGTGATAAGATAGCAATAGTTAAGTATAGAAAAGAAGCAAGCTTAATGGAAATATCTAACACTTTTCAAGAATATATTAAAAAGTATTTAGAAAAAATAGAAAATTTAAAGTTATAGGAGTGATATTATGAAGACTATATTAAAAATAGCAAAAGGAATTATAACATTTTTCTTAGTTATTGTTTTAATATTGGTTATTTTCCAAAAATTTACTAATAATAAAGTTGCTATAGGAAATATATATATTTTTGAAGTAGTATCAGAAAGTATGACTCCTGAATATAAATTAGGAGATATTATAGTTACCAAAAAGGTAGATCCATCTTCATTAAAAGTTGGAGATGATGTAACTTATTTAGGTGAAAAAGATGAAATGAAGGGTATGACAATTACTCATAGAATAATTGAAAAAAGAGAAGATAATGGTAAATACTATTTTGTTACTAAAGGAACTGCTAATGAAATAGAAGATCCAGAAATAAATGAAGATAATTTATTTGGTAAAGTTATATATCATACAATTTTATTTAGTTTTGTTGGTAGATTAATGACAAATATTGTAGTATATTATTTATTATTCATATGTGTTGGTGTAGCTTTTGCATATGAAATAATATCATCATTTTTTATAAAAGATGAGGAAGAGGAAATACAATAATGCTCAAAAAAAAGAAAGGAAAATCTAAAAACGTTCTTAAACCGACGAGATTAATATTCTTAATAGTATTAATCGCGGCGAATACTTTTGCATGGTTTATATATGCTACTAAAGTAGATACAAATATATCTGTCCACGTTAGAAGTTGGAAAGTTGTATTTGAAGCAGAAGATAATGAAATAACTAATGTAGTAAATGTTGTTACAGATAGCATATATCCAGGAATGGATGATTATGAATACGATATAAGTGCATATAACAGAGGTGAAGTCGCTGCTAATATGTCTTATATAATATTAGAAGCAAGATTGCTAGATGATGAGTATATAACCGTTGAAGGAAGAGGCGAAAGAGGAGAACAAGTTCAATCAGGAGATTTAACCAGTGCAGCGTTAGAAACTCAATTAGCTCAAGATTATCCTTTCACCATAACATTTGATGTAACTAACACAGTTATTGATGAAGAAGATGGAAGAGAAGATTTCACAGTAAGTATTGTTTGGCCATATGAAAACAACCAAGATGAAGATGATACAACTTGGGGAATTGCAGCATACGATTTTAAAGAAGATAATCCAACATTACCTAGCATTTTTATAAAAGTTAAAGTAATTATTACGCAAGTATCTAGCTAGCTCTTTGGATAAACTGAATACTTATATTAACACTTGCTACTCCATCTATTGATGCTTGAGTATCATCTTCATTATCCATAGTTTCACCATTACCATCAACCCATTCTATAAAGAATCTATAAGTAGTTGTGGTAGGGTTTTGACTTAATAAATGAGTAGTAGTTAAAGTATTTGAATTAGTAATGGGAATTAATGTCCCATTATTTTTTGTATATCCAGTAAATACTAAATCAGTTACAGTATTATCATCACCACTAGTAACAGTAATCGTTTCATCAAAAGAAACTCCAACATTACTAGCATCAATAGTTATATCAAAATAACCTGTGCTAGTAGGAGCGATTACTCCGCTAGCTATATTAGCATTAGTATCTATTACAGGAACTAATGTATTTGAAAAGTCGCTATTGCTAATTACATCTTGATTATTAACAGTGAATGCCCATCTTGCAATTGTGAATGTACTTTCGGCTTCAGCAGAAGATACATACTTAGCATAAGTGTCTTCAATCATGTTAATTAACAGTAAAAGAGACATGCAAGCAGCAAGTAGTCTGAAAAGCCTATTTTTAAATGATTCTAGCATACATAATCCTCCTTTACTTATACTACAATTTTACTACAAATGTTATAGTAATTGCTAAAGAAAAGTAAACTTTATACATTATTTACACTTATTGTACACTAAAAAAATACGCAATAATCGTAAACTAAAAAATGAGAAATAGTTTATCGAAATTTGTTGTTTTTTGTTGCTTTTTTCAAAAATATAGTTTAATATATAAGTATATATGGTATGCAGATACCTTATATTGTCATAATGTGGTGGTGGTTTATGTCCAAAGAAGTAATTGTTACTGCTGATAAGGTAAAAAACAGAAAAAAGTATTCAAAAGTAATTAAAAGATCATTACTTATTTTGCTTTTCTTCTTAATAGTTTTATATATTGTTTTGGAAATAATATATAGTGAAGGCAGATTCACAGTTACATTGGATTCAAATCGTTCACTTGAAAGCGGGTTGGCAATTTTCGATAGTCTCAATAATAGTCAAGCAAAAAGAAAGCTAGAAGCAACGCCAATTAGATTTATGGATAACATCTCATACAAATGGCTTCCAGAAAATATCGATAAGGAAGCAGATGGATCTCATAATGGACAAAATTACATTGCTTATAGTTTTTATGTCGAAAATCAAGGAGATGAGGTTTTAAATTATCACTATGAAGTTGTGGTAGATGACATCATCAAAAATGTTGATGAAGCCATTAGAATTAGAATTTACCGCAATGGCGAGTATGTTACATATGCTAAGAGAAATCATTTAGATAATGAACCTGAAAAAGATACAACACCTTTTAAAGATATAAAAGATGCTGAAGGCACTATTATCTTAGAAAATGTAACAGATTTTAAGCCGGATGATTTAGATAGATACACAATTGTTGTGTGGGTTGAAGGTGATGATCCGGATTGTACTGATGCATTATTAGGAGGAGAACTAAAAATGCACATGGTTATAACAGAGGAACATATCGAACAAAATTAGGAGTGAGAATATGACGAATAAAAAAAGACAAGATAAAAGAAGGAAAAAGATTAGATCACTAATATTACTACTATTCCTATCTATCATTATGTTTGGAGTATCAACATACGCATGGTTTACTGCAAATAGAGTAGTTAGTATTGAATCAATCACAGTACACGTAGAGACTAGTGATGGTATTCAAATTTCTACAAATGGTAGTACATGGAAATCAGTAATAACACAATCAGATATTACTAGTGGTGCATATAATGGTGCTAATAACTTTATTCCAAATACATTGGATGCTGTATCAACTACTGGTGCAACAACATCAAATGGAACTGCTAAAACAAGATTAATGAATATGTATAGCAGTGTTATTGGTGTAGATGCAAATAGTGGTGGTTATACACTTGCTACTGCACAAGTAGATGAATCAACTGATAAAACTAAATTTGTTGCATTCGATATATTCTTAAAAGTATCATCACAAAAAGATGTATATTTAAATACTGCTGATAGTGCTTCTAGTGTTGTAATGGCAACAGGATCTACTGATAGAGGACTTAAGAATTCTGCTAGAATTGGATTTGTTCCAATCGGTGAAGCGGCTTCTACTGATACAGTAGCAAATATAGTTCAAGCATATTACGAAAGTAGTCCAGCAGCAGTTAAAATTTGGGAACCAAATAATGACTTACACTCAACAGCTGTAGTAAACAGTGTTGGTGCTGAATATGGATTTACTGGTGCAAATGCTTTAACAGCTAGTGGTGGTAATCCAGTTACTTATTACGGTATTAAAGCTGCTATTCCAGTTGCAGATGCTGTAGGATTAATTCCTGCTGTAAATGGTTCAACTACTGTTTATGGAACATCAAATACTTCATTCTCAGAAGTAGTTAGTTCAGGAACAGTAACTAGTGGTAGTGGTGTATATAGCACTTCTGGAACATTATTATCTACACCAGGTACACTTGCTGCTAATACAGATTATAAAATCTTTACTTTAGCTGCTGGTGTTACAAAAATGCGTATATATATGTGGATTGAAGGTCAAGATATTGACTGTGAAAACAACGCATCTGGTACAGATATTACATTTAATCTAGAACTAAGTATTAGAGAGGAAACTAATCCATAATAGTTAAATTTAAGAAGGTGAAAATACCTTCTTTTTTTTGCGATTCTTTGCTTTAAAAACAATCTATTTTATGTTACAATATACATAGTAGGAGAATAGGCATTATGGAGCGTTTTAAAGAGTTTATAAAAACCTATAAAATACCATTAACAATAACTCTTTTGTTTGTTGTTATTATTTTTTCGTGGACTCTTATAAATTCTTATAGTGAATCTGCTAATGATAGTGCTTGGGATGGAGTAGTTGCTCGTAGTTTTACTAGTGGTACTGGTACTGAAGCAAATCCATACGTCATTTCAAATGCTAGTGAATATGCTTATTTTAAAAGCGTAATTGAAGGCGATGACGCAATTGCTTATGTAGATAAAAATTACGTTATAGAAAATGGTTTTAATTATGGTGAATATGATTTTAGCATAAATAATAGTATTCCTTTTAGTGGTACAATCGATGGAAAAGGTAATTTAATGTATAATTTGAAAATTACTAACAACTGGTTCAATTCACTTGAAGGAGCAAATATAAAAAATATTAACTTAGATGATGTAGAATATACCCTTGTTAATGAAACAGGAGCACTTCTTGCTAATAATGCCGAAGACGTTACTATTGAAATGCTTATCATTAGTGGTAATGCTACTACTGGTGATGAGACTAGCTTTGGAGGATTTGTATTTAATACAAAAGATAGTACATATAATAACATAATTCTAAATTATGATATAACTTCTGATAGTGAAGTTATTAACACATTTGCTAATACTTTAGAAAATGATACTGGAAATAATATATTAATTAAAACTAGTGATTATAAACCATTTGATAGTGACGTTGATATTACTGTTAATAGTTTTAATGTTACTAATAATGAAATTGAATTAGTAGATATTAAAAATATTAATGATTATGTTAATAATGATTATAAATTGGTAATTAACGGAGATAAATTTATAATTGAAAAAATAGTATCAGAAGAGGATGATACTCCAGTTGATACCCCAGATGATAACCCGGTTGATAATCCAGATGATAATCCAGATGATAACCCAACTGAAAAACCAACTAAAGCTCCTGACATTAGAGGCGGTGCTAAAAGCCCGGTTGCAAACGATACAATAACTGAACATGCGTCTGGTTCTAGTGGTAATACATTTTATATAAATGATTTAACTGCTGATTTAAACTATTTAACAGGATTAAATTATACAGAAGTTAGAAGTACAAGCCTTCCTAGTGGAACTAGTACTGGTTATTATGATGCTGCTAATTTAGTTAAAGTTCAAATAATTTATGATGGAGCTGATATTAATTATTCTACAAGAATTGGTGCTTTATCACCAATAAGTGAACCAACTAATAAATTTGTTTATTTTAAATATATTCCATTAGAAAGAACTAGTAGTGGAGCTTTAGCAACAAATAGTGATGGAGATAATTATATAAAAATTGAACTTATAGATAATCCATTTTCTAAAAGACCATATACAACAGGTGGAGGTAATACTGTTGAATATGGATTCAATGGATGGGTATGCAACCAAGATAGTGATACAACTACTGGACTTTGTGAAAAATCAAAATTTAGCTTTAGAAAAGATGATTATACAAGATATGTAGAAGTACCTGTTACTGGTGGAAGCCAAATAAGAATTCATTTAAATGCATCTTGGCATAAAGCTCACGTTGTAACATCTGCTAGTAATATAACTAATTTTAATAATATGTCTATGCAATTTGCAGGAGATATTACTTATACAACTGAAACTGTGTATTATAATTATCGTTGGAATAACACTTACTATACAATGCGTCGAGTTGGATCAGTATCAAGAAACCAATATATGAATGCTGGATATTATTTTAAAACTAATACTAACGGTACTACTTATACTTATATTGCGACTAGAAGACAATGTAATAGTAGAACTTGTTATATTTATGAAGCTGTAAATAATGTTATTACTCAAGGTTTGTTATATAGTGGTGGATCTTATACTTTCGTTGCAAACTATACACCAAATAGTAACTTAACGACAACTACTATAAATAACTATAATGCAAACTATATGGATAAAGTTTATGAAGCTGGAGGTATGTATTCTGAACAATCTCAAGTACCTCATTATAATTCTTTATTCACTGATGGAATGAATACAACTGGATATTATTATAAGATAAATAATCCTTCGTCAACATTGATTTCTGAAGGTAAAATATATGATGGCAATGGTAATTTATGTACAAGTAGTTGTAGCCCTGGTTATAAATTAATCCAATACGATGATGAAGTAAATAATACTAGTGGCAATTCAATATACTTAGCAGAGGAATCTAATGGAGATATTGTTGATGCCGAGAAATATTATTACTTAGTTACTATAGATACTAATATATTTAGATATACTAGTACAACTGCTTTAGATATGTCTGATATTGAGGTTAATAGGCCATTTACCGTTACAGGAACATCTTTAACAGGAACATCTACAACTGGTGTATTAGAATATCCTTATACGAGTGGTTGGTTTAATGATACGTATTATGATTTTTCGGTTGCAAATGATTTGGTTATTGAGAATATTAAAATAAATGGTCCTGATACTACAGGAAATAGTAATGCTACACTAGGGGCAAATAGTAAAACAAGCCGTGTTATCTATGCAAATTCAAACAACTTAAAGATAGGAAGAAATGTTACAAGCAGTGATGGAAATAACTATTTGATTGGCGAGGCAGTATTTGGTGGTGCCAATAATAGTAATGTATCCGGTACGTTTAGAGTTATAATTGAAAGTGGTATTTTCTATGCATATCATAGTGGGGTTACAAGCGGAAGTAGTAATTATACTTTAAATGAAACTACTATATTTGGGTCTGACTATGATAGGATTAACGCTAACAATAGCAAACTAAAATTCTTAATTGGTTTAGATGGTTATGCTGGTGGTCATAATACAGCCGGAAGTGATTCTTTGTTTGCATCATTTAATATTGTTAAGAGTGGATCATTTGGATATAATTCTGATGGTACACCAAATGAAGACAGTACTGCTGGTATGTATATAGGCGGAAGATCAAGTAAATGTGTTGAATCAATTACGGGTGCTAAAATTGAAGGCGGTAATATAAATATTATAGTTGGTGGTTATGGATATAATGGTAGTACAACAACTAATTCAACTTATATAGGTATGAGTGGTGGCACCGTAAGAAGTATTTATGGTGGTGCTGGACACTCTACTACTGCTGGTAATCGTATTATAAATGTAACTGGTGGAACAGTTTCTTATAGTGTTTTAGGAGGATCCGATAGTTACGATTCTGGTGATACTAATGATGGTATCTTGCAAGGATCAACTTTAGTTTATGTAGGTGGAAATGCTACCATAGGTGGCGGATCAGGTACAGTACAAGGAGTTGAATCTGGCTCAGTATTTGGTGCAGGTGGTGGAGATACTACTTCTGATCAAAAAGGAACAGTATATAATTCACACGTTATAATTAATGGTGGAACAATTAATACGTCTGTTTATGGTGGAGGTAATTATGGTTCTACTGGTACTCAATATAGTAATACTGCAACAACAGTAATTGATATTTTATCTGGAACAGTTGGTAATGTATTTGGTGGTTCTAAATCTGCTGGATTTGGTCAAAGTGGTAATAGTTCAAGCAGTACAATTGATATAAATATGTCTGGCGGAACAGTTGGCTACATATATGGTGGTTCTGATACTCAAGGTACTGCATATGGTTCAGTTTCAATTGATGTAACTGGCGGAACAGTTAGTCACAATATCTATGGTGGTGGAAAAGGTGAAAGTACAATTGTAACCAATGATGTTGATGTAACAATAGGAACTTCAGGAGTAAGTGGAACACCAACTATTAGTGGAAATGTTTATGGTGG
>JAEEGL011218828.1_pt1 | contig 15336 bp, 9 predicted proteins | sample 9134231 | NCBI WGS metagenome assembly JAEEGL01 (sample SAMN16246548, study PRJNA631951) | gut metagenome | biome: gut microbiome; feature: rumen; material: fiber-attached | host: Bos | place: Iran: Karaj | collected 2018-10 | reverse complement strand
ACTACTGCTCTGGAATATATCGCTGTTACCGGCGTTTGTAACCACCACCATATCGATATCGGGATATACAAAGACATTCTGTCCCAGCATTCCGTTATAGGCGTAGCTACCCGGTCTGTCATCATAGATCCATATCTGATATCCGTAGTGCCCTCTGCCCTCCTTGCCGGTTTCAATCTGGTGAGAAGTGGACTCTTTTACCCAGTCCTCTGGAACAATCTGCTGTCCGTTCCACTGTCCATTCTGAAGATAGAGCTGGCCCAGCTTGGCCATGTCCTCTGCTCTCATAAACAGGCCCCATCCGCCTTTGGTGATACTCTGGGGACAGCTCTCCCAGTAGACGCGCTTGATGCCCATGGGATTAAAGATCCTCTCCTTGCAGAACTCAAATAGGGACTGTCCTGTCTTTTCCGTTACTATGGCTGACAGCATATAGGAATTCATGCTGTTATACTCAAATCTGGTACCGGGTTCAAATTTCACCGAAGACTCCAGAAAGCTCTTTCTCCAGTCATTACCGCTGATGGCTCCCGCCTCGTTGAACTCCACTCCGCTGCTCATATTGAGAAGATTCCGAACTGTTATGTTCTTCCTGAAGGGATTGAACCATCCTGAGTAAGCACTGAATATGTCACCAATCTTGTCGTCCAGAGAGAGTTTTTCCTCACCTATGAGTATTCCGATGGCCATTCCCGTGATGCTCTTACACATGGAGTATGACACGTGCCACATGTCCATCTCAAAGGGCTCAAAAGCACATTCCGCAATAACCTTTCCGTGGCGCAGGAACATGAGCTTGTGCATCCTGCAGTCGTCATCCTCTTGAAGATCCCTGATCAGTTCAGTGAAAAAAGCTGAGCTCACACCCTGAGATTCCGGTGTAGCCCTCTCAAGGAACTGCTCATCAGGATAAGCTAGTGCATTGAATGCTGTCTTCTGCGGCCTGTAGTCCACCTTGCTTATTTCGCCGGTCTGCCTTGCCACCAGCTTCATCAATAATTCTCCGACATATATTTCAGGTCTTGGCATATCTTTTACCTCGTTTTTTCATATATGAATTGTATATGTGAATCTGTATCCGTTTGGTAGATTGTGCTTGTTTCCGTATAAGGGTTTGTAAATCTAGTTTGAATAATTGTACCACGGATAGATATGAATGGCGCAATCATGAGATTAGTGACTAAGCGTGTTCTAATTTGCTAATTTAGTGGCTTCGCTATCTTCATCAAATATACTGGAAACCATTCCACAACATTTCAGTCTCTCCCATGTAAATTTGATCCATGTTGGTGCCTATACAGGCTATTATTTATGGAACTTCTTCTGTTTAGAACAAAATTGACATAAGTAAAATCACTATGATTTATGGCATTTTTCATTTTCTAGAAAAAAATGACATAAGAAATCTCCTTTTTTCTTATGTTACTATTTTAATTTTGACAAAAAGTGACATAAATTGCATCCAACTCAATCACTATTTTTTATGGCAATTTGACGTATTTTAGGAAAGTTCCATAAAATGAGCCTCTGTTTCTTATGTCACTTTTTCAATTGCATCAGAATGTGCCATAAATCGAGGTAGTTTACTCATCCAAAAACAAGATCTTTCTCACTACACTTATCTTCAATTACAAAACTTATAGAAGTATCTACAACCACCAAAATTCAAAAAGTGACTAAAAACCACAATAAACTGGTTCTTAGTCACTCTCTTACCTAACACAGCCCACAGAGCCAGTATCAATGGCTTACTGTATAGATGTTTTATCTGCATCAATGGCTTATCTGTATCAATAGTTTATCTATATCAACGCTAATATACCCTTGCGTTTTTTCTTTACTCCTCTTTTTAGTCCTTAAGCGCCCGCATGGAATTCAAGATTGCGATTACCGCAACACCTACATCCCCGAAAACTGCAAGCCACATTGTTGTGAGGCCCAGTGCACCGAGAATCAGTATGAATGCCTTGACTGCCAGGGCAAAGACAATGTTCTCACGGACAATTCTAACGGTCTTGCGGGCAATCTTCATGACTTTAGAAATCTTGCGAAGGTCGTCATCCATGATGACGATATCTGCTGCCTCGATGGCTGCATCGCTGCCAAGAGAGCCCATGGCAATTCCCACGTCGGCACGCATCAGAACGGGTGCGTCGTTGATGCCGTCACCTACAAATGCGAGCTTGGATTTGCCGGTGGAGCCTGACATCAGCTCTTCTACTGCGGAAACCTTATCTGCAGGAAGGAGCTCTGCCTTGACATCATTGAGGCCAACCTGGTCAGCCACATGCTGGGCGATGTCCTTGTTGTCTCCAGTGAGCATGACTGCACGCTTAACACCTATATTGTATAAGGAGGCAATTCCTTCCTTAACACCTTCCTTGATAGAATCCACAATCAGGATTGCTCCGGCGTAGACTCCATCATAAGCAACATAGACTACAGTTCCTGCTGCCTCATCAAGGAGACCTATTGAAGCTGCTGTTTTAATCAGCTTATCGTTGCCCACCAGCAACTCTTTTCCATTATATCTGGTACTGATGCCGTTGCCGGCGATTTCCTTGGTTACAGACTCATCAATAAGAGACGTATCAGGTGCTCGTCCGTTGGTCTCTTCATAACACTGCAGGATAGATCTGGCAATAGGATGATTGGAGAAAGATTCTCCGCAGGCTGCCAGTTCAAGCAGGTCATTTTGTGAAATGCCAAGGTCAGAAGCAGGGATGATCTCTCCCACCTTGAACTCGCCTTTGGTGATGGTTCCTGTCTTATCGAATACAGCGGTCTCGATACCTGCTGCCGCCTCAAGGAAGTTGCTGCCTTTTACAAGAATTCCCTTCTTGGAAGCTGCTCCGATGCCACCAAAGAATCCAAGGGGCACCGAAATTACCAGTGCGCATGGACATGAAACTATAAGGAAAATGCAGGCTCTTCTGATGCTGTCAGAAAATGGTATTTGGCCCAAAAGCGGCGGAATGATTGCAAGAAGCACCGCTCCTATAGTAACAACAGGTGTGTAGTACCTGGCAAATCTCGTGATAAAATTCTCCATCCTGGATTTCTTGTTGCTGGCATTTTCTACCAGCTCCAGGATTCTGGAAACTGTAGAATCTTCGTAGGCCTTGGTTACTCTGACCTTCAGGATTCCTTCGCCATTGATGCATCCGCTTATAACATCTGATCCCTCAGAAACACGTCTGGGAACTGACTCTCCTGTGAGGGCGGCTGTGTTTACAAAAGACTCTCCTTCCAAAACAACGCCATCAAGAGGAATCTTCTCCCCGGCTCTCACCAGGATGATGTCACCTACGCTGACTTCCTCGGGATCAACTTCATTAGTCTCGCCATTTTCCTGTACGAGATTAGCATACTCTGGTGCAAGACTCATAAGATCGGAAATGGACTGTCTGGACTTTCCTACAGCCACGCTCTGGAAAAGCTCGCCTACCTGGTAAAAGAGCATTACCGCCAGGGCCTCGGAATACTCCCTGATACCAAAGGCTCCAAAGGTGGCGATCATCATCAGGAAGTTCTCGTCGAAGACCTGTCCGTGGCTGATATTGATAGCAGCCTTCCTGATGACATCGTATCCGATGATGATATATGGAATCAGGAATAATATGAAGACCACCAGTTCCGGCAGTGGCTCCAGGATTCCTGTTTTTTCTAATATTATAAGAACCGCAAACAAGACGGCGGTTACGATTATTCTGTTTCTTACTTTCTTTTGTTTCTTTGTCATTAAAAAATCACCTCTTGTCTGCCGGGTCTGCAAGGTCAAATGCGGATACGCATAAGGGATACAATATTTGACTTTGCATTCCTTTATCATCCAATCTCGCAGTCAGGCTCAACCTTCTTACATGCCTTAACAGCGTCATCAAAGACTTTATCAAAGATTTCATCAGCAGCTTCAAGAGTGAACTTCTGTGTCATGAAATTTACTCTGGCATTTACAACGCCCTCAATCTTCTTAACTGCCTCTTCCATCTTTGCAGCACAGTTTGCACAATCAACCTCACACTTAAATGTCTTTTTCATAGTTTTATCCATCCTTTCGTTTTTCGCTTTATTTTTATTCCTCTATATGATTCAGTCCCTGGTCTATTATGGTCCTGACATGATCATCTGCCAGGAAATATATTATCTGTTTGCCCTCACGCCTGTTGCCCACCAGCTTGCTCTGCTTCAGGATCTTCAGCTGATGAGATATGGCTGACTGGGTCATATTAAGACTCTCTGCGATATCACAGACACACATCTCTTCCTCGAACAGTGCAAACAGTATCCTTATCCTGGTGGAGTCGCCGAAAACCTTGAATAGCTCAGCCAGATCATAGAGTGCATCATCATCGGGCATCTCTCTGCTGACCTTAAGCACGACGCCTTTATGACTATGTATCACGTCGCAATGCTCCACATCACTTATTGCCACAATCTTGTCCTCCTTTTGTTACAACGTTCAAACATATGAACATCTGCTCATATGTTTAATATAGAACCACCTCCCCAAAATGTCAACACCAATTTTCGTCACAGTCAAAAAATAAAGACCATCACAACCTTGGTGTAATGGTCCTTATCCATTATGCAGATTCACAAAATAGATCTAAAGAAAATTTATTTTTATAACAGAAAACGTTCAATCCCCCTACTTCATTTTCTTCAACTCATCAAATACAAACTGAACCTTAGGTCCGATAATAACCTGAACAGTTGACTTAGACGGGCGGATCACTCCTGCAGCTCCGGCCTGCTTGATTGCTTTTTCATCAACCAGCGTGTAGTCGTTTATCTCAGTACGGATTCTGGTTGCACAATAGTCAAGTTCCTTGATATTGTCTTTTCCGCCCAGGCCCTTGAGAATTCCTTCTGCCATAGCAGTGAAGTTATCGCCTGCCAGCTCTATCTTGCCTTCACCCTCTTCGTCATCTTCGCGGCCAGGGGTTTTAAGGTCGAACTTCGTAATTACAAATCTGAAAACAACATAGTAGATTGCCGCAAACACAAGACCCACAGGAATCAGTATCCATGGATTGACTGCCATTGGCGCTTTGAAGCTCAGTATCCAGTCCACAAGTCCTGCAGAGAAATTGAAACCAATCCTCATAGGAAGCAGCGCGCAGACAACTGCTGAGATTCCAGCAAGAACAGCATGTACAAGATAAAGTCCTGGAGCCATGAACATGAAAGCAAATTCCAAAGGCTCAGTGATTCCAGTAAAGAATGATGCCAGAGCACCAGCCATGAGAAGCGATGCAGCAGTCTTTTTCTTAGAAGTTTTGGCAGTGTGGTACATCGCAAGAGCACCGGCAGGAAGACCAAACATCATAACCGGGAAGAAGCCCGTCATATACTGACCTGTCACTCCCTTAACAGCTCCATCTGCTCCTGACCAGAATAGGCCAAGGTCATTGATGCCTGCAGTATCAAACCAGAACACCGCATTGAGCGCGTGGTGTAGTCCCAATGGAATAAGTGCTCTGTTCAGCATAGCGTATATACCTGCTCCTACAGCACCGAAGCCAGTAATTGTTGTACCAAACGCAACCAATCCCGCGTATATCAGCGGCCACACAAAATACAGCACGATGGCTGTAGCTATTGAGGCACAAGCTGTGACGATTGCGACACATCTTTTTCCGGAAAAGAATGCCAACCAGTCCGGAAGCTTTGTATTCCTGAACCTATTGTATACAGCAGAACCTATCACACCGGAGAGGATACCAATAAATGCGTTGCTGATCTTGCCAAAAGCAGCGGGAACTTCTGACGCATCCACGCCTTTGTACATGGCAACAGCCCCTGTGCTTAAAAGAGTTGTTATCATCAGGAAAGCCACAAGACCAGACAGTGCACTGGTACCGTCGTGATCTTCAGACATACCAACAGATACACCGATGGCAAACAGGATCGGTATCTGATCGATGATGGCCGATGCCGCTTTAATCAAAAAAGCAGCTATAACACTGTTTGCTCCCCAACCTGTTGGATCTATCCAATACCCAATACCATACAGAATGCCTGCTGCCGGCAGAACAGCCACAGGCAGCATCAAAGATTTTCCGATCTTTTGCAAATACTTCATCATACTTCCATCCTCCAATATTTATTTTTTCATTGTCATTACAACATCACCGGCAGACACAATGCCGGATTTCTTTTCCATATTGCTAAAGCTTGCATAGTTTGAGATTATCACAGGCGTTATCACGTCGTACCCCGCATTCTTTACGCCTTCGATATCTACCTCTACAATCAGGTTCCCTTTCTTCACAGTATCCCCTTGCTTTGCACAGGTATTGTAAAACTGACCCTTGAGTTTGACAGTATCGATACCAATGTGAACCATCAGCTCTGCCCCATCATTTGTATTGATGCAGTAGGCATGTCCCGTCTCGAAAAGAGCTACAAGTTCACCATCACATGGTGCTACAAATTTGCCATCTGAAGGTATGATGGCGACACCTTTTCCTATCATCTCCTGTGCAAACATTGGATCAGGCACCTTGTCTATAGACACGACCTCCCCATTTACCGGTGAACAGATCTCGATCATGTTGCCTTTCATTAGTTTGTCAAACAAGCCCATTATTTAGTTCCTCCTCTGGATATTTTCTGCGATTGCTGCATTTCGTCTGATTTATCAAAAGAACTTTTCTTCTACTATAATAACGCAATTACTTATAAATAGTAAAATATTTAGAAAATTTCTATAAATAATATATATTTTCTGAAAATTGGAGTATACTGTATATAGGGATAATATCCGAAACAATCAAACACCAATGCTATAGGCGCAAAGGAATATAATCCAGAAGGAGGGAAACTGTTATGAAAAAAACATTGTTTTTACGTGCTGCTCTATCAGTAGCTGTTTCCTTGTCTTTAATGCTCCTTATTTGCATGCCTGCATATGCAGCAACAAATATTACAGAAGCTCAGGCTAAAAAAATAGCTCTTAAGGACGCAGGGCTCAAGGAAAAAGAGGTCATAATCCTTAGATTAGAGATTACTGATGGCACCGAAGAAGAGGAAGAAATTGCAGAAGATTCAGAAGACAGCGAAGAGATTACAGTTGAAGTTGTGTCTGAGGATGCTTCCGAAGAAAAAACTGATGACGATTCCGATGCGGTAACCATCGAAGAACCCAGATATATGATAGAGTTCTACCACAACGGAACACTCTATGAATACGCCATCGATTATGCGACAGGTGAAATCCTCGCCACCGTACTCGACACAGAGTTCTTCCTCAACCCCGGAGCTCTTCCATCAAGTATGCCGTAACAATAAAATCCCGTGCTTAGCAACTAAAAAGTGACTAAATCAGAATCCTCCTGATTTAGTCACTTTTCTTTTACATATTCTTCATAAGATCAAACAGACTGATCTGATTGGAGTCGGGGATGTCACCCAGAAGTCCCATGTCGGACATCTTGTCAATGACTGTCTGAGGACATTTAGTCCTCTGCCTGAAGTCGTCCTTGGAAAGGAAAGGTCCGTCTTTTGCGGCTTCCACGATCTGATCTGCAGCCTTCTCTCCCATTCCATCGATGCTGGTAAGGGATGGCATAATTTTGTCGTCGATGACCTGGAATTCCCTACTCTTAACTCTGAAGATGTCAATTGGCATAAACTCTATGCCTCTCTCATACATCTCCTCCACAAGCCTCATGTCGCCGTACTCGGCCTGCTGGGCGTTAGAGAGCTCGTCCTTCCTGTTCTGGTAATCCTTCATAACACTGTGAAGGTGATTCTCTCCCTGGCACATGTGCTCGTAGTTGAAGGCTTTAGCCCTGATACTAAACCAGGCTGCATAGAAGGCCTGCGGTATGTAAACTTTGAACCAGGCAATTCTCCAGGCCATCATAACATAAGCTGCTGCATGGGCCTTGGGGAACATGTACTTGATCTTTTCACAGGACCAAATGTACCAGTCGGGAACACCATGCTCCGTCATGTCCTTTTTCCATTCCTCCCAGTTGCCCTCCTTGCCCTTGGCAACCTTACCCTTACGCACTGACTCCATGATTTTGAAGGACTCTGACTTATCAAGTCCCTTCTGAATCAGATAGATCATGATGTCATCACGACAGCAGATGCAGGTATCGATAGTGGCCTTGCCCTCCTGGATCAGGGTCTGGGCGTTACCCAGCCACACATCTGTGCCGTGGGAAAGACCTGAAATCCTTATAAGATGCGAAAAAGAAGTAGGCTTCGCATCAATAACCATCTGCATGGCAAAGTCCGTACCAAACTCAGGAAGTCCCAGACATCCAAGCTTGGTGCCGCCAATCTGCTCCGGCTCAAGGCCAAGAGACGTGGTGTTCATGAAAAGACTCATTACCTTCTTATCATCAAGTGGCACCTCTTTGGGATCCATTCCGGTGCAGTCCTGAAGGAATCTTATCATGGTGGGATCATCGTGTCCCAGAATATCCAGCTTCAATAGGTTGTGGTCTATTGAGTGGTAGTCGTAATGTGTTGTTATGGTGGCCGTGGTCATGTCGTTGGCGGGATGCTGAACGGGACAGAAAGAATTGATATTCTCTCCCACCGGAAGAACTATGATTCCTCCCGGGTGCTGACCTGTTCCTCTCCTTATACCGGTACACCCCTGTACAATTCTATTTATCTCGCATTTTCTCTTGCTGGCCCCGATGCCATCGTAGTATTTTTTCACAAAACCGTAAGCGGTCTTGTCTGCCAATGAAGCTATCGTTCCCGCTCTGAAGGTCTGGCCGTAGCCAAAGATAACCTCTGTATACTTGTGGGCTTTGGACTGATACTCACCGGAGAAATTCAGGTCGATATCTGGCTCCTTATCTCCCTTGAATCCCAGGAAAGTCTCAAAGGGGATATCAAAGCCGTCTTTATTCATCTTGGCTCCGCACTTGGGGCACATCTTGTCAGGCATGTCACAGCCGGAATTTCCGCCGTAGGCCTTAACCTCCTCAGAGTCAAAGTCGCTGTATTTACATTCAGGACACACATAGTGCGGGCTCAAGGAATTAACCTCTGTGATACCTGAAGTAAACGCCACAAAGGATGAACCTACCGATCCTCTGGAACCAACCAGGTATCCGTCCTCATTGGACTTCCAAACCAGCTTCTGCGCAATGATGTACATTACCGCGAAACCATTCTTGATAATGGAATTCAGTTCCCTCTCAAGACGCTCCTGCACTATCTCAGGAAGGTTCTCTCCGTAGATTTCATGTGCTTTATCATAGCAGATCTTGGTCAGGATCTCATCGGAGTTCTCAATGACAGGGGCACATTTATCCGGACGAACCGGAGATATACTGTCGCACATCTTCAGGATCATCCTGGTGTTGTCTATGACGATCTCTCTTGCCTTCTCTCCGCCAAGATAATCAAACTCTGCCAGCATCTCATCTGTCGTCCTCAGGTAAAGAGGTGCCGCTTCCTCATCGTTCATACCTTTACCTGCCATTATGATGGTTCTGTAAATCTCATCCTCTGGATTCAGGAAATGAGCGTCACAGGTGGCCACAACAGGCTTATTAAACTGCTCGCCCAGCCTTATGATCTCCTTGTTGATATCTCTGATATCATCATCACTGTTAATATCTTCGTATCTATCTGAATCTACCATGAAGTGGTTATTACCCACAGGCTGTATCTCCAGATAGTCATAAAAGCTGACAATTCCAGCAATCTCCTCAGGTGGCCTTCCCTCAACAACTGCATCGTACAGTTCTCCCGCACAACAGGCGCTGCCAACAATGAGTCCCTCCCTGTACTTGTTAAGCTCGCTCTTGGGAATCAGCGGGAACCTTCTGAAATAATCAAGATGGGATTTGCTGACCAATGTGTAAAGATTGACTCTACCCAAGGTATTCTTGGCCAGGATAATGCAATGTTTAGGCCTCAGGTGCCTTATCATGTCAGGAGTAGGCTTTCCTTTGATGTTTACATCTGTAAGGTTTTCAATATTCTGCTCCTTTAACATCGGAATGAATTTATTGAATATCAAAGCTGTACACTCGGCATCATCAACAGCTCTGTGGTGATGCCCCAGGACAACTCCCAGCGTCTTGGCAACTGCATCCAGAGTGTGCTTGGCCTGCAGCGGATAAAAGAATCTGGAAAGCCATAGCGTGTCTACAGTTGTGTAGTCAACATCGATTCCAAGTTCCTTGCAGTTCTGATTTATAAAGCTTATGTCAAAAGACACATTGTGCCCCACAAGGACTGCGTCTTTACAGAACTCAACGAATTTCGGTATTATCACTTCCCTGGTGGGCGCACCAATCACCATGTCATCAGTGATACTGGTGAGTTTCTCAATCCTATATGGAATCGGAACCTGAGGATTGATGAACTCAGAAAATCTATCGATTATCTCACCGTTCTGGATCTTGACAGCACCGATCTCGATTATCTTATTCTTGATAGGTGAAAAACCTGTCGTCTCAATATCAAAAACCACAAAAGTTGTATCATCAAGGCTCTGTCCCTTGTCGTTTACAACTATCTCTTTTAAATCGTCTACAACATAGGCCTCGACACCCAGAATCAGTTTAAAGAAATCCTGCCTGTCTATTGGTGGCTCTTCAGCCTCTTTGCGCCTTGCCTTCTCGCCGCTGAAAAGATCCTCCCACACGTGGTTGGCATCAGTAAGGGCCTGTACAACGCCGTGGTCAGTTATGGCAATTCCCGGCATACCCCATTTATAGGCCTGCTTGACAATATCTTTTACCTCGCTGACACCGTCCATGTCGCTCATCTTGGTGTGGCAGTGGAGCTCCACTCTCTTGACGTCGGCAGAATCAACTCTCTTTCTGGTGAAGTCAGGAATCTTCTTAACTCCAGTCACGGACTGTATAGAAAGCTCATGGTCAAACTTGTCTATTGCCGCGATACCCTTGATTTTGACAAAGGCGCCGGGCTTAATGTCCTTCGTAATGTCTGGAACATCCTCAGTATTTACAAACATCTTTACTGCGATAGAATCGGTAAAATCCGTAACAGCAAAGATAAGGATAGTCTTCTCATTCCTGATGTCCCTCGTCTCAAACTCAGTGATTTTACCGTGAATGGCAACTTCACCCAGCTCTCCGTCAAGGTCCACAAGCTGCATGGCTTCATCCTCGAAGTCCCTTCCGTAGAGAACGTCGGGATTATCGGATCTCTTGTAGCTTCCGCCAAAATCTCTTTTGCCAAAAGACTTGCCAGGACCCTTGGGAGTCTTGTCCTGGAATGTGGCAGGCTTCTCGGCAGGTTCGCTGTTTTCCTTTGCAGGTGCCGCCTTGGCAGGTTTCTCGACAGGTTCACTTTTCTCCTTGGCAGGCTCAGTTTTAGCCTCTTCCTTCTGTTCAAGGTCTGCAAGTTTTTGGGCCAGTTTACCTGCTTCTGAAGAATAGTCCGGAGTCTTATTCTCTTTTTCTACATGGATAAATTCCGGGGAAAAAGATACTGAGAGACCGCATCTCTCATTGAATATCTTGGACAGTACCCGCAGAAGATCAGGGGCCTTTTTCTTGCCCACAACGCTGTCTTCCAGCTGCATGACGATGTTGTCCTGATCCGGGTACAAAAAAGAAGCAGAGCGAAAAAGACTATACTCCATATGGTCATAGTCCTTAAGCTCCATCTCTATACTCTCTCTATAGATGTCGAGAAGGTTCTGCGGCGTATACTGGGCCGACAGTGAGAACTTCTCGAAAATCTTGATTGTGATATCCTTTCCCCCAAAGAGCTGCTTGCGTATACCACTTTCCGTCTTGTAAATGTCTGATTTATCTATAAGCTTGTTGCTTGCGATGTAAATTCTTATTATATCCTGTTTCCTGGTGGTGGAAACCTTAACAACTTCTGTCTGCTCCATTATTTCGCTGGTGTGCGCATCCAGCTTAAGAGCAGGAAAAACTTCAAAAAACGCCTTCCCCATAACTACCTCGTAAACTTTTTATCCCCTATGCCACGGCATGATATATGCAGTGACAAATTCATACAAAAGTTATAATTACTTCCAATTATCTAGTTCCTGTTTGAGAGTACTCAATAGTTCTGACTCAGGAACTTTTTTCACAACCTCGCCGTTCTTGATGAGCAGTCCCTCTCCTACTCCTCCGGCGATTCCTATATCTGCTTCCCTGGCTTCTCCGGGGCCGTTTACAGCGCAGCCCATGACAGCCACTTTGATGTCAAGATCATATCCCTGTACCATTGTCTCCACGGCATTTGCCAGGCCGATGAGGTCTATCTTGGTCCTTCCGCAGGTTGGGCAAGATACAACTTCGATTCCTCCACTGCGCATTCCAAGAGTCTTGAGAATCAGTTTGGCAGACTTGATCTCCTCAACTGGGTCTCCGGACAGGGATACCCTTATGGTATCTCCGATTCCCTTATTCAGAATGATTCCAAGGCCCACGGAAGACTTGATGTTGCCGCCGTAAAGAGTGCCAGCCTCAGTGATCCCCACATGAAGAGGATAGCTGCACTTTTCAGCCAGGAGCTCATGAGCCTTCACACACAGCATAACGTTTGAGGATTTGATACTTACCACCATGTTGTCGTATCCCAGGTCCTCAATTATTCCGACTTTATCCAGCGCACTCTCCACAAGTCCCTCGGCTGTTACGCCGCCATATTTCTCAACAAGCTCTTTTTCCAAAGATCCGCTGTTTACACCAACTCTTATGGGAATATTCCTCTCCCTGGCACAGGATACAACTGCGGCAATCCTGTCTCTGGAGCCGATATTTCCCGGGTTGATCCTGATCTTGTCTGCGCCATTCTCCATGGCTGCAATGGCCATCTTGTAATCGAAGTGGATGTCCGCAACGATAGGAATACTGATCTGCTTCTTGATCTCACCGAGAGCTTTTGCTGCCTCCATGGTAGGAACCGTGCTCCTTATGATCTCGCATCCGGCTTCTTCAAGCCTCTTTATCTGGGCTACAGTAGCCTCCACGTCCTCTGTCCTGGTGTTGGTCATGGACTGGATGAGGACCGGATTTCCGCCTCCTATTACTCTATCGCCAATATGGATCACCTTTGTGTTATCTCTATATGCCATCTTAATTCTCCTTCTTATTTCCAATAAAACGTCCCTATCACTGGGTAGTCTCGCAGATAATTCCCACAGAGCAGGTCGTTTCTGCCTTATCTCATAAACTTGGAAATATCATTAAATAGAACAAATACCATCAGCGCTATAAGGCCAATCACTCCCACCAGGGTAACCATGCCCTGTTTCTCCTGAGGTACAGGCTTTCCAAAGATCACCTCTATGAACTGGAATATCAGCTTACCGCCATCAAGTCCCGGAATTGGTAAAAGATTCATTACACCAAGATTGACAGACAGTAGCACAGTCAGGGACATCATAGTGAGGATTACAGCTGAGATACCATAAGGTTTAACCTCCTCATAGGTGTCATCCACTATCTTCACCATACCGACAGGTCCGGACACATCATCCTTGGAGAGTTTTCCCTTGATCAGCAGTGCAAGGCTTCTGTAAGTAGTCTTAAAGTGATATCTTACCTCATACCATGCATATTTTAATGCCTCCGGGCCCTTTACCTCTCCGTATTGTCCAAGGTAGATTCCCATGTAGTATCTCTTATCCTCTTCGCTATACTTTGGTACAAGAGTGGTTTGTCTCCTTTCGCCGTCTCTCTCATAGACGATGTCCATTGGACTGCCCTCGGCGAACTGTGAGATAAGCGTCACTTCTCCTGCCATGTAGACCTTCTCTCCGTCAACACTTATGAACTTGTCTCCGGGCTGCATTCCTGCTTCTGCTGCAGCTGAGCCCTCAGTCATCCTGTCTATCACCGGATAATCCCAGGCTGAAAAACTCACCAGGATCACTGCCAGAAGATACGCGATTATAAAGTTGGCCATGGGGCCCGCAAAGAGTACTGCTATTCTGCGCCACACAGGTGCATTTACAAAAGACCTCTCGTCATCGTCATGTCTCTCCTGCTCCAGAGGATCCAGGCTCTCAAATGCACAGGCGCCTCCCACCGGCAGAAGTTTGATACTGTACAGGGTCTCACCCTTTTGTTTTTTCCAGATGGTGGGTCCCATTCCCACGAAGAACTCGTTGACCCTTATTCCTCCTGACTTGGCAATGATGAAGTGCCCGAACTCATGGGAGGTTACCAGCACTCCGAAAATTATGAAAAATATAATTACACTTACTAACATTTAGATTTAATCCTTCACTTACTTTATATACTGCATGGTCTCAAATACATCCATGCAGGCTTCATCAAATTGAATATTTGTCGCCGAGGAACCTGTAGGTCTCCTCCTCCGCAGCAAGAATAGCCTGCACATCTGGATCATCGATCCTTACATGATGCTGCATAGCCTCCTCGATCATGCTGTAGATCTCAAGGTATCTGATATCTCCCTTGAGGAATCTCTTAACTGCCATCTCATTGGCAGCATTGAAAACTGTGGGCATACTGCCGCCTGCCCTGGCTGCATCAAAAGCCAGTTTAAGTCCTCTGAAAGTATCGGTGTCCGGTTTTTCAAAGGTAAGGCTGCCCAGTTCAAACAGGTCAAGTTTCTTTTCCGCCATAGGTCTTCTGTCCGGGTAAAAGAGTGCATACTGGATCGGAAGCTTCATATCCGGAACACCAAGCTGTGCAATAACTGCACCATCAACAAACTGCACCGCACTGTGCACTATGCTCTGAGGATGTACCACCACCTGTATGTTATCCAGGCTCACGTCAAAGAGCCATCTTGCTTCCATTACTTCTAGTCCCTTGTTCACCAGAGATGAAGAATCTATTGTAACCTTGGGTCCCATATCCCAGTTGGGGTGTTTCAAAGCGTCCGCTGCAGTCATGGCCTCCAGTTCAGACTTCTTCTTACCTCTGAATGGACCTCCACTTGCTGTCAAAAGAATCTTCTCCACCTTGTCACGGGGCTCCCCGTTCAGGGACTGGAAGATCGCACTGTGCTCTGAGTCAACAGGAAGTATCTTAACCTGCTTCTTAGCTGCCAGTGGCATAATGATGTGTCCTGCGCACACAAGGGTTTCCTTGTTGGCAAGAGCAATATCCTTACCACATTCAATGGCCCTGATTGTAGGCTGTATACCTATCATTCCAACAACAGCTGTAAGGACTGTGTCCGCCTCCGGCACAGAGACGATCTCAAGAAGTCCTTCCATTCCGGACATTACCTTGATGCCGGTATCTGCTATCTTGTCCTGCAGCTCTTTTGCCGCATTCTCATCATACATGCAGACATATTTGGGCTTAAATTCCCGAACCTGCTGCTCCACATCTGCCACTCTGCTGTTGGCTGCAAGGCCCACAACTTCCAGCTCGCTGCTGT